>Ga0307517_10009127_pt1 | contig 14120 bp, 11 predicted proteins | sample 23_EM_MG_FD_194515 | JGI IMG/M metagenome (GOLD analysis project Ga0307517, IMG submission 194515) | Populus trichocarpa ectomycorrhiza microbial communities from riparian zone in the Pacific Northwest, United States - 23_EM | ecosystem: Host-associated > Plants > Roots > Unclassified | place...
GGCATCAAGGTCAGCCGCCATTGCACCTACCACGGCGTGGCGCTGAACGTGGCGATGGACCTGCAACCCTTCGACGGCATCAACCCTTGCGGCTATGCCGGGCTGCAAACCGTGGACCTTTCTACAATCGGGGTTCAGGTGAGCTGGGACGAGGTGGCCGAGGTGCTGGCCGACAAGCTCGCGAAACACCTGAGCCCCTGAGCGAACCCGACCTCCCATGACCACCACCTACGACGCCACGGCGAAGCAGAAGTCGCAGGCCAAGACCTCGCGCATCCCGATCAAGATCGTGCCGGCGGAAACGCTGAAGAAGCCCGACTGGATCCGCGTGAAGGCCGGCTCGCCGAGCACGCGCTTCTACGAGATCAAGCAGATCCTGCGCGAGCACAAGCTGCACACGGTCTGCGAGGAGGCCTCGTGCCCGAACATCGGCGAGTGCTTCGGCAAGGGCACGGCCACGTTCATGATCATGGGCGACAAGTGCACGCGGCGCTGCCCGTTCTGCGATGTCGGCCACGGCCGGCCCGATCCGCTGGACGCGGACGAGCCGCTGAACCTCGCGAAGACGATCGCGGCGCTGAAGCTGCGCTATGTCGTGATCACCAGCGTCGACCGCGACGACCTGCGCGACGGCGGCGCCGGCCACTTCGTCGAGTGCATTCGCAAGACCCGCGAGCTCTCGCCGAGCACGCAGATCGAGATCCTGACGCCCGACTTCCGCGGCCGCATGGACCGCGCGCTCGAGATCCTGAAGGCCGCGCCGCCGGACGTGATGAACCACAACCTCGAGACCGCGCCGCGCCTGTACAAGGAGGCTCGGCCCGGCTCCGACTACGCCTACTCGCTGAACCTGCTGAAACGCTTCAAGGAATTCGCGCCGCACGTGCCGACCAAGAGCGGCCTGATGGTCGGCCTCGGCGAGACCGACGACGAGATCCTGCAGGTGATGCGCGACATGCGCGCGCACGGCATCGACATGCTGACGATCGGGCAATACCTCGCGCCCAGCGGCCACCACCTGCCGGTCAAGCGCTACGTGCACCCGGACACCTTTGCGATGTTCGAGCGCGAGGCCAGCGCGATGGGCTTCACGCACGCCGCGGTCGGTGCGATGGTGCGTTCGAGCTACCACGCTGACAAGCAGGCCGAAGCCGCGGGCCTCGCGCCGACCGCGGCCTGACGGCGAGCGCGGGCGGCCCGATGTCCGCCTTCACGACCCCGTTCGTCGAGACCGCGCTCAATTGCGGCAACTGCCGCGAACCGATGCAGCGGCTCACGCTGCCCAGCCACTACGGCATGCCGGTCGACCTCGACCTGTGCGCCGGCTGTCACCTGGTCTGGTTCGACACGACCGAGGGCGCGCGCCTGGGCGGCCCGGCGCTGCTGACGCTGATCGGCGAGATGGCGCAGATGCAAAGCCGGCCGCACGAGGTGCTGCGCAGCGAGGTGCGCTGCCCGCGCTGCAGCCGCGCCGTGACGACGGTGCACAACCGATCGCGCTGGGGTCAGTCGCTGCAACTCTCCTGTCTGGCGAATCGCCACGGCGCGTGCCAGTCGTTCGCCGAATTCCTGCAGGAAAAAGGGCTGCTGCGGCCGATGTCGCTGGCGGACCGCAACCAACTGCTCGCCAGCGCCGGGCGCATCGACTGCGTCAATTGCGGCGCCGACATCGGCCTGGGCGACGAACACTGCCCGTACTGCCGATCGGTGCCGAATGTGCTCGACGTGGCGCGGCTCGCGCACGCCCTCGACCCCGAAGGCGCGCTCGCGCCACAGTCCGTGCACGAGACCAGGAAAGAGCAGGCGGCGATGCAGTGCGGCGCGTGCGGGGCCGCGCTGCCGCCGGGGCAGCGCCTGAGCTGCACCCACTGCGGCGCGACGCTTGCGGTGAGCCGGCTCGCCGAGGTGCACGCGCGTGTCGACGAGCTGTCGGCGGCCTTGAAGGCCCACGCGGCCAAACCCGCGCCCGAGGTGGTGAAACGCCGGCTCGAGGCGCTGCGCGCCGATCTGCCGCGGCGCCGCGAGTGGGTCGCCGACATGCAGACCGATGCGCGCCAGGGCAGCCGGCTCGACGACGAGTTCGACTGGGGATCGCTGTTCAGCGCCGGCACGAACCCGGTGCGCGCGGTTTTCATCGCGCTCGCGATCTGGTTCGTCTGGTACTTCTGGCGTTGATTGACGACGATGACGCGACGACGCGTCAGGCTTCGGCCAGCAGCTTCTCGATGAGCGCGTCCAGCGCGACGAAATCCAGCTCGCCGACGAAGCGCTTGACGATCTCGCCGCGCTTGTTGATCAGCACGCTGGTGGGCGTGAACTGGACCTGGTCGAAACTTTTCGCGAACGCGCCGGTGTTGTCGATCACGACGCCGAACGGCAGCTGGCGCCGTTCGGCGAAGGCGATCACCAGGGCCGGCGGGTCGTAGCGCATCGCGACCGCGAGCGTGTCGTAGCCGCGTGCCTTGAACTTCTGGTGCGCCGCGGCGATCTGCGGCATCTCGCGCACGCAGGGCGCGCAATCGGTGGCCCAGAAATTCACCAGCACGACCTTGCCGCGCAGCTGGTCGGTCGTCGCGCGGCTGCCGTCCAGCAAGGTGTAGCCGACGTTCGGCGCGGTCGGACGCGGCGCGATCGCGTGGTACGTCAGGTAACCGCCGACGCCCAGGGCCAGAGCGACAATGCCGGCAACGACAGCGAATCTGGCGATCTTCAACAGGAGTCCTTCATGCAGCGCCGAAAGTTTACGTCAGGGCTGATCGGCCTCGCCGGCCTGTGGACGCTCGACGCCCGCGCCGCCGGCCTCACCGAGAGCGACGCCGCCCTCGGCGTGCGTGCCGCCCTGGAGCGAGGTGCGGTCGCGGCGGTCGGCCTGCTCGGCCGCAACGGCGGCTTTCTCGACAACCCGAAGGTGCGCATCCAGCTGCCGGGCTACCTGAACGAGGCCGCGAAGGTGCTGAAGTACACCGGCCAGCAGCGTCGCGTCGACGAACTCGTGACGGCGATGAACCGCGCGGCCGAAGCGGCGGTGCCACAGGCCAAGGCGCTGCTGGTCAACGCGGTGAAGTCGATGAGCGTCGAGGACGGCCGCCAGATCCTGACCGGCGGCGACAACGCGGCGACGCAGTTCTTCGCCGACAAGACGCGCGCGCCGCTGAGCGTCAAGTTTCTGCCGATCGTGACGCGCGCGACCGAGAAGGTCTCGCTCGCCGACAAGTACAACAAGGTCGCGGGCCAGGTCGCGTCGCTCGGCCTGGTCGGCAAGGACGAGGCGAGCATCCAGAGCTACATCACCGGCAAGGCGCTGGATGGCCTGTACCTGATCATCGGCGAAGAAGAACGCAAGATCCGCCAGGATCCGATCGGCACCGGCAGCGCGATCTTGAAGAAGGTGTTCGGGTCGTTGCGCTAAAAAGCGGTGGGCCGAGCGCCGGGCCGCCATGGGCCACGAAGAGGCCCACTTTGTGGCCCTCGGCCGGCCCACACCCCCGCGGTGGGTGGCTGCGGTGTGCCGCAGCCGGGGGTGCCATTTAGACCGATTTCGACAACTCGAACAGCAGCGCCGACGGCAGCGAGCTCGCGAGCACGTCGCGCCCGACACGCGCGATCGACGCGCCGTCGAAGCCCGACATCTCGAAGGTCGCGCCTTCCTCGACGATCTCGATGAAGACGAAGTTCGGCACCTCGGCCGCGATCTCGTCGCGGAAATGCTCGAAGCGCGCGCCGGCTTGGATCGATTCGACGATCACCGCGTGCGGCAGGCCTTCGCGGCAGAACGCGGTGGCCTCGTCGACCGAGTTCACGAAATCGATGATCAGGCTCATGTTGCGCAGCGCGTCGCGGATCAGCACCCGCATCTCGCGCCGCGCCGAGATCACCAGCACGTGGCTGCCGGCGAGCGGCTGCGAGTTGCTCGACGGCGCGAAGCCGTCGTTGATCTCCATCGTGCTGACGCCGTCGATCTCGGGGCTCGCGGTGCGCGGGAATTCCAGCGTCAGGGTCGTCACGTGCGGTGCGTCCTTGCGCTCCACGATCAGGCCCATCGTCCACGCCGTTTGTTCGAGCAGGCGCCAGCTCAGCGAATCGAGGCCGCGCGGCGCCACTGCGTGAGCGCCGTCCACCAGGTCGTCGATCGGGCGGTGCGCGAAGCGGCAGCTCAGGCGTGCGTGCTGCGGCCAGCTCTTGATGTCGATCGAAAAATCGATCTGCGACTGGGCCGTGGCGAGGGCCCAGTCGATCGTCGTGTTGAGCAGGCTGAACAGCAGCGACGCGTCGACGATGACTTCGGCCGGCTTGAGCGACGGCTTGACGTTGATGCCGCGTGCCTGGGTCTCGCGGGCGCGGTGCGCGAGCGTGCCGTTGAGCACGTCGGCGAGCTGCAGCCGCTCGTGCGTCTGACGCACGCGGCCGGACGCGAAGCGCGTCAGCTGCTGCCCGATCATGCCGATCTGGCGCGCGGCCTCGACTTCCTCGCGCAGCGCGCGCAGGTCTCTCTTGTCGATCCGACCGGTGCTGGTCAGGGAGTTGATGCGCTCGAGCGCGGCCGTCAGCGGCGCGGCGATCTCGGCGCCCATTTCGGAGACCAGCTTGTGCCAGCGCTTGCGATCGCCGGGGGAGCCGTCGGCTGGCATCGAGTGCTCAGCCTCTGGCGTCACCGGCGTGCGGCCGATCTCAGACATGTCCATGCTCGCTTTCCTTGTCATTGCCGACGACGGGCCGGTGGCGTCCAGCGGCAACGTTCTTCGGGCATCAGTCGGGGCGAGTGTCGGCTCGCAAGTTGCATACCGCCAGGGCTGGCGGGCGAATTTCCCCAGAACCGGGGGGTGAGGAATTCACAGTCTGCGAGATTCGTGGCCGGAATGGCCGACGCGGCGGCGCTGCAACGACGCTGGCTGCAAATCACACGACCTTGGACTGGCGCAGCGTGGCGAGTTCGGCCGCGTCGACGCCGAACTCGAGCAGCACCTCGGCGGTGTGTTCGCCGAGCAGCGGCGGCGGACGGCGGTATTGCACCGGCGTGGCCGAGAACTTCATCGGGCTCGCGACCAGGTTCACGTCGCCGGCGAGCGGGTGCGGCAGGCGCACGGTCATCTCGCGGGCCTGCACCTGTGGGTCGGCGAAGACGTCGGCGAGGTCGTTGATCGGGCCGCTCGGCACTTTCGCGGCCTCGAGGCTGGCGAGCCAGTCGCTGCGGCTGCGCGTCTTCATCAGCGCCGCGAGCATCGGCACCAGCGTGCTGCGGTGGCGCACGCGCTCGGCGTTGCGCGCAAAACGCGGGTCTGACGCGAGCTGCGGCGCGCCGGCGACCTCGCAGAACTTGCTGAACTGGCTGTCGTTGCCGACCGCCAGGATCATGTGGCCGTCGGCGACCTCGAACACCTGGTACGGCACGATGTTCTGGTGCGCGTTGCCCATGCGCTGCGGCGCGACGCCGGTGGTCAGGTAGTTGGCGCCGAGGTTGGCGAGCATCGCGACCTGGGTGTCGAGCAACGCCATGTCGATCGCCTGGCCGACGCCGGTGAGGTCACGGTGCCGCAGCGCCGCGAGGATGGATGTGCAGGCGTACATGCCGGTGAACAGGTCGGCGACCGCGACGCCGACCTTCTGCGGCCCGCCGCCGCTGGCATCGTCGGCGATCTCGCTGCGCGACGGGCCGGTCACGCTCATCAGCCCGCCCATGCCCTGAATCGCGTAGTCGTAGCCGGCGCGTTCGCGGTATGGGCCGGTCTGGCCGAAACCGGTGATCGAGCAGTAGACGAGACGCGGATTCAGCGCGTGCAGGCTCGCGAAATCGAGACCGTAGCGGGCCATGTCGCCGACCTTGTAGTTCTCGACGAACACATCGCTTTGCAGCGCGATCGTGCGGATCAGCGCCTGGCCTTCGGGGCGAGCGATGTCGACGGTGATCGAACGCTTGTTGCGGTTCGTGCCGAGGTAATAGGCGGCCTCGTGCGTGTCGGCGCCGAGGCGGTCCTTCAGGAACGGCGGGCCCCAGCCGCGCGTGTCGTCGCCGCCGCTGCTGGTGGCGCTCGGCGGGCGCTCCACCTTGATCACGTCGGCGCCGAGATCGGCCAGCGTCTGCGTGCACCACGGGCCGGCCAGCACGCGCGACAGATCGAGCACGCGCACGCCGCTGAGAGGCTGGTGGGTCGTTGGGGGCGTTGAAGGCGTCGTCATGGCGACGATTGTGAAGCAGGGTCGGGATAATGCGGCGATGATCAGAAGACCCACGAGTTGGATCGCGCTGCTCGGCGCGGCGGCGCTTGCCGGCTGCTCGCCGACGCTGGACTGGCGCGAGTTCACACCCGAAGGCAGCGGGCTCCAAGTGCGTTTCCCGTGCCGCATCGATCGCCACGCGCGCTCGGTGCCGGTCGCGGGCGCGGCGGTGCGGATGGAGATGCTGGTGTGCAGCGCCGGCGACGCGACCTGGGCGGTCGGCTTCTTCGATGTCGCCGACCCGGCACGGGTGTCGGCCACGCTGGCCGAGTGGCGCAGCACCGCGGTGACCAATGTTCAGGGTGTGGCGGCGCCACCGATGCCGTTGCAGATCAAGGGCATGACACCGAACGAACAGGCCGTGCGCGTGCTCATCACCGGCCGACTGCCCGATGGCGCGCCGGTCCAGGAGCATGCCGCCTTCTTCGTGCGCGGATTGCGGGTCTATTCGGCCAGCGTGATCGGCGCGGAGCCGTCGCCGACCGCAGTCGAGGCGTTCTTCAGCGGGCTTCGGTTCCCGGCATGATGGATCGCCTTGTCGGCCGGTTGGAGTGGCTCCGCGTTGTGTTCAGGGTGTTGCACGCGCCTGTATGTGTGGTTTTTGTGTCGCACCGAGACCGACGCGGCCCCCCGGCCCGACCAGCCCGCCCGAACTGTCGATAATTCGCCGCCATGCCCGGATTGATGATCATTGCTCACGCGCCCCTCGCGTCCGCACTCAAGGCGGTGGCGGAGCACACCTTTCCTGACTGCGCGCGCACGCTTGAAGCGCTCGATGTGTCGCGCGACATGTCGATCGAGGACGTCGAGGCGCGGGCGCGCGAAATGCTAGAGCGGGTGCGCACGCCCGAGGCGCTGATCTTCACCGACGTGTTCGGCGCCACGCCGTGCAATGTGGCCCAGCGCCTCGGCGACGGTGTGCAGGTGCGCGTGATCGCCGGCGTGAACGTGCCGATGCTGTGGCGCTCGCTGAGTTATGCGTCGGAACCGCTCGAGGCGGTGGTGACGCGCGCGATGGCCGGTGCCACCCAGGGCGTGATGCAGGTGGCGACCTCCAAACCCCAGAACCAGACCCTCAAACCTGGCGCCAATGATCAAAACAAGCATCACCATCAGCAATAAGCTCGGCCTGCATGCGCGCGCGTCCGCCAAGCTCACCAAGCTGGCAGGCTCGTTTCAAAGCGATGTCTTCATGACCCGCAACGACCGCCGCGTGAACGCCAAGAGCATCATGGGCGTGATGATGCTCGCGGCCGGCATCGGCAGCATCGTCGAGATCGAGGTGATCGGTGCCGACGAACAGGCGGCGATCGACGCGCTCACCGCGCTGATCAACGACAAGTTCGGCGAGGGGGAGTGACCGGGCCTTCAGGCGCCGCCGGGCCGCCCCAAGGCGACTGAGCGCTCCCTCGGGGGAAGGAGCGAAGCGACATGGGGGCCGTTATCACCCTTCCGCGAGGAAGTGCTTGCGGTAGCGTGCCGGCAGGTCCTCGATGCGCAACAGCATCGGCAGGTCGGCGGTGTTGAAATCCGGGTCCCAGGCTGGTGCGCCCAGCACCTTGGCGCCGCAGCGCAGATAGCCCTTGATCAGCGCCGGGGCTTCGACGTTCAGATCGTGCTGCAGTTCTTCGACCGGCAGCGCAAGCCGCGGCGTCACCTGCCAATGGATCTCCGCCAGGTGGCTGTGGCGCAGCTGCTCCCACAGGCTGGCCGCGACGTGGCCGCCATCGCGCATGCTCACACTCGCGCAGCCGACCATCGTGTCGAGCGCGTTGCGGTGCATGAACTCGGCCAGCGCCGCCCACAGCGCGAGGATCACGCCGCCGGATCGCCAGTCGGGGTGCACGCAGGAGCGGCCCAGCTCGACCATCTTCGCGCGCAGCGGGCGCAGCCGCGTCAGGTCGAATTCGAGATCGCTGTACAGGCCGCCGACGCGTTTCGCGTTCGCGGGCGTGAGCACGCGGTAGGTGCCGATCACCGGGCCGGGCTCGCCGTCGGTGTGCCGCGCACGCACCAGCAGGTGCTCGCAGAACGGGTCGAACACATCGATGTCGTGGCCGGCCGGCGAGCCGTGCGGCACGCTCAGGCGCGCACCCATCTCGCCGGCGAAGACCAGGTGCCTCAGCTGTTGCGCCTGGCGAACGTCTTCCTCATCGCGAGCCCAAACCACGTCAAAGCCAGCTGGGTCAGTCCCGGGCGCCGATGAGCGTGAATGAAGTGACCTCCGGCGCGCAACGGGTGCGCTGAGATCGGCGAGCGGGAATGTCGGCAGCGGCAGGTCGCGCATAGAGTGTCCTCGGCAGGTGTCTGACGGGATGCTCGCCGGGCGTCGTGACGGCGACATGAAGCGCACGTGACCACTGTGTGAAACACGGCAAATCCCGTAGCGACGCGGCGTGGTGCGCTGCTAGCATGCGTCGCATGAGCTTTCAGGTGTTTGGATTGCCGGTGTCACGCGGCGTCGCGATCGGACGCGCGGTGCTTGTCGCGTCGAGCCGGATCGACGTCGCGCACTACTTCATCGACGAGGAGCGCGTCGAGTCGGAGGTCGCACGCTTGCGCAGCGCGCGCGATGCAGTGGCCGACGAGCTCAGCACACTGCAGCGCGATCTGCCGGCCGAGGCGCCCGCCGAGCTGTCGGCGCTGCTCGATGTGCACCTGATGCTGCTGCACGACGACACGCTGACCGGCGCTACGAAGCAGTGGATCCACGAGCGCCACTACAACGCCGAATGGGCGCTCTCGGCGCAGCTCGAAGTGCTGGCGCGCCAGTTCGACGAGATGGAAGATGAGTACTTGCGCGAGCGCAAGGCCGACCTGGAGCAGGTCGTCGAGCGGCTGTTGCGCGCGATGGCGCGCGGGCCGGTATCGAATTTCGCTCCGGCCCCAGGCGTGCCGCCGCGCGACTTCGCCGGCGAGGACCCGCTGGTGCTGGTCGCGAACGACATCGCCCCGGCCGACATGCTCCAGTTCAAGCGCAGTGTGTTCACCGGCTTCATCACCGACGTGGGTGGCAAGACCTCGCACACCGCAATCGTCGCGCGCAGCATGGACATCCCCGCGGTGGTCGGCGCTCGCGAGGCGAGCCGCATCATCCGCCAGGACGACTGGCTCGTCATCGACGGCGATGCCGGCATCGTCATCGTCGATCCGTCGCCCATCGTGCTGGAGGAGTACCGCTTCCGCCAGCGCCAGAGCACGCTCGGTCGCGAACGCCTGGCGCGGCTGCGGCACACGCCGGCCGTGACGCTCGACGGCGAGCGCGTCGAGTTGCTGGCCAATATCGAGATGCCGAGCGATGCGGCGGGAGCGCTCGAAGCCGGCGCCGTCGGCGTCGGGCTGTTCCGCAGCGAGTTCCTGTTCATGAACCGCGACGGTGAACTGCCGGGGGAGGACGAGCAGTTCGAGGCCTACCGCACCGCGGTCGAGGCGATGAAGGGCCTGCCGGTCACGATCCGCACCGTCGACATCGGCGCCGACAAGCCGCTGGATCGCATGTCCGCGAATGAATTGCGACACGAGCACGCGTTGAATCCCGCGCTCGGGCTGCGCGCCATCCGCTGGAGCTTGTCGGAGCCGGGGATGTTCAGGCAGCAGCTGCGCGCGATCTTGCGAGCGAGCGCGTACGGCAAGGTCAGGCTGCTGATTCCGATGGTCGCGCACCTCAGCGAGGTCAAGGCCACGCTCGAAGCGCTGGCGCGCGCGCGCCAGCAGCTGACCGAGGCTGGCAAGGCCTTCACGCATGTCGAGGTGGGCGCGATGGTCGAAGTGCCGGCAGCGGCACTGATGTTGCCCGTGTTCCTGCGTCACTTCGATTTTGTGTCGGTGGGCACCAATGACCTGATTCAGTACACGCTCGCGATCGATCGTGCGGACGAGGCGGTTGCCCATCTCTACGACCCGTGGCATCCGGCCGTGCTGGGTCTGCTCGCGAGCGTGATCGCGCGAGCGCGTGCTGCGGGCAAGCACGTCAGCGTCTGCGGCGAGATGGCGGGCGACCCCGAGTTCACCCAGCTGCTGCTCGCGATGGGGCTGCGCAGCCTGTCGATGCATCCCTCGCAGATTGCCGCCATCAAGCAACGCGTGCTGCGCACGGACGTCAAGCGATGGACTCCGCACCTCGAGCGCGTGCTCGCCGCGGATGACCCGCAGCAAGTGTGCTTGGCGGTGGCGCAGACGCTGTCGTCGTCGCAGCGAGAGCAGGCCGAAGTCGATATCTGAGCGTGGCGTGGTGGGCGACTGTTGACGGCCTCTCAAAGCATGCTATAGTCGTGGTCTTCGCTGATTGCAGCGGCCCTGATGCGAAAGCAGCGCGGCAAAAGCAAGCGGCGAAGAAAAAGAAATGACAGAGTATTTGACAGGGTTATATAAAACATGTCAGAATCGCTCTCTCAGCTGATAACTGCAAAACAACGCAGCTAACAGCAACTGCCGAAAGGTAGCGCCGCGAGGCAAGCTCTTTAAAAACTAACAGCCGATAAGTGTGGGCGTTTGAAGGCGAGTGCCAAGAGATGTCAAAGTCTCGAGGTCTCATGGACCTTAAACGCTCACTGAAAAAGAAATGAAGTTCATGCAAGTGAAGTTCACTTCAATTCTTTGAGTAATTTATCAAGATCGAACTGAAGAGTTTGATCCTGGCTCAGATTGAACGCTGGCGGCATGCCTTACACATGCAAGTCGAACGGCAGCACGGGAGCAATCCTGGTGGCGAGTGGCGAACGGGTGAGTAATACATCGGAACGTGCCCAGTAGTGGGGGATAGCCCGGCGAAAGCCGGATTAATACCGCATACGACCTACGGGTGAAAGCGGGGGATCGCAAGACCTCGCGCTATTGGAGCGGCCGATGTCAGATTAGCTAGTTGGTGGGGTAAAAGCCTACCAAGGCGACGATCTGTAGCTGGTCTGAGAGGACGACCAGCCACACTGGGACTGAGACACGGCCCAGACTCCTACGGGAGGCAGCAGTGGGGAATTTTGGACAATGGGCGCAAGCCTGATCCAGCCATGCCGCGTGCGGGAAGAAGGCCTTCGGGTTGTAAACCGCTTTTGTCAGGGAAGAAACGGCCTGATCTAATACGTCGGGCTAATGACGGTACCTGAAGAATAAGCACCGGCTAACTACGTGCCAGCAGCCGCGGTAATACGTAGGGTGCAAGCGTTAATCGGAATTACTGGGCGTAAAGCGTGCGCAGGCGGCTTTGCAAGACAGATGTGAAATCCCCGGGCTCAACCTGGGAACTGCATTTGTGACTGCATGGCTAGAGTACGGTAGAGGGGGATGGAATTCCGCGTGTAGCAGTGAAATGCGTAGATATGCGGAGGAACACCGATGGCGAAGGCAATCCCCTGGACCTGTACTGACGCTCATGCACGAAAGCGTGGGGAGCAAACAGGATTAGATACCCTGGTAGTCCACGCCCTAAACGATGTCAACTGGTTGTTGGACGGCTTGCTGTTCAGTAACGAAGCTAACGCGTGAAGTTGACCGCCTGGGGAGTACGGCCGCAAGGTTGAAACTCAAAGGAATTGACGGGGACCCGCACAAGCGGTGGATGATGTGGTTTAATTCGATGCAACGCGAAAAACCTTACCTACCCTTGACATGTCTAGAAGTTACCAGAGATGGTTTCGTGCTCGAAAGAGAACTAGAACACAGGTGCTGCATGGCCGTCGTCAGCTCGTGTCGTGAGATGTTGGGTTAAGTCCCGCAACGAGCGCAACCCTTATCATTAGTTGCTACGCAAGGGCACTCTAATGAGACTGCCGGTGACAAACCGGAGGAAGGTGGGGATGACGTCAGGTCATCATGGCCCTTATGGGTAGGGCTACACACGTCATACAATGGCCGGTACAGAGGGCTGCCAACCCGCGAGGGGGAGCTAATCTCAGAAAACCGGTCGTAGTCCGGATCGCAGTCTGCAACTCGACTGCGTGAAGTCGGAATCGCTAGTAATCGCGGATCAGCTTGCCGCGGTGAATACGTTCCCGGGTCTTGTACACACCGCCCGTCACACCATGGGAGCGGGTTCTGCCAGAAGTAGTTAGCCTAACCGCAAGGAGGGCGATTACCACGGCAGGGTTCGTGACTGGGGTGAAGTCGTAACAAGGTAGCCGTATCGGAAGGTGCGGCTGGATCACCTCCTTTCTGGAAAATAGCACTCAAATTTGAGCGCCCACTCTTATCGGCTGTAGTTGAACACAGCATGTGAACGTGAGCCGGCTGAGCGCCGCGAGGTGTCGGACAATGCTTCACGAACGAAAAGTGAAGGGTCTGTAGCTCAGCTGGTTAGAGCACCGTCTTGATAAGGCGGGGGTCGTTGGTTCGAGTCCAACCAGACCCACCATCTTCACGATTGAGAATTCGGGGGATTAGCTCAGCTGGGAGAGCACCTGCTTTGCAAGCAGGGGGTCGTCGGTTCGATCCCGTCATCCTCCACCACTTCACATCCATCGATTGCTGACGCTAGCTGCCTGGCCGGCCGCTAGCGTCAGCGATTCGAAAGAATCGGCTGTTGTTCTTTAACAATTCGTAGAGTCGAAATATCAGAGTTGTCGACGGAAACCGCTTCATGGCGGACCGTGCCGTCGGCAACATTTTGATTGCGTCACCAAATTATTCAATTCGCGAATCCGCAAAGATTCAAGAATGTTGTTTGAAGACGGCGTAACGCGAAATACTCATATTGATAGACAGTCCTTGGCGATTCCTTGCTGCGTGAACGCGTGTGCAGGGGTCAAAGTTATAGGGTCAAGTGACTAAGTGCATGTGGTGGATGCCTTGGCGATTACAGGCGACGAAGGACGTGATAGCCTGCGATAAGCTTCGGGGAGCTGGCAAATTAGCTTTGATCCGGAGATTTCCGAATGGGGAAACCCACCCTTAGGGGTATCGCATAGTGAATACATAGCTATGCGAGGCGAACCGGGTGAACTGAAACATCTCAGTAGCTCGAGGAACAGACATCAACCGAGATTCCGAAAGTAGTGGCGAGCGAAATCGGAACAGCCTTGTACGTTTTAACCATCGACATATCAGAACGGAATGGAAAGTCCGGCCATAGCGGGTGATAGCCCCGTATGAAAAATGTTGGCGGCGGAACTAGGCGTACGACAAGTAGGGCGGGACACGTGACATCCTGTCTGAAGATGGGGGGACCATCCTCCAAGGCTAAATACTCGTAATCGACCGATAGTGAACTAGTACCGTGAGGGAAAGGCGAAAAGAACCCCGGGAGGGGAGTGAAATAGATCCTGAAACCGCATGCATACAAACAGTCGGAGCCCGCAAGGGTGACGGCGTACCTTTTGTATAATGGGTCAGCGACTTACATTCAGTGGCAAGGTTAACCGAATAGGGAAGCCGTAGAGAAATCGAGTCCGAATAGGGCGTTCAGTCGCTGGGTGTAGACCCGAAACCAAGTGATCTATCCATGGCCAGGATGAAGGTGCCGTAACAGGTACTGGAGGTCCGAACCGACTAGTGTTGCAAAACTAGCGGATGAGCTGTGGATAGGGGTGAAAGGCTAAACAAACTTGGAAATAGCTGGTTCTCTCCGAAAACTATTTAGGTAGTGCCTCAAGTATTACCGTCGGGGGTAGAGCACTGTTATGGCTAGGGGGTCATGGCGACTTACCAAACCATTGCAAACTCCGAATACCGATGAGTACAGCTTGGGAGACAGTGCACCGGGTGCTAACGTCCGGACACAAGAGGGAAACAACCCAGACCGCCAGCTAAGGTCCCCAAAATTGGCTAAGTGGGAAACGAAGTGGGAAGGCTAAAACAGTCAGGATGTTGGCTTAGAAGCAGCCATCATTTAAAGAAAGCGTAATAGCTCACTGATCGAGTCGTCCTGCGCGGAAGATGTAACGGGGCTAAGCCAGTTACCGAAGCTGCGGATTTGC
>Ga0307517_10009128_pt1 | contig 14120 bp, 11 predicted proteins | sample 23_EM_MG_FD_194515 | JGI IMG/M metagenome (GOLD analysis project Ga0307517, IMG submission 194515) | Populus trichocarpa ectomycorrhiza microbial communities from riparian zone in the Pacific Northwest, United States - 23_EM | ecosystem: Host-associated > Plants > Roots > Unclassified | place...
CACACACTGCTTCCAGATCTTGGATTCCCAGCCCTCATACTTCCCAAACATGTTTTTTGTCCCTTAGCTTGTGCTTGAATTCCAGTAACCTTAACATAAACATGGAAACATTTTTTTTTTTTTTTTTGCATTAAAAAATTATTCTCTTGCTTCCATCTATCATTCAGTGCCGGAATTCCTAACAATCCTTATAACCGAAAGTCCCTACATGAACTTTAGATATAGAACCACATACCTTCAAAGCTATCCCATCATTAACTTCCTTAGTACTCTACAGGCCTACGCAGTCTTTAACTAAATCTTCTAGTAGACATCCAAAAGCACACGAGTATCAAGATCAACAAGGGTGGATGAATTTCCAAGATACCATTTATTTTATTAACACATTATTAGTTATTGAAAGAAAAAAATGATATGGCAAGGTGAGCCCTACATGACAAAGTTATCTTGGATTAGGTTAGAAGTACCCTATTTTGATAAATAACAAGAAGAAAGTATGGTTTATTGGAAAAAAACCTCCACCTGAAATGGTTGTATCCTATCATCTGCAAAACGTGTGGAGATGCAATCTATATATTGCATCTATAATCTGTACCCAATTTGACTGAATGAAAAACTTAAATGAATTCCTCCTTCAAACCATGATAGCGAACAAGTTTGGAACAATACTGTGTGCCACGGAACAAACTAAGCAGGATGTAACAAAACTAATGAAGTTTTGACACAAACTCACATGAAAGGGAGGAGCATAACTTCCACGAATTTCAGTTGTTGGAAATGAAGTCTTAGAACCTGGCTTCACAACTTTCACTCGTTTTCTATTAACTTCTAGTATTCTTCTCTCAAGACTACCCTCTCCGAGAATCTGCAATATTAACAATGACATTAAAATGCTAGTTTATTTTTTACCATTCTCAACTTTAATAACAAAATTGCAATGAAATGGAGAGACCTTTTTTGGAGAACAGTCTTTGTTAAATAATACCTGTATTCAAAGACTTGCAGTCAGTTCAGGAACCATGTAGTAAAAGAAGTGTGTGTGTGTGTGTGTGTGTGTGTGTGTGTGTGTAAGAGAACTGCTTTGCACAGTTGAGACTATTGCAACTGTCCACTTCAAGTGCTCCTTTCATGATGAGCAATAATATATTTGATCAAAACCAAACAATAATAGTAAACATGGTAATTCAGGCAATGCCCCTTTTTTTCTCTCACAGAGAACAACCTCCCCACCCCAACCCCCCGCCAACAAAAAAAAGTTGTCCAGATTTCATCCTCCTGTCTTTCTCCCCTCAAATTAAAAGAGTTCTAGCACATGAGATGTGTGGCATAACTTAAAATGCACCTTTACAAAGCCTTTGCAACTCAACAGTAAAGAGGGAGAAAAATCTCCAATAAAAGAACATAGTATACAAGAAACTCTTGAGATACTATTCTTTTCATGAAGTTAACCCGTCCTTAGATACATGTTTTACCAAATGCAGAAGTGTAGATGTACAAGAAACGCAGCAACAATCGACTAGTTTAGAAGGAATTAAATTCAGCATAATACTCAAAATATACACACCTCAAATTTCACAGATCCAAGTTCAAGCTTCTGCTTAACTTCTTTTAAAACATCAGGCTCTGAAAGTTAGTCATGTCAAAATTAGAAAAATAGAAGACAGACTATCACAGAATTGAGAGATTATACAGATGTGAGAAAAAATATAAGCAAAACAATGGTATGACATGGACAGGAAACACCACACAGAAAGTTTGTCATAGGTTTCGCTCTTGGAGTGGGACAAAAGAATTGGCAAGTCAAATCTTGTCTGGTCATAAATCAAATTCAATGCACACATCTCATTTCTTGATCAATACATTATTTCAGTATCTTAAAGCTTGCAGCAATTTATCCCTGGAGGACCGCTCAGTTAAGACTAGCCATTTCTACTTGGAGTACTTAAGTCCAGGCAATGGGAGGGACAGTGGATTTAAGGATGTGAGAGGGACACTTCCTATGGTGTAGTCCAAAGCCTTCAGACCTCTTGTTCAAAATAAAAAAGTTTTCTTTTTTTAATTCAGCAATGACTAGAACAAGCCACAACCTAGCAGGTTTCAGTTAAACTTTGGTCACAATTTCATGGCACATGATTGATATGCCAGGGAACAAATCAGAAATTTTATGAGATGGGTGTCCAGCTGAGTTCAACCAGTTTTTTTTTTTGTTAATTAAGGCACTTTCTAAATCTTTCTCCGAAAGAGCAAGGCACGTCAATTTTGTTTTCTAACAAATTTAGAAGAGTATCTATATATCTATCTATCTATCTATATTAAATCTCAAGCTTTTGGATAAGCTTTAAGTATTTATCCTCAATTCTGGTGCTCCAATGTAGGATATGTAAGTAACTTTTTATTTTTTTAATTGATAATAATATGAAGATTAATAACAAATTAGTATTTAAATAAATATCAAGTTAATTATTATTATTATTATTATTATTATTATTATTATTATTATTAGTAAACACAAACTCCTATAACAATGATAATTCTACTAATCAGTTGCCTATTTAGAATCTCCTTAAAAACATGGAAAAATAGCTATATGTGCATATAATATTCTCTACTTATGACATTTTTCTCAATGCCACTTCCTCTCTTTTCCTTCACAAGTCTAAAGATTGATTGTTATTGCTCTTGATGTTTACTATGAGAAACAGAATAATTTCATATGAAATAGTTTTCCATCAATCATAATAAAAATAAATCTAAGCCATCCTAAAAATTAAGCCTAGATATAGCCAGAACCAAATCCTAGATTCAACAAACCTAAGGCTTCCTATTTTCCTTTCTCCTCAAAATTTCATTAGAGTATATAGTCAAATAGTTAATCAGACATTGTTTCACACATACGCTAGTATTTTTTTGGTCATGCATTGTTCCACGGTTCCTTCTAAGGTTTAGGCTAGAATCAGAAGAATTATACAACTGAAAAAATTCAAATCTCGCTGAACCTGTATAAGTGACCTGGAATATATATATATATATATTATCAAAAATAACTTGCTTACACGGTTAAAATAAATAGTGTGAAAAGGAAAGAATAAGTAGCAGATGGAATTCGTGGTTACCAACTGCAGTTGCCTCTGTTGAGGCAGACACAGGTTGCCCCTCAACACCATCTTCTCTCACAGGAGTATAAATTGCCACCAACCTGTACCCCACATCATCCACATTAGCTTCGTACATCCTTCCCACCTCCCCTGCAAGATCAAATAATTTTTCAAGTCAAATACATGTTTACGTCAATATCATCACTTGTACTCAAGTGGAACCCAAAACCAGTAATGTAACTAAACAAAAGAGAATATTGTCTACGAACATGTTTATGATGAGATTTTTGTTTGTGAGATTCCATCATTTTACTGAACAATTTAATGCTTTTTCAGCTGTCATACCTGGAATGGAAATCAAATCAGGACTACCAACCATCGATCTAAGCCATTGAATTCTACTTTTTCCTTCTTTTCCTCCACTGTAAACGCCTCGAACAGCATATAAATTGGTGTGAAAACCTCTTCCCTCAATCTCCAACTTAGCTATTCTAGGTATCCCTAAAATCAAACAATAATTCAGTAACTTAAACAACAAATACTTCATAATCCAAAATATAAGAATGCAATCAAGTTTTTAGCATGCAGAGAACATAGCCAACAGCAGTACAATCAAATCTTAGCAAAGAAAACATCAACAAGAAAAAAAGACCAGAAACTTTCACCAGTAAAGATCTGGCATTGAAAATTTAGAATTATATCCAGCTTACATGTGACAAAAATCCAAGAAAAACTACTTGTAAAACCAAGAAAGATATAAAAAGACATAAAAGGTTCACGAGTGAATGCTTTACAAAATAACAGGATAGTTTGAATTTTGAAATACACACACACACACACATATATATATATGATAGTATTTCACTTTTAATTAAACACAGAGATAGATGAATAACATTACTTTTACAGCGTTTGAATTAAGCGATAGCACTTTAACCTGAATAGAAAGACATCCATGCATGTTGAAATAATTGCAATATATATATATATGTGTGTGTGTGTGTGTGTGTGTGTGTGTGATTTATAGTAAATTCTTGTAGACATTCACTACCTAGCCAAAACTGTCAAAAAAGTACAATTGGAGCAATTAAATCAAGAAATTGGATTGTGTTGCTTAAAATTCACAAGCAATCAGAATAAGCACGTACCCGCATCTCATGGAGTGATAACATAAGTTTGAAATCAAATCAATGACAAGAGATTAAAAATTAAAATTATTTCCACTGACTAAGAAAAAACATAGTTTCAAGTCAAGTGATTGCACTTCAAACCTGGCAATACAGGACCAATCTCAGCATATGCTGGCTCACTTGACCTTCCAAAGACATCAGTCACAACACATTCACATTTGAAGCATCTACCAATGTCCTCTAGCCGCAACTTGTAAGAGCAGGAGCGTTGTGCAGGCAAGTGCTCAAAAGAGTTGCTATCCCCTGACACTGATGAGCAGAACCTGCAGCATCTGTGTCAAATACGAGAATGACAATAGACAAGGACCTATGATGAAATTCAAAAGACTAGAAACATTTGTGACTTCATTGCATAAATGCCAAATTCTGAAACAGAAACCAGCCATCAATTGTTATGCAAGCCATTTCACAAATAACCAGAAATTATGCCATAGCAATTTTGGCAGCTATTTACGTAGATTCCCAACAGAAATAACTTGATTCAAACATGTCTAGATAAGAATTTTGGTTCCAATAAAAAGAAAAATCGAATTAGATTCATGTTGCTCATGTAAGTTGAACACGTTTAAAACACTTCAATTGTATTTACCATTCATAAAAATCCAACTTTTATTGATTATTGTTAGAAGTTTAAAACACTTCTATGATTTTTTCTATATTTTTGCTTATGATTTAGAGAAAAAATGCCTAACAGTAAGGGTTATTGTTAGAATAACTAAAATCATAGAAGAAAAACTCTGATAAGAGAATTTAGCATTTCACCATTGATATCTGACTTCTTTCTTGTACTTGCTCCAAACACATTGCTGGGTTTCACTCTTTGGGATCACTTCAACAGCAGTAAGTACATCACCTTCGATTGCCTTGCCAGTGAGAGAAACCATCTCCACTTTTGGAAGTTCTGGGGAAAATAGGCAAAATATAGTTTAATTTGCATGATGCTCCCAATGAGATGAAGCCACAATGCAGTATCCAAGAGAGCATAATATAATAATGTTCAGCAACCATGTCAATATCAGCAATAGAGTGGAAGAGAAGAATGTCATTCTACAAGGAAAGTAAATAATCAAAGATGGGGGACATGATTAGGGAAAAAGGCAGCTGTATATCAACAGAGCTCCAGATAGGATACTAAGGTTCCACTTGCCTACAAAAGAGAACTAGAGGCCTTATTCACCAAAATTACTTTGAACTAAGAACTTTATAAGTATTTTTGGGAAGATGAATGACTTAAGCACATGGATTACTCTTGCAAGGGTTTAGGAGCTAGTCCTGCCTTTCTCATAGATTTTTGTCTAGATTAATTCATTATTCCATTTAGCAAAATAATAATCATAATAATAATTCACGAGAAACCAGAGCTCGTGAAATTAGCAAGACAATTGATTTTACTATGTATAAAAGTTGGGTTCTGTATTGTTACCATCAAAAGTTTTTGAACAACAATAGTGATAAATCTTGATTGTCATTACAAGTTGAATCACAAATTTGTAATGGTCTTGCCGAGAACAAGAGCAAGGTTTGAAGGATACTAAGTTACACCTACTCCTAAGAAAGCAAGCAAGGAATGAAAAAGTAGAAATGTAAAAGAAAAGGTATTATGATGTTTTTTCCACTCATAAATTGTTAATATTATGGAGTATCTTATTTTGATAGAATCAAATTTTATTGAAATATTATTTTCCAATTACTTCAATCAAAATTAATTCAAATAGAGCAAGAAGTATATAAAAATTGAAATTTTCAAAATTTTAATTACTCTTATATTTTTTGAAATAAATATTCAATTGGAGGATATTATTTGGAAACATAAAAATAAAATTCTTTAACAAGGAAAAAAAATGTAGTATGAGTGAATTGTTTTTCAAAGAAAATAAATTTGATGCTAGATAATAATTAAAAAAAGAGATAGAGACAAAAAGAAGATTGTCAATTAACTATATTTTATAGATTATCAACATTTAATATTATCATTTGTAAAGAATATAATTTGCGGCATCTTGGTCTATGTGATAAAGGTAAATTATAAAGTGGGATCAACAAACTATGAAGTGTGAATAACATTTTTGTGGACCCCCTTTATAATGACCCTCAATGCAAGTAGTATTCTCGTGAAAACCGGAACTCAAGCAACATAGAAATTAACGAACTCAAGCAAATGCGATCCATGCTTTTTCTAATTAAATTAAGGATAAAATCCAAACTTTTAACAATATGCAACATTCATATTTCCCAACTCAAATTAGAAATAGATTCCAAAGGATATAATCTCCCCATTTTCTAATTTAGATCAAAGTACAAATCCTTGACGTGTATCTTTTTCTAGACTTCACCAACTTTTCTAGCTAGGTCGGAGTTTAGGTCGATTGAATTAAATCCATTCAGAGTACACTTTCACAAATGATATATTCAATGATAGTACTCATCTAAAAAAGTGAGTACTACAAGATGATGATAGCACAGGGCAAAGGCTAAAGCCTGCTTATTGAAGGTTGTTGTTCAAGAACAGTAAATTCTCTATTTTTCTACAATAAACTCCATGTAATTGAGTTTAAAAAATATCAGAAGAGCACAACACCATATATCTAGGAGACTCACTCCCTTAAATTTACAATTTATTTTTGGAGACTTCTCATTCTTTTACACAAAAAAACAGGGAAATTGAGACAATATTAACCCTTGTTAACTATAATATAATATAACCAACCTTCATTTTCTATGTAGTGTTTGAAAAGCAACATAAAATTTTGAGGGAAAATTTGCAGCATTTTGATCTACAAGAAAACAGAATCAACACAACAACACAACTAAAGAGTTGGGGAACACATGAACTAGTAATAAGGTCAGCAATTCCAACTTAGTCAACATCTGCAGTAAAAAATGTGCTCACAATTTACCAAGTAAATGCAAAATGATGTTACCCATTCTTTCCCAAAATACACACCTGGGAGAACAAGGCCAGTTGGCTCAGACAACTTAAGCTCACCGACAACTGAATCTGAACGAACAGGTGTGTATCTAAGAAAAACAGTGAGACACATAAGGATATACTGTTATATAGGCTTAATAACCAAAGGAATATTGGAAAAGTGTTATAGAGTAAATATTCAAAGGTTTGGCACATCAATAAATAATTAGTTTAAACTTTAAAGCACTTTCTGCCAGCAGATACCATGGTTAAAAAAAAAAAAACAGTTACCCAAACAATAAACGGCAATTGTAATCTGAATCTGTGACCTCATAAGTTCTATAGGTTGCTCCCTCAATAAGAATGATAGCTCCATCGTTTGTCTCTCTATACCAGCTGAAGAGGCTCAATCCCTCATGCCCACCGAAATACTTTCCTTCTCCAGCATAAACACCCGAAGGCAGCTTCTTCACATGAACATTAGAAACTACCGGAAGAGCTGCCATGTGATATCAATTTCACATGTTAAAGAGCAAAATTTAAGGAAAAGAACTAAATAAAAGCAACATCTTGGCATAACTTGGGCCAGAGCATGGATTGGTATAATGAATGGAGTGTATGTAATTCAAAATTTAATCAATTGTACTACAGTTCAAAAGGTAGCCAAAATATGGTAGGTTCATCACATGATTAACAGAAAACCAAAATGCATGCACCTGTGATGAAATTTATGGAAGGTCTATGACTATCTGTAACCTTGCATAAAAAGGTAGGTATTTGTGTTGACCATTGTCAAGGAACATATGAATTTAAAAGTATGAATGAGTACCAGGGTTAACTGGAGAGTTGGAAATTGAGACCAAAGGCTTTCCACACTTGCCATCTGCACGAGTAGGCAGCCAGTACAGAGCCAAATAAGCTCCCACATCTTCAATTGATGGAGTATATGCCCTACCACGAGTGCACATTAATCTCAGAAATTTATGGTTAATATGGGTCTAACATTCTCAATTCTTGGAACCAAGTGTATTATATATGTACTTACAGGGTTTTACCACATATAAGAACATGATCACCAGCATTTGCTATATCCAACAATTCAGATTTATTTAGCTTGTTCCTTGTTCGGAACCAAATATACTCTCCAGCACCTTCCTGTCCACCAAAGTATGTTTTTTGCGGGGTAACTTCCTTGTCCTCGTAGCAAGAAGGAATCACAAGTTCCAATCCCACTGGATCAGCTGTTTAAAAATATTAACATAGAAGATATATATTTGAGTACAATAGCATTTTTATAGAATGACAAAATTGCTAAAAAGAATCGGTACTGAAAACACTAAAATATCAAATTAGATTCAGTAACTTAAATCAGGAATGTAATGAAGCAGCATGCCCAAGTTAGAGGACAGAGGCTAAAGATACATTAACAAAAAGCAAAGACACTTACAATTTTTTTGTATATATTTCAAATGCCCTTTATTGTATCAAAACGTTAATAAGGATAGGTGAAGTCGCAATACAAGAACAAAGAAGTGAACTACAATCCAAGCAGTGTATGCCATTGAAAACCAATAAGAACTAATTTGTTACGAACCTTGGCTTTGAAAGAAGTGGTTGCAGCAAAAGATTGGTTATAGCATAACATTGGCTTGAAATTAGCATGTGAATTGAAATTAGCTGATTCAGTTAGTAGCAATTAGGAAGGTAGTTACAGGAAGTTAGAGGCAAGTCAGTTAGCTTCAATATATAAATAAGACTGTATGAGATTAGTGAGGGCAGGCAATGAATGAAGTAACAATTTATGTATCAACTCTTCTCTTCTTCTTTTCCCTTATTCCTTTCTAGTAGTAACTTGTTAAGGTTGAAGCCTAACAATTGGTATCGGAGCTTTAAGATTCAATCAAGATGGTGAAAAATCACAAATTGAAAAATGTTAAAGAACATTGCAAGAGGTTGGATGAAAGAATGCAAGGCCTTCACGATGAATTTCATGAATCAATGGCTGATCAACAAAGCAAGTGGCAAGAACAATGGGTGGAGCGAAACAAGAGAACTGATCAGATCAGTTTGCAGATTGAAACATTATCAAATTAGTTCCAATCGTTTTTTGCTACTCCGATAGTAGGAAGAGAAGTTGGTGTATGATAACAACCAACTCAATATGTATGCCCTTCCAAAGCTTTCCATCAAAAGCACCTTTCCAATGTTAATTTATACTCATGCAAGTAAAAATTAATGTAGAACGTATATGCCTTCTTGAGAATTATGAATTGCCCTTTATGTACCCTACATATCATGCAAACATCATGCAAACATGGCAACAATAATTTATAATAACCCCATGGTCCCCAACTCAAACTCAGTCCATGAGTCCTTGCAAAGCTTTCCCTCAAGATTAGCTTTTCCAAAACTAATTTAGATCACAAAGTAAAAATTTGATGTAAGGATGCAGCCCTTTTAGAGAATTATATACCATCCCCTTATGTAATCTAATTATCAAGCAATCATAACAGCAATTTGGGCAGTCCAATCAGGTCCAAAGATCCTTTTTAGATGAACAAAAACTGCAAGTATTTTTATTTTATTGTAGGCAATAATTTCAAAGATGTTGAAGTCCATATATAGATTATAGACGTGTCTTGTAAATCCTAAATTATGAAAGTATGACTCACCAGGTGCAATCACATTAGATAATATGGTCTGAGAGCTTCCTTTTGCACCATCTTTGCGAATTGGAGTGTAAACAAGTTCAATGTGTTTACCGACATCCTTTAAAGTCAAATCAAGAAACTCTGCAATATGTTAAAAAGATATTTAAGTATATAGTGAGTGATTTCAAGAAGACAAATCAAATTGGTAAAAAAAAAAAAAAAACATATTCAGTATTGCTCGACAAAAACTTACCATCTTCACTTAATTTCTCCTTGATATCACCACTTTTCACTCTAAACCATTCGTGGAAGCAGTTCCCCCTCTCTCTGAAATACAGAAAAGACTTTAATTTTAGACAGCTATTAGGTGAGACCTCAAGATATAATTTGTATTATTCTTTAATACATCCTCTCAGATGAAAGCCTTTTAAGTTTGAAACTTGCACATACTCACCACTACTTTTTGTTTAATTTTATCAAATAAAATGGAATTAGTGAGATTTAAACTCATGACTGCTTGGTGAACAAGGTTTTAAGATCATATCAAAGAACTATCTTAACTCAAAAGCATAAGTTGTTAGATGAGATCCTAAGATATGATTTATATTACTCTTTAACAAATACAAATAGGTTGCTAATGTCAATAAAAAGAAGGACAAATTATTCACTAGAAGTCTCACCCTCCACTGTAAGATGCAACAAAGCTCAAACGTTGTCCTTCCAACATTGATCCTAGAAACTCCAATGATTGGCAATTTGGAGGACCTGCACAAGATTTTAAAGATAGAATCACAAAACTAGACCTTGTTGAGTCAATTATTACACTCGTGACATTAAGTAGTAAATAGGATTAGAGTGGGGAGGAACATTAAACCTCAAAACTAAATACTTTACAAGTTTATAAAAATGCTGCCAAAAAAAAAGGGTGCAACAACGGAAATAAATCCCACACCAGGTATAATAGGTCCCATCTGTTCAGAAAGTACTATAGGACCACGGGCCCAGTCACTTCTCACAGGCTCACAAGAAACCGAGACAAAGCAGCCAATGTCATCAACTAAAAGCACGTATGATGCAGTAGTGGCACCTCGAATTTCAATTTGAGTGCCATCTGAACTAGTCTGCAAAACAATAGCTTGGTGAATGAAGCATACAGCAGTCGACAATCAGATCTAGCAGAAAAATGCCAAATCTACCATGACGTGATGTTCCTCCTTTTTGCTACACAATGTCGCGTGGAAATATGGCAATTTCCCTTCAAATATGAGAAATTTACAAAGTTCATACATGCATGAAGAAATAAGTACCCGAAACCAACGGAAAACCGAATTCCCCTCTTGCCCTCCCCAATATTTTTTGTCAACAGTTAGCATAGTTCCTTCAATAGCAGTTCCAACTATTTGTAGAGAAAGCAGTCTTGGACTTCCTAATCATCAAAGAAAACTTGGCGTAAGGAAATAAGTTTGAAAAAGAAACAATAAATCAGTTTAAACATAAGTCTTGGCTAGTATTCTCAACGGATAATTAAATCCATAGAACTAGAACCAAAAGAAACTAACATACCTTCAATACAATTTTCTTAAAATTCAAAATTTTATCTTTAACCTCATTTCCCAGATTAAACTTTTAAGTTAAATTATTTTTAATATGGTATTGGAGTTCATTTGACCTAAATATCAAGAATTCAAATCCTAGTAACTCCATTTATTTACAGATTAATTTCAACAAAAAGTAGTAGCGGAATTGTGCTTAAATGCCAATAAACTTTGAGAGAGTGCAGGGTAAGAAATAAAAATAAACCATTGGCCTTCACCTAAAAACTTTAGTTTTATTGCTAATGGAAAAACTTCACTGAATAATTCTGATTTACATATTGTGATTTACATTAATTGCAAAATTATTCTGCTTAATCTTCTTGGTTCACAGACTTGGACAAGCATGCAAAATTGTCAAAACCTGAGACAAGAAACTTACCTGGTCGAACACGTTCTACCCCCATGCAAGTTCTTGGCTCGCCTACTATTCCATCATCACGAACTGGAACGCACTGAAAAGATATAAATTTACCAATTGCATCTCTAGTAACACGACATTGAAGAACTCCAGAACCCTCGAGTATCAAGGATCCGGTATCACTTTCAAACTGAAAATTTCAAACAACAGTTAAAGTCAGTATAAGTGTAATTCTTGAGGAAAAAAATGAATCAAACACGCTCAGTAATTTTATAATTTACAACTAAAAAGAAACAGAAGACAAAAGGCTCAACTCATTATAACAACGTTTCTAAATAAAAGGATAATTGTGTGGAATGGCGCAAAAGAATCCAAATAGCTAACCACAACTAGTTTGGGATTAAGGCTCAATTGTTGTTGTTACTAAATAAAGGGATACTTAAATTTTCTTAAAACAGACGAAGCAATAAAATGGATTTAAAGAAATAATAAATTTAAAAAAAAAAGCAAAGAAAGCAAACAAGAGACAAGAAAATCATTTAGTACATAAAACCTGATAACGTTACAAGATACATATTCCAGAACACATAAGCACAAAAACAAAACAAAAATGAACACCAGTAATTGAAGCATGGTTCGCTCAGACTCAAATGGTTAAATTCCAAATATCTTAGATATTTTTCAAGAGATGCAAAAAAGACTATTGAAAATTTGTATCACAAATAGCACATAGTTAAAAACAAAACAAAAAAATGCTACACCTTGCAAAATGAGCTGTAAACCTACAAGCTGGGTAGAAAAAAAAACCTATAACCAGCTTCAGAAAAGCCTTGTGAAACCTCTAATGCCCATTCTTCTAGTAAGCAATGCAATCCACACAACATGGAAAAAATAAATAGCTACATTTGTTTTCTGAAAATAATAAAAATACCAGCCAGTCAATATGAATAAAGAAAAATTTGAAATTCTACCAAGGCTGCAGCATGTAAATATGCACATACTAAGGGATACATATAGGTATAGCTGTAGATAATAAAAAAAAAAATTAATGGGATAATTCAATTTTGGGTGTTTGAACTTATTTGATTTTCACAATTGAGTGTCCAATTTTTAATTTTGTTCAAATAGGTGTTCAATCTTTTTATAAATGCTAGATTTTGGAAGGAAATTTTCTAATTTATATATATTTAATAATTTTTTAATTCATACATATTTAATAATTATTTTTTTTTAATTTCCAGTTAGGTTTTAGAGGAAATTTTCCCTCCCATTTACTTGCTGATGTGGCATCTCGTTAATGACATCATCCCTAATGGTATCTTAAATGGCGGTGTTCGTGTCATCACTTAACAAATGTATCAACATTTGACTAACATACATCTCCGAAATAAAATGAATGGACACCTATTTGAACAAAATTAAAGATTAAAAATTTAATTGTAAAAATCAGCTAAGTTATTTTTTTTCTTTTAATTGATGAATGATTCCATTTTGGTTTATATGTAAGAATACATTAAAGGAAATAAAAGAAGGATATCATGAAGTGATTTTCCTACATGGGTACGAGATCATCAAATACAAGAATGATTTCAGTTGCATTATTACGAAAGCAACTTCTCTTATATGCTAAAGTTCTTCTAGCAAGCATGTTAACAAAACTTCAAGCTCATCTAATCATCATTAGGAACACAGGTCCAAACAAGTGAAAAAGAAATCAACATTACAAAAACAATTGACTTGTACCTCACATGGTTTAGATTTAAGTGTTTACCTCATGAAGATACCAATTATATTCACTTTTTCCTTCATGACCACCTACATAGCCATATGATGCCGTCAATAGTCCACCTTCAATGTAGTCGCCCGAAATTGATAAGAAATTTAGGCTTGGAGGAAGAGCTGAAAGAAGTGAATAAATTATATGTAGTAGATGTGAATTTCGAAACAGAACTTTAACTTGTATCAAATCAATATTCAACATTCTTTCACAGGACAGAGGAAAGAGATTTACTTACTCTCAACTGCTTTTTCTGATATAGCATATGCTGGTTCTCCAGATTCACCATCTGGAGTCATAGGAGTATATTTCGCAACAATGTAATAGCCAACTGCTCCTAAGGGTATGCGGAATGCCTAAATTAAGGCAAAAGTTCAACTATAATCATGTAACAAAAATAAAGCCAAAAAAGACACTGATTCATTATTTATGTGCGCATATACAGGCATACAGATTTACCCACCTTTGCAATTTTTGCAGTGCTCAATGCATCTAGACTATTCTCACCATCCAACGTCGAAGAACTAGTTTTAAACCACTGAACTC
>Ga0307517_10009129_pt1 | contig 14119 bp, 10 predicted proteins | sample 23_EM_MG_FD_194515 | JGI IMG/M metagenome (GOLD analysis project Ga0307517, IMG submission 194515) | Populus trichocarpa ectomycorrhiza microbial communities from riparian zone in the Pacific Northwest, United States - 23_EM | ecosystem: Host-associated > Plants > Roots > Unclassified | place...
AAGCCAGTTCCGTACTATCTGAAGAGATAGTATCCCCCTACGCCTTATTATAAAAAGAAGACTTGCTCACTATAGGAAATCACTATCGTTGCCTGTTGCACAACTACCTAACAATAGGATTGTTACACACCTTCCCAATCCTCCGTGGTCCAATCACGATACTTGATAGCCCAATTGAGTCGTTTTTTGACATGTTCAGGGGTAAGCTTTGCACGTTTGGTACTGAGCCACTTCCGTATCCCTTCTTCGCGAAGAACTCTATCGATTGTGCTGAGTGAAACATGTGGGGCACACCAGTCACGCAACTGCCGCCGAGTCCAGTCACGATTCTTGCGAGATTCCCGGATAATCGCACGATGATCTCGCTTGCTCAGCTTCGAAGGGCGCCCTGACCGAGGCAAATTATCTATACTACCCCGTTGCAGGGCCCGGGCAAGGAAATTCCTGACCGTTGACCATGGTCGGTTAACCAATTGGGCCACTATGTAAATCTTCTGAAAAGTCCAGAAGAAGGCAATTATCATGCCTTTCTCCACATCAGAGAGCTGGCGGTGAGAGCTTGGCTTTGTTTTGCTGGATTTAGGAGGCATGATTGTTGCTAAATTCACAAAGTACACGTTACCGATCCCTCATTGTCTACTCTTTCCGCACTGGCTGACTAAGCCATCACCAAGACTTTTGATTACTCACTTTACATCCTCGGTGAATGTGTTTTCACCGAGGATATGACTCCATTGAATAGGCAGAAAGGTTGACTCCGTGGGAGAAAACCGGAGCAGGATATGGCATGCGCAGGACGCATGCCATGGAGGAAAGGTTTTGTTACGAGAAGGATATAAGAGATCATGTTCTTCCCTTTGTTAGTTGTTAGTTCCTCATTGCATTTTTACGTTCTGTTCATCCGGTCATTTGTTCATCATCAGAGTCATTCGTTTTCGTATACGATTTCATATTTTATCTTTCTTTCTAGTCCCTTCGTAACTATCTTCTCTTGCTATTGTTCGGCACAAATAAAAAGCTTCGTCGTTTCAGGCAAATTGGAAACCCGGATCCGCTGTGCATAACCGAATAGTGTTTAAAAAACCCCCGCTCCACCCTTCTAATCTGCCAATCCCTTTTAGAAAATCTATGGCTAACCCTTAAACGGGTATTTCGTAGTCCTCACTCCCATCGACTTGGAGGGAGAGAGGGTGAGTTAAAAAACGCACTTTCTCGAGTTCAACACTTTCCAGGGAAAGCCTCTCTGATACCTCTGCTGTAGCAACGCTCCTGCACATAACCATGCTTCGGCGTTGTAGCCCCTTTTTGACTTCGACAGCCAAACGATACAAGGCGAGTGACGAGCGGTGAAACGAAACGAAAAACGCCAAGCAACTCACAACGAAAGCGATCTCACAGAAGCCTTTTCACTAACAACTCAAGCTCACGCTCAACGACGACTCCATCGACTGACTAACTAACCAACTAACTAAGGGCGATTACAGAAGTATATATCAATCACAAAGACATCATATCCATCGATGAGCCATAGTGCTGCTCCATGTGAGTCCCCTCCCCCATCACCACTCCCGGGCTGACAAAAAAGGAAAACAAGCTATCCCACTGCCGCTGGGTTTCCAGCTTTCTCACGCTGGTCTTACCGTGCTTCCGCTTTTCTCCAGGCTTTTCTCCCGGCTTTCCCGAAAGCTCCACTATCCAAAAACTATCGCGCATTTCTGGATGTAAAATTCTTTCCAGACACGTCCGAAGCCGAAATATATGCCTGGATCCTCAGCGCATTTCCGAAGTCAAACAAGTGCGTCCCCGACGGCTATCTAAACAACAAAGGAGGTATCGGGAGAGTATGGCGAGCAGCATCATTTCCAACAGCCCCCGCCAAGTATACATTTTCTCATTTTCATCCTCTGTTTCTGCTAGCCATATCTCCAATACCTCTTGTTTGTAGCAGCGCATGAGAATCGTACATTCAGGAATTGGAGGGAGGATCATATGTATAATTTAGGAATGCAGGACACAAGATTGTCCGGGAAGGAAGTCGGTCGTTCTTGTTGAAATTCCGTTATATTTCCTATGTGCCTTTCATAACACTACCGTGTATTCTTTTACTTAGTTTGTGTTTCGGCTCCGCCTGTACACCGCTTACATTACTACAGCTAAGATATATATTATGGTGTTTTATTGATTGTTTTGGGATAATATTTGGGGATTTAACATGTGCTTTTCTATCCGGTGTTAAGGATTTTATGCATCTCTTATGCACTATTATTGGTCATGATATTTCTAATATTCACATCACACCCTCATAGTTTCACGCACATTGTTTAGGACTACTTGGCAGGATTTCAGGGTCAAACATGTTCGCACTTATGTTTCTTACATAGTTTTCCCTATATTTCGTTCATACATATGGGCGCACACTTTTGTATAAATATGCTTGCTACCGCCCACCTGTTTTGGAATAATTAAGAACCAGAACTCCTACCAAATCTGCTCTCTACTCCTCACCAAGCATGCCTCGCAATCCCCCTCGCACTTGCGCAGTATTATCCACATAGAATAGATTGTGCCGCATTCACATATTTTGAACAGTTCTCTGGAATCGTGCCGTTCTATTTCAAGCGGCCTTTCACTATCTGACGCGGCCATCCCCACCTGTGCCTCCAATCCACAAAATATCAATCTCTTCCATCCACCCCCGAGTGCGTCGACAGTCGGTGTATCCAAGCACCCCACACACTCCGCTATGTTTGAACAAGAGTGAGGAGAAAAGGAATTATCGTGTGGGGCTAAAGCACCCCCCGTCCTAAAATGAATCTCAAGATATATCCTCTACCAAAACCTAAACCTGTTCCATCATTGAGCAAAAGAATGAGATTGCCTAGGAGCAGGAGAGAGGTTAACTTACTCAAAAAAAACTGCTAACTTAATCTTTGAAGACGCCAGAAGGGGGGCTGAAAGCAAAAATAAATCCTCATCGCAGGCCACCCCTGATTAAGCTTATTCATCCAGCACTGGTGATAATACTAGAAGACGACGGATTCTGTGAGATGAGATCATAGGCTCCGGGGGAGCAAGCGGGGACCCAATTACCGGATGCGTCGGGAATGTCGGGGATGTAGCAGCTGTGCGATTCGAGAGCGCCGGTTTGCGGCGGCGGGCATGAGCGGTGTTAGGCTGGATTTACTCGAACTTTTGGGGTTGACATCTTCTCCCCCGGCAGTGGCTTCACCCCCTTATGGTCACCCCCGGCAGCCCACAAGAGTGGTATTTGATCAAGAACTGTGCCTAGAGTGTCGGGGTTGATATCCCCCCGCCCGAGCAATAGCTTGACTGCTCTCTTGATCGCCACTCCGGCAGCCCGCGAGAGCGGCACTCCGCTGGGTTAATTTGGACTGTCGGGGTTGACTCTTTCTAACCCTAATAGTAACTTTACTACCCCTCTATCCTATTTTTGGTTGTTTACTGCGTCTGGGGTGTCAGGGACGGCACGGTCGCCAGATATAAGTCGAGGTGAATGCTTGGTCAGTAAAGGCCAACAGAGGAGTACGACCCCACAGAGAAAAACCAGGTATGATATTATACGGAGTACTAAATGTGTTCTTGTTTCTCTACTACTAAAGTAACATTTCATTTTTCATTTCTTCATTTTTCTACCATTGCAATACCATTATCCGCCGGTATTCCGCAATCACCAAGACTTCTGTCCTGCCAGTCACTATATCTTCCTCCCCAACGGTGCAGTACATTGTTGAAGTTAAGATCTTCCGCCCCTAATCATACTCCAAGTGCATGGCGCTACTCCTCCGATCTCGGAGACGGCTCAGTGAACGAAGTCCGCATGGCCACTCGCATTCCAAGCTTATATTTTTTTCCACCATACTATCCTATCCGATTTAATATCTTGTCGCACGCTTTCTATAAACCAAGGACCATAGTGATCTTGTAAAGTACCTGCCTCCTCTAGTGAATGGTCGTCTCTGCAAAGACCGCGTTCATATTGTGAGCAACAGGGGGAGTCTAGTTACCACCATTAGCTCTACATCTAGAAGTTAATACATCGTGAAACCGCATACGTCCCCGGGGCCACCTCCGGGATAATCCATAGAATATCGGCTTCGGATCCCCCGTCCATTGCATCCTAAGGCATAACCCAATGTCATGCTCCCTGGGACTGATTAGCAAAATCTCAGGAATTCCGGAAACGTGTTTCCATACTTCGTTGCGTATGTGAAGCCTCCCAGTAAGGAATAACCAAGTTTTTAGGCACCTCCGCACAATCTGCTGCAAAGATTCCCAAAGCTCTAGGTGGTGTTTCGCAGGAAGCTCATCTAGGGCATCCGTGTAGATAAATACCCTCCGTAGACATGACGAAGGCTTGACGAGCTCCTGGGGATATCAGGAAGGAGGAGTCTGCGACCACCAACCTCTTCTCCCTTCGAATTCTCAAACGCCTCCGGTGCTTCACTGGGATTGGCTCCGATGCGCTGACGGCCTGCTGCTTTAATAGTGTTCTGAGTAACCCCGTCGCGAATTGTTTATGATGAGTATGAAAGCTGTAGTACTAGTACACGCATGCGATAGCCATATCGCCCGTATCTCTCTAATCGCAGAGTATATCTGCCACAAAGGAACTGTAAGTGCTACTGATTAGCCTTGCCCATACTCTCTGAGGGCAGCCCCAATCTTTACCTAATATACACGTAGCGCGGAAGTCCCCCCATTGCCGAGATCCCCATAACAGAATAAGGCAGGATTGGTGGTTCCATCACTGCTTTCACCCTAACGTGTAAACTCGTTCGTGAGACGCTAGTCGCCCGCCCCACCACACGGCCGCTTACAAAGTTCGAGGAGACGGCCATTCCAGAATAGCGGGGGGGTTCCTATCCGCTACCGATCTGTTGCAGTTATTCCATACATTTTTATATAACCGTTGTGTAATTGCCACAGTGGCTATTTTATCGGAATGGCGGATTTTTAACATTCTATCGGATTCATCTCGTGGAGCTATTGGCATTGTTGTTGAAACTCGTTCTCCGGAAGGATAGGTGAGGCGCTGAAATAGTACGGTAAGGTGATCAAGAGAGTTGGTGGGGGGTGGGAGATGGGACAACCCATTCCCTGCCACATTGGTTTCGCCGGTTCGGATGGTAAGTCTACTCGAGTACTCGTACCCGTACCCGAGTACCCGTATCAAATTATTTTCCCGCCTTGGGGAATCATGCGCACTTGTTCTACCTGACTTTCGACATGGCCGGTGAGGGCCCAGCAAAGCGGCACAGCGAGGCTTGGCAAATATTGTCCTTGATTCCTACCGAAAGTTAGTGCCAATAAAAAATGACACTCATCGCTGAGGGTACTACCGGTATTACGGATGAAATTTGGTTTTCCTAACTTGCAGTTTTTTTGCTTATCTGTAAATAACTTAGGCAGTCGAGATATGATAGTACTTGTAGCACTTCATCATCTTGGCTTGGGGGGGCGTCACGTTTCTGCAGGGGTGGCTGTTGCCTAGTCTTGGCAGACAGGGGGGAGCTTCGGTAGTTACAATCTTTGACTTCTCTCGCGATTTTCCCCCACCACCAGGGACCACGATAGCGAGGATCACGACGAAGGGAACACAGCAGAGCAGGGGAACTGTTGGACTGTGGATCGAGGAGGGATAATTTGTTCTGTACCTAGTTAGTCTGACAACCTGCAAGGTTGGGCTACCTTGAGGTGGGATTTTTCTGGGTAGGCTCTTGATAAGAGGTTCGCGAAGTAGCGTAGGGCCTGTTTGGCAAAAAAGGAAGAAGTGGTAGCCATTCGGTTGCGAAATAGTTTGATTAGTGGAAATGGTTGTCGCCAAGGGTCAAACATTTCTTGTTGCTCTATGAAAAATTTTCACACTAGCCATGTTACTTAAAGGAATTTTACTAGTATCATACTAGCAATTAGATTAGTTAAAATGGAGGTTGATAGGAATCAGTGACTGTTAAAACTGATTTATAAGATAGAAGGTAATTATTTTAAATGGCAAAATTTTTGATGATATGTTTACATAGCAACCATCTTGTTGTCACTGCTAAGAAACGGAATGGTTGCTACCATTTGTACCAAATAGTCATTTTCCTTACACCTTTTGGAAACAGAAGGAAATGGTCATTTGTATGTGTCAACAGAACGGAATCATTTCATCCAAACAGGCCCTTAGTGAATTTGAATTGATTGGGATTCTGTGATTTTCTTTTCTGGTTGAGAATTCTTGATAGTGACAGTTGATTGCCATATCATACAAGTACCTCTCTCATTCAGCAGAGTATATACACTTACCTGGTTGTTTTGTTTTCAGTACTGTAGGAACTCAAATACCGTATAATCTGGAAATGGTGCTAGAGCAGCCACTCAAAGTTGATTACAATAGGCGAGTGAAATCCACAAAGAAAATTGCCCGCTAGGGTTAGATCCTAATGATCAGTTCGCTGAGTACGTTGTTGCTATCAAAGTTTTTGCATTTACAAGGGGAAGAGTTTCCCATAGTGGTTTACTCTCGCTCGCTTGTTGACCCACACTTTATTTCACTGCTCTAGCGCCATTTCCAGTATTCCCAGAGTATAAGACACAGGTTCTAGGATATTGAATAAAGCTCTACTCCTGAAAAAAATAAGTAATAGTGTAAGCAGTAAAGTTGTGACTTGTTTAAGTCATATTCTTTGATCTTTAAATTAATCTTCAAGTCATTACTTGCAAAGTCATGATATAGTCTGTAGGAAATACAATTAATAAACATCACGAGAGTTATAAATAATATAAATCAAAAAAAATATAAACAAAGAAGATGTTGTACTACATCTAGATGGTAATAAAATACAAGTAGTATACTTCTAGAATTGAGTACTTAAAGACTATAATACACCAAATGGCATGGTAAACTTGAAGGGAGCTTAGTAAAGGCAGGGCCTGCTCCAAGGTAGGAGTAGTGCTTCCAGAGCGTGCTTTGAGTGGATTACTGTAACCGGTACAGGTACTAAGGTTACTGATGGATTTTCTTTAGGATTAGTTTGGTTTCAGGATACAAGCCTTGTGGCTGTAGCCTTGTTATGCAGGAGGTATCGTTTGATACCTAGTTTGTTTTATGTTTGGTTTCGGATACGAGGTTGTGCCTCTCCCTGATTATGTTTCGGAAGTATCATTTGATACTCCGGTTGTTTGAAGTTTTGTTTCAAGGGATCGTTTGATACCTTCAATGTTTTATGTATTGTTTGATGGTATCGATTTGATACCATAGTTGTTTTAGGATACGAGCTGTGCTCGTAGGAGTAAGGCTTTAGAAAACGCCGGCAATGTATTTAAAGACTGTATCTTTCGGACTTAGAAAGAGCAGACTTCGACAGACAGAGTTTTCAATATACTTAGTTGGATAGTTACCTCTTCAGTTCGTCACGATAGTGAGACGCCGCCAAACACTTCAAGACCTTAGCGATATAGTAAAAGGTTTTATCTAACAACCTTTCAGAGCCTCCGCTTGATCAATCCGCCTAGGCCACTCTTTGGCTAGGATTTTAAGTGCACAACCCGGGACGGTTTCTTAAAGGTTTTCAGTGTACTGAGAACCGTTAAGGAAACGTTACAATTACTAAGTCAACTCTCCATAGACCATTTGTCCAGTTTAGGAGAAGGTTACGGTTACACTCACGCAGGATGATGTGCCTCAGTCAAACACACTATCCAACTAGGCAAAGGCAAAGGAATACCCCAACTGTGGTACTCTGAACCAGCTTGGCATTTAACCATAACTTGAATGAGGTGCCCCCATCTGTGCAATTGACACTGCCAATTAGGTCCTGTAGCAGGAAACATCCCATATATCATGAGAGTTACAGGATCCCTGAGGGGGACAGGCATTGTATTCATAGGTGATAGTGGAATTGGAGTCAAGGAATTTCTATGGTGGATGAAATTGTTGTTCACAATACAAGGGAAAAACTTGAATGGGGAATCAGAGCCATGAAAGAGGAAGAAAGTGGCACAAATTCGTGGCTTGTCTTATATCATCTGTCGCAGAGAACTTGCTCAGAACCCGCCGAGCAGATATGTTGTAGAACGCGGAAGCTTTAATACTATTTGGTGGTACCAGATCTCTGAGATCAGGTGCAATGTGTAAGACCAAGGTACTTTAATGTAGATGGAGATGTGTCTAGGAAGGCTTAATATAAATGTGCGTAAAATAGTTGATTAAGATTTTTCTCGTAATAACTTATTATATTGATAAGGTTTCTCCATAGCATAATGATTTCAGTAAAGCTCGAAAGGCACTTCGATATTTATAGCCCACATCATAGTATGTGCAGCCTACAAGTATCTACTGTACTAACTAAGTTCCTGCTAACTATTCTGAATATTTCTTCACAGTGCGAACACTGTTTGACCCTGGATATAATTGCCCAACCATTGACTTCAGGACTGGAGAGCTCTTGATTTCTCTAGTGTGGCATCACGTTCTAGTCAGAGTTCAGAATCCTTCTTCCAGCAGGAGAAACTAAAACTTGTCCTCATTCTAGACAGTATTCTTATCATTGGACGAACAAAGTGGTCAACTTCGTAATCTGGCCTATCGCCGTTGCAGATATCGCTCTGTTTTCCAGTGCAGAGGCTTTGGTCAGACTAGAGCTCAAGATTGTACTAATGGTACAATTCCCTCATATGCTTTCCTTACAGAATAGTCTTAGGTGGCATTACCCTCGCGGGAATAGCTTACCTAATATTCAAGAGCGAGGTATATGGATGCCACAGAATAACCATATGTCCGCACCCATACTCCTGAAGTTATCAGCTTCTCAGGGACATGTGAAAGACGACTCGGAACACTGAATGAGAGTACATTTCAAGATATACTTAACTAATTGGAATGATATCTAGAGAATACTACTCCTCTGATTTTCTAATCACATATACATTGGCTACATAATGCTTTAATAGCTGAATATCGGAACTGATCACTCCATATTCCATATTACTATTGGTATATAGGCATTTGGACAGCATATTCAAATATAGTCTATGATGATGAAGAGATCGAAGACTGTCTACTGGTGGAGTGGAGATACCCTCAGTTGAAATAGCAGTTGAGGAGATTCTCTTAGTTGAGCTGGGCAAGATTTCAGGGTCAAACAGTGTTTGCACTTTGTTCTCATAAACTGAATTGTTAAGAAGATACTTCTTAACTTGAGAAGTCGAAGTAGCATGAATATTAGTATAAATAGTAGGCCTCTCCCCTGGTAGTTAGAGAACAATCAAGCAATGGAGAAGAAACCTTAAAAATATATCAAGTTAATTGAGTTAGACTTTGATATTTGACAACACTTTATTACTTTACCTTGACCAAATAATTACCTACGAGCCTTCCTGACTATTTACCCATAGACTCAAATATCCTTGGCCTAGTGGGCTCGGAATGCTACCGTGCTAGCTACCCGTAACAATTAGGGGTAGTGCAATCAACGCCAGTGGATGCTAGGTTGGGAGAATTGGGATGCAGGAGAGTAGAATATGAGTTGGATATAAGGTGGAAAGGTGGGGCATGCGATTGATGAGACGGGGGGTGGGAGTGAGTTATGAAAAGAAGTGGAGGAGGAGGCAGAGGGAGGGAAATGAGATTTATGAAGGGGGTTTGGCGGGGAGGTTGATGAGAGGGGTGAGAAAGCATGCTTTAGAAGGGGAGAGGTAGGAGGTGGAAAAGGAAAGGGAAGGAGTATTAGGTTGGAAGGTGGTGTTGGGTGGAGGGAGAGAGAAGGAGAGGAGGAAGATGAAGTAGGAGAGTGGTAGATTGGAGAGGGATAAGGATTGGGTTGTGGGTGTAAGCGAAGCTAGTAGGGATGATAATGGAAAAGTGGGATCAGGTGGGAAGGTTTGGGAAAAAGGGGAGGAAAGAATTGTGTGGAGAGGAGGAGAGGGATATGGATTGACGGTAGGAGAGACTGAAATATTGTTGAGTGTAGTAGGGTACGGGCAACCACCCTAGTAGTGTTGTGGAGAAGATAGGACGGCGTTGAGGGTAAACCACTAGTTGCGCACACATGTTTGTTAGTCCTATTTAGTTAGCAGCCGCGCGCATCTGAGAATAGAACAAGTTCTCTCACATCCACCACGTCCACCCATCCAACAGGTTATGAGCCTTTGCGTTCCATACAGCTTAAGCCAAGGAGAAAAATCGTCCATTCGATAGGCGGCTATCTACGCCGTTTGCTTTTTCGAATCGTTTTTCTCACAGTTTGTTTTATCAATATCTCTCTCTCTCTCTCTCACTCTCTCTGGTTCAACTCATCTCGTTCGTATGATGACAGAACTTTACGAGTCTATGCAGTCAAGCCGTGTGTTGTTTTCTCTCTTAGGAGATAATGATTTCGGGCCTTGGAGGCAGAGAATGTCAGATCAATTGAAAGAATTGGACCTCTGGTGGATCATATCAAATTGTGATAAGTCACCTGATAAGGATAGCACAGATGCGGCAGTGCAGGCCGCCTACAACAAGCATTTGCGGAAGTGTTTTCGGATTACAGCAAAGATTCGGAACGCTATGGAGCCATGGATTTGTGCCCAATATACGTCGGCTGCCTACCATGAGGATCCAGAATCCCTATGGAAGAAGCTTGAAGCAGGCTATCGGAAAGCTCTTGGGCTGGAACTCTACTATTTTCGGAGATCTCTGTTTGAATGCACCTTTGACGTATATCGGACGGCAGCAGAATATGTCCACGAGATTGAACGAATTATAGAATGTTTGCGCGAGGCAGAGGCAGAGATCAAACCTCGCGAGAAAACCTTTTACCTGTTAAACGGTCTACCGTCATCATGGCGGGAGTGGCGTGATCTTCAAGCCACAATTCTTAAACCAGACCAACTGGAGGATTTGATCGCGGCTATCAAAGCAAGAGAATCTACTGTGAATCGCGACAAAAGGGGGTCTACTGGTAACGATGCCGTTCTGGCAGTAAGGGGAAAAGGATATGGCTATGGCTCTTCAGCGTGGGGGTCTGGGGGAGTATCTAGTAGTCAGACGATGAGAGAAAATGGACAAGCGAGCTATGGACAGTCGCTTGTTTGTTACTACTGTCGGGGGAAGGGTTACCGGCGCAGTGAATGTTGGAAACTCAAATCAGACACAGCAAAAGGGGTTCGTACGGAGAAAGTCACGACAGCAGCTCAGGTGGCTTCGACGGATCAACCAAAGAACTCTCTTTTTACAGCTTTCAGTTCGACCGGTGCACCTACGAGCCGACATCAATGGCTTTTGGATAGTGGCTGTAGTACCCACGTTACGGGTTTGCGCGACTGTTTTACCACCTACGAACGAATTCCCAACGGCGAACACAGGATTCGTGTTGCCAACAATGCAGAGATCAATGCGCTCGGTCGAGGCGATGTCACTCTCTTGGTATGGGATGATGGAAAGCAATGCAAGATGGAGTTACTCTTGAAAGACGTGTTGCACGTTCCAGCTTGCGGCGAGAACAGTCTACTTTCAGTTTCTCAACTACGACGCTCGGGTATTTTCGTCGAGTTTCCACCAAGTGGGGGAGCTACTATGAGATATAGTAACGGCTCTTTGGTTGGAGTAGCAGAAGCGAACGGGCTCTATGTACTGAGACCTATGAGGGGTGAAGTATTGGGACACCTTGGAGTTAATAATGCGTTTGCTCTGGACACTGGCGAAGGAGCAGCCAAGGAGGCAGCGCGGTGGCATTTCAGGCTAGCGCACTTAGGCGCAGAAGCAGTGCGTAGGCTGTCACTGGAGGATAACGATATTCCCAGTATACGGAAGGTCCCACGTTGCGTTTGCGCGGGTTGTGTGTATGGAAAAATGGCAAGGAAGCCGTTCCCGTCAGTTTTACCATCGTCAAAAGCGACGCAACCTCTCGAGATTGTCCACAGTGATATAGCCGGACCGATCGATCCGAAATCACTTGGGGGAGCTCTCTATCTCCTCATGTTTACAGATGACTTCACCAGGTACAAGGTGGGTTATCTACTAAAGCGCAAATCGGAGGCATTTGCTCGCTTTAAGGAATATAAAGCCTTGGTAGAGAAACAACAAGGAAAGGTTATTAGGAAACTCCGCACGGATGGGGGAGGGGAATATACGTCAAATGAATTTTGTCATCTCTTACAACAAGAAGGGATAGAGATCCAAAGAACGACGCTATATACCCCTCAGTCCAATGGAGTGAGTGAAAGAGCGAACCGTACCATCATTGGAACTACGCGTGCGCTTTTACATGCAGTCAGTGCCCCTAAGCAATACTGGGCTGAGGCGGCGATGACAGCGATATATGTCCGCAATCGGCTTCCTACACGCGCGATTCAGACAGGTTTTACACCGTACGAGCTTTGGCATGGAAGGAAACCCATCTACGAGCATCTTCGGGTATGGGGTTGTGTAGCCTATGCGCAGGTTCCGAAAGAGACAAGAAAGAAGATGGACAAAGCGGCACGGAAATGCATCTTCATTGGGTATACTGATACTACCACGCAATATCGCCTCTACGATCCGATTGGAAAACGCTTTGTGATTTCCCACGATGTTATCTTCGAGGAGTCTACGTCGTACTACAATACCAGCGATACGGTGGGTCAAGAATCGAGACGCTACTACGCGCCGGAGATTCAGCCATGGGAAGAACAGCTGGCTTGGGGTGACGAGTTTGATGAGGAGGACGCACCAGGGGAGAAGGCACCTGAGAGGAGAGTGAGGGAAGAGGAGCAAGAACGAGTATTTGATTGGGGAGATGCCGAGGAGGTACTAGCACCCTTTCACCTACGCAAACCACGAGTCGAGTCGTCATCGGCAGGACAATCCTCCAATGGTGGTGATGATGGTGGTGATGATGATAATGGTGCAGACCGGGAAGAGATGCCGTTTGTGACGACGAGAAAGAAGAGGAGGAAATCGGACACTCCAGGAATGCTCAGGAGGCTGAGAGCAGACACGGATAGCTCCTACTGGGAATCGCAAAAAGGGAAACTCCCTACTACAGAGGGAATGGGAAGCACACATTCCAAGAGTGGGTCTGGAACATCAAACACAGGTACTAGTGAAGCGATGGTGTCGGCTGTCTACATGGTGGAGGCAGGTCCGAATACGTATAAGTCAGCTATGGAGTCCGATGAAGCGTGCGAATGGCAGGAGGCTATCGACTCTGAGTGGGCATCGTTGGAGAAGAATAAGGTGTTGACGTTCATTCATGAGATACCAGAAACGAAGAAAGCAATCCCTACGAAACTCATTTTACAGCGCAAGCTCAATCCGGTCGGGCAAACAGTAAGGTATAAAGCACACTTAGTGGCTCAGGGTTTTCGCCAGATGGAAGGCTTGGATTTTACTGATACTGTCACAAATTGTGACTAAGCAAGGCAGATTTCACATGACTCATACTTATGAGTCATAAGGTATGTTGGATTTCACACTATGACGTCACTTGACTAATAGTTCTCACATGACTACGCACTCGCGAGTCATTGTTATATTTTGATTGGTTGATTGTTTCATGACTCACGATAGTGACGTCATATGATGTAATGACTTTCGCACATGACTCACATTATGAGTCATGGGTTTCATGCATGTGACTCGTTCAAGCAAATGACTTGGTTTAGGAGTTTTGATTGGTTAATGGAATGTTGTGCGATAACTCATATGAGTCATCGATGGATTTCGCGCTATGACTCACAATGAGTCATCGAGGTTTATGTAGCGCGAGGTGATGAGTCACCAGGGTTAGGGTTGTGGGAAGATGCCTATATAAGGGGCTTGGGTTCGACCAAGAGATAGGCACACGAACCATCTCTCCTCCACCTCCAGCGATTGAAATCTCAACACCACGGGAAATCATCGTCACTGTCCCCCACCCACCTCTCTTCCCCCATCATGGCTTCTGCCTAGGGGTTGACGTTAAGCCATCTCTCCTCCTCTCCTGAGGCACGTATGCCTCCCCTCCTTGGGGTTCTCGTTCCTGTTCATCGTTGACACCCGCTCATGAAGTTCGGTTCTCCCCCTTACCCCGCACTTGCTTTGCGCCTCGCTTAGCATTTTGCACGGTCGGAAAGCTTCTCGCTTCGTTCACGGTCGGCGTTACGGTGTCGGACT
>Ga0307517_10009130_pt1 | contig 14116 bp, 16 predicted proteins | sample 23_EM_MG_FD_194515 | JGI IMG/M metagenome (GOLD analysis project Ga0307517, IMG submission 194515) | Populus trichocarpa ectomycorrhiza microbial communities from riparian zone in the Pacific Northwest, United States - 23_EM | ecosystem: Host-associated > Plants > Roots > Unclassified | place...
GTCCATCGTGGCACACCGGATCCTCTGTTGGGTCGTAACAAAGTGGAAGCGCCAGCGATCTCGGAAGCAGGGCTTGGCGCCCACAAATATCATATAAATAGCGCAGACACGTCCCACGAATCTGTGGTGTGAGGCTATCCAACGCCTAATTGGCAACGTGCGGAGGTTTGAACAAACTGTCCTTTAAATATGAGATTGTGTGAGGACTCGCCTCATCTGTCACATCAATGAAGGCCTGGGCACTGCCCCCGGAGAGCTTGCTGACCGTCTTGATCTGACTATTTTCTGAGAAGATCGTCGTGATCAGGGAGGTGCGCTCGCTCGTGGCGAGGGTGCGATTAATTAACCGTCTCCAAGGTGAATCTTCACTGTACGTGGGAAAGCGCTCAGGTTAAATGGGCGCGGCTGCCGGGCTGAACAAGAGACTGACGGGATGAGGAGGGCTTCCGAGACTTGAGAAACTTTCGGGCGTAAGCGAGGGTCTTGATCCCAACAGCGTTGCATCAACTTCCATAGACCCTCTGTGAAGGTTGGATGTGTCGGTCGTGGTGGGCGCCCGCCTTGCGTCGTGGCCAACATTGCCGAGATAAGCGATCTATCACCGTACGGAATCGCACCGGTGAACACCTAGATTGACATGAAACGATGGTGAGACAAATTTCTGCACACAGCAGGTCAGCCGCAGCGTACCTCGATCATGACCATCGCAAAAGAGAATACATCTGCTTCCTTGCTACACTTTCCCTCGTTCATTACTTCTGGTGCAGTCCATCGTGGCGTGTGGCCATGCTGACGCGGAGCGCTCTGAATAGAATCCGGGTTCTGAGCGACCGTAGCAAGGCCAAAATCCGCGATGCGCACATTCCCGGAGTCATCCACAAGGATGTTTGGCTAGTCTAGTGTTAGCGCAGTGGTGAAATGCGATCTCTAGAATATCGACGTACTCCCTTGAGGTCTCCATGAATCACATTGCAGGAATGGAGGTAGGAGAGGCCGTCAGCGATGCCAGATAGCTGGTAACCGGTGTAAGCGTAGGATGAGCACAGCAGAAGAAACACCCACAAGCCCAAGTCGGTCTGGATCGGGATGTTGGTTGATGTATCCCCGCAGCTCTCCACCTGGCATCCAATTCGAAATGAGTTGCAGGGGAGTGGTTGTGATACCCAGTAGGGGTAAGATATTCGGGTGCGCCAATCGTTTCCACATTACAGCCTCCTTGCAAAATGTCTGAGTCTCGTTAGGGATGCAAAACAGGGAAAGGGACGGCATCCAAGGCGCACCCCAGTAGCCTTTTGTAGACTGTCCTGAGACATGTATACCCGTATGCGCTTAACGCAAACTATTGAGCCGTCCAGGGTCCCCTGGTATACATCACCATAGCCTCCCGAAGCGAACGGGTTAGGGCTGATCTCTAGGTGAGATACGGGTGTATATGATGTTGGGAGTACACCCTTTGTTCCGCATATACCTCTAAGCCCACGTAGACACTTCCGGAAAGCGGAACTGGAAGGATCAAGACTATCAAGAGCCTGCGTTGGTTTGAGCAATGAGCGGGGATGGCGAAATAGTGAGGTACCTTGTCCAGATAGTCAACAAGCCACATCAAATCTTTGTCCTTAAGGTCCGGCACACATTGCGCGTACTCTTCCCCGCAAAGTACACTACAAAGTTGATCTTGAAAGTCGGATATAGACTCGTCCAAGCTACAGAGGTGTTGCAAGACCGGGGAACTGGGTGAAGACATGGGGAACACCGCTATCCGTCGCGGTGGGTCGCAAGAAAACGTGATAGATAGGACGGCATATGTACCTGATGCCTCGCCCGATACACGAGGGGGATGTGCAAGTGAAATCAAGTAAAATGAGACTAGTTGCGTAAACTTGGCGCTCACGTGGGGCAGGACTCTCCGGGGTCGGGCTCTGCCAGCGGCCAGGCAGAATTTGGTGTCTCCGCGCCGGTACGTGGTAGTAAACAGCATTCGGCGAATTCTCGTACCCCCATTTTCCAAAAGCGTACAAGCCGTCGCTGACAATTTGTCGAGATTGTAAAGGTTCCGGTAAGACGATATTCGCCCAAACTATCTCACACATCTCGCCCTAATCAAAATCCTCGTAACCATTTCAGCGGTTTATAGTCGACTTCGGTGGATCGTGCCGATTTAGAAGTCCTTCCGTTTACTAACCATCCCTACACTTTGAAATGGTCAAGAAAGGCTTACTTTTCTTCTCCTTCCGAACAGTCCGGAAATTAGCCGTCTACCTCGAGGCAAGGATTCTCCGTGATCTTGCCCTAGTCCCTCCTCGAGAGAGGTAACTCGGTTTTGATATCTGTGCGCACCCCTCGTTCCACCTTCCTCCTGTGTGCTTCGCCTGGGTGGATCTCTGCGCGGCCGAGTATTTTTGTCCGTATGACCTCCAGCGTCCACCGAGGCCCGGGCTGAGGACGCGATTGGAAGAGATTGTACCTTTCGCATTCCTCGTGCCCTTGGAAACCTGGGAAATGTACGGTAGGTATGGACTACTCGTCATTGAAGAGGAAAAACTCACGTTTTCCGGAAGAACTCGAGTAGTTGGGAGGAACTTGGCCGCTCCCTTGGATCCTGATTCCAGCACCTCTCCATCATCTTCCATAACCCATCGTGGCGCAAGCTCTCCGGTCGGGTAGGGCGTTTCCCGGTCATTATACCAAATATGGCAACTAGGTAGCTGTTACCGAACGGAGAATGCCCCAGGAATGTCTGTTCGAAGGCGGGTAAGTTGAATATTTCCTCGGAAACTCCCCACGCACACACCTCAGCCGCCACCATCGCAAACGTGAAGATATCACCCTCCTCACTCACAGGACCCCCTTTTAAGATTTCAGGTGCCGCCCACGTCGTCGTATTTGTCAGGCTATGGTCTCGGGAGCTAAGAGCCAAGTTCTTCCCCGAAATGATGGATGTCAGCCCAAAGTTCGTGAGACGGGCATGGCCATCCTCGTCGATTAGAACGGTCGCCTTTGAGTTCATTGGGATTAATATCTGACTACGAGAGAAGCCACGGATGAAGAGTCAAACAACTTACACCATTCAAGTCACCATGTACTATGCCGCGCGAGTGGAGGTAACGAAGCCCGTCCGCCACATCCCACAACTGCGAAATTTGCCGTTCGAACACTCGAACGAGATGATTGCGGTAGGGGCAGATCTACTCACCAGGTCGACAAGATCTACCTCCGGGTTTTTTCTCACATATTCGGTGATCCTGCCATTTTCCATCCAACTGTAAATGACCTCGAAAGGGGGTACCTCAGTGGGAACTCCGAGGAAAGGAACAACATTGGGATGTCGTAATCTCTTCCACGCAACAACTTCTCTGTAGAACGTCTAGACACCTGAGGTTTCAGCGTCGGTTGGTGGGGACAACCGGGGGAAAAGAATCAAACAAACCTTTTTCACGACAGCCGTGGTATCTCGGGGGGCTGGTACCAAGTTCTTGATACATACTCTTTTCCCATCGAGTTCCGCTTCGTACACACAGACGAAAGCTCCACATGCAATAACCTCCCCTCTATCCAAAAGTGTTTCGCCCCCAATGATATAGGATCGTGGAAGGATTTCATGGGCGCCGCAGGCAATCTGAAGTTTGCATAAGGTCTTCCGAAAGAGATCGTCCGTAACCGGGATGTGACCAAGCGCCTACTCGGACAAAGTCAACGCTGATGGGTGTTGTTACCAGCTTGACTCACCTCATCCAAAAGCTCTATGAATACTTGTAAATCGGGCCCTTGGAGGCCAAGAACATGTGATTTCAGGTCCCTGCAACTGAGAAACACGCGAAGGAGTGGTCGGTACTTCTCGTCGGAGGGGTCGAGCTTCTCAAGTCGTCGTTGGGCATCCGAGGCGCAAGGAGCCACCAGTGATTCCGTCATACTCAGGCCCATCCGCTCACAAAGGGAATGGTGGTGCAAATTTTCCGATACCTCCGACATTTGCGGTCGTTTGTGCGGGTCTTGATCCCAACATTGTTCTATCAATCCCCACAGTTCGTTTGTTAAAGCCGAGTGAATCGGCCGTGGAGGGCGACTCCCTCGTAATACGTGCATCAGTGCCACCACAGACGTATGTTGATTGAAAGGGACCGTCCCAGTAAAACCCTTGTGTAAAAATAACGTCAAAACGTGGTCAACTTCAATCGGTCCGCAGTTGGCTGTCTGCAACACACCTCAATCATGACCATAGCGAACGAAAAAACATCCGCTTCCTTACTAAACAGTCCCCCATTCAGCACCTCTGGCGCAGTCCACCGCGTAGTGTGACCCTGTGTTGAAGTTTCTCCGACGGTGCCTTGATTCTGTGCAAGGCCGAAATCCGTGATACGCGCGCAGCCACGATCGTCCACTAGGATATTCGTCTGCGAGGTTGGCCGATGAGCAAGACATCCATGTGCTAATTACCGGTACTCACTCCTTTCATATCTCCGTGGATCACATCACAGGCATGGAGATAGGAAAGCCCACATGCAACCCCATGTAGCTGATAGAAAACTGAGGTAATCCGTGAGGGGGTGCAAAAGAATGCTCACAAGAGTAACCCGATTTGTGTGTGGATTCAGATCGATGTAAGTCACCAAGTCTCCGCCAGATATCCACTCCGACACGATCTGGAACGGGTCGATGGTCACACCTCTGAATGGGACGATGTTCGGGTGTATCAATCGCTTCCACATCAGAGCTTCCCGATAAAACATCTGTGGGGCCATCAGCAAACAACGAACAATCGACAGCGGCGGCTCCAGGCACTCCCCTTCGTGATATCCTCCGAGTTCTCGGCAGACACGACCCTCGGTCTCTTGATGCAGACCTTCCGGCCACGATATGTCCCCCCGAATACATCGGAAAAGCCTCCGGAGGAAAACGGGGACTCGCCGATGTCGAGCACGTTGTCTGTTAGCACATGCGATGACGGCAGCATCATCCTGGAGGTGCATATCTTTTGGAGCTCGCATAGGGTCCGGATGAAGATGTTGCTCTCGGGGCGCATATCGTCCAGGACCTACGACGGGTTCAGTGGGTGATGACTGGGATCAATGGGGGGAAATTACGTTGTCAAGGTGCTCGATAACCTCTGCTAGGTCATAGTTCGGAAGGTTCGAGACGCATTCGTCAAATTCTCTGCTGTCGAGAATGTCCAAGAGTTGGCCGGGGAACTGGGGTGATGACTGGTTCAACCGAAGAAGCGTCTGGACGTAGTCGTTCTCGAGCATGAGTTGGTCCACTCGGTGAATGGTGGTGGGATGGGTGGGTGACCACGACGAAAGGACGAGGCCATGAGGTGAAGGGTCATACGCAAACCTGCGGACCTCCCATAAAAGGAAGCCCCGCCCGGCGCCCCGGGCGCTTATTATCACCGGGCAGCTTCCCGTCCCGCATACAAAATGAACGGTGAACGTTAACGACGCCGAACGTTGTGATTTACTCGATACGGTACTAACGCCGATGTGACCATCGCCGAACCAACTTTTCGCGTCGTATCAGTGGAAGAAGGCATGGATCGTCGAAGATCTAACGCGACGGTCGGCCCATTATGATGGTAATGGCCTACCTCGACCATAAAATCGTACTCTTCGTGCGAGTTAGGACACCGGTCTCGGAAGTTGCGGAGTCCTGGAGGTTTATCACACCAGGTCGATATGTCCTCGATTGAATGTTACATCGTTAAGTCCCCCCGCCGGGGAGATAGTTACCCAGCTCGCACGGCCGCCACGAGGCAACAATCCCCTCTTATCGTTCCCACCCTAACTTGATTGTCCCCGCGCCGTCTGGCCACAACAGGAAATGGCCGACGGGAAACCTTTTGAATGGCGTGCCGCTCGTCTTGGGCGGTCACCCTGAGCGTATCGCGAAGATCTGCATCACGCAAGGCCAAGACCTTTCTCAGGCTGTATTTCTCTTCCTCTACCCTACAAGAGTGTCAGTCTATGGCGTAACGATGAAGCTCGTGTCTGGGCTTACAGGTCCATGATCCATACCGCGCCCCGGTCTAGTTATCGTGTACTTCTGGAAGCACTGGCCTGGGTTGTGACCCTTACAAGGCTAACGGCTGGGTATGTAGGGATCGTGTCCCGTGGCCATACCAAAACGTTGTGCAACCAACTATTGCGGACACGATGAAGGTGGGGGGCGGGAATATCTACAGATCTACCCTAAAAGTGTGGTCTCGCTACTGCTGCTCAGCGGAGCGGTGGTGGAAGAAACTGCGTACGCCCTTCATCAACCCTTGGATACCTCCCAATAATCTGGGTTCAACCTGTGCCTCCTCGTCTGGTTGCAGAGCCAGTGGTTTCCCTCCACGAGACGACGGCCCTGTATGGTTTGTTAGTAGTGCGTTCATAAAAAATCAAACAACATCACTCACTACTCCCGGTAGTTGAACGATCCACTTTTGTAGCCGACCTCAGAAACGTTTTATACACAGTATCGATGGAAGGTCTCGACCCTGGTTCTGGCGTCCAACAGGATTCAATAGTCTTCCATATTGGATCAGGTAACCATGTTTTTGCAGCAACGTCCATTGGGCGAGCCGGCCGCTCGTTGCTAGTAATCGCTATCGTCAATTGTCCGGCGTTATTGCTTCCAGCGTATGGCTCGCTCCCCGTGAGAACCTAGGGATGGGGGATGGTCTCAACCCCTACCACAGATGACGCGGAAAGAACAAACCTCGTAAACAGTCATTGCGAAGGAATGAATATCCATCTCCTTCGTAGGGTTGGTGTTTGCTCGCTTGAATCGCATGGGGTCCACCTGTTCTGGTGCCATATAACGAAGAAAACCTCGTTGACAGGTCGTTGTGGCATATATATCCGCAAAAGCTGGATTGGTGATGATCCCCGTAATCTCAAAGTCTCCAATGCAGGCTTTGCCCTCCTCGGTGATAAGAATGTTCCCCTGGACAGATAAACCACTGTCAGCGCGCACGTACGATGAAGAAACAATCTTCGCTCACTGGGGCGATATTACTGTGCACGATCTCCAACGAGTGGAGATATTTGAGACCACAAGCAGCATCCGCGAGCTAACAAAAGTGTACTCAGTTTGTTCATCCCCGCTATTTCTGTAAAGTGCCTACCAGTCGCAGTCGATTGACATCCTCATACTTCGTGGTATACTTGAGGATGTTGCCGTTTGGCATCCAAGGACTGATGAGGCCAAAAGGAGCCCGTATTTCTGAAACTCCTTCGAAAGGGAGCACATTTTCATGCGAAACATGCTTCCACTTTATTATGTGATAGTAAAATTCCTGAGGTTATACACAGTGAGACCGCGCTCCCACCAAATGAAGCTCCACCCACCGCTTTGATCTTCTTCTGCCTACCCTCCTCGTACTTTCGGAAAATCTTAATACACACATCTTTTCCCCCACGTCTCCCCTTCCAGATATCGGCATATGTCCCAGTATGGGCGGGCCTGTTCATCTCCAGTACCACATCGGATATAATGTACGATTTCGGAAGGACGGTGTACTCTCGACAGACTTTAGACAAAGACAAGGTACGGGGATCCTGTATTTTCTCCGCAAGCTAGCGATTGGAGACTTTAGCTTGGGCCGATGGTTTTTCGGGAAAAAAACTGCACCTTATCGAGTGCTTCCACAATCTCAGCTTGGATCCGCGGCTCGACAACAAGTGACCCGTCCTCTCGCCGTGCAGTTATTACGTCATGGGTCGAAGTTATTCCCTCCTCTGCCCCAATCTCATCGAGCGCTTTGGAAAGTGCACGAGGAAAGTCTGATATGGCCCATCCGTCGGCCGCGGTCCCTTGCGCCCGGGCTGTAGCGTCTCGAGTTCTCCTGCTGGACCGGGTTCCCGCCATGGTCTTCGAGTTGGTTGCGTGAACGTCGGTGAGGGGAGCAGGGGCAGATTACGCGCCTTTTGGTGGTTGTCCTCATAATATATACTCAACCACGCTGAGGACATGCTGCGGGCTCGTGATAGGCTCAATGCGTGGCCACGCCCACTCAGCACGATAAGCGGAGGTTTGGCTGCCACACACTAGTACCAATGGGATTGCCATAATCCCGGCTCCAGGCCTACCCGATCCTGCATCAGCGGTTTGCACGGAGTCTTGATATTCTCGGTTCGACCCGGACCCGGACCGACCCCAAGAACACTAAGTATCAGATTAAGGGTGATCTGATCGATTGATCGGTCACGACGGTCGGCCGAACCGTGGTCTTCAGCCCTCCCCTGCGATCAGCAAAACACGATTGGACCCCTCAGGAGAAACATTTTATCCTGCACATGGTCTCTCCCTCGTTCCATGCAGACACACTTGCTGCTCAGCCGTCACGAGCTCTGTGGGTTTGGAGATAGGATGTGTCGGGGATGCAGAGTGATATTAAATTTCGGCCAACCACCACGGATTTGAGCGCAGTTACAGCTGTAGATTAAACCTCACACGCACTCTAATTTACGGATAATCACACACCCAATCCATGGACGGGACAGGTGGTACAGAACATCCCGACAACACGTCCACCCCCCCGTCCACCCCCTCGATCACAACCGTCTCCTCAGCCGTAATCGCCCCCTCCCATGTCGCAAGGTCATACCCAAATAGGTGATACAACCTCCTCAACTGACAAACCCGAGAAACGATAAGGTTGGTCCGATCCGCGGGGCTGAGTTTTGTCCATGATTGCTTAACCGGAACAGATCGTTTAACGCTCCCCATTCGATACGGAGAACTCTCGTAGTGTGTCATGAGAAGCGAGAGGTGTTCGCGCTCCATGGCTGTGTCAGTGATACGTCGTTTTAGGGCAGTTAGGCGTCCTATTCCATGGGTTTGATAGAACCTGAGTGTATCGCCCCCAACTAACCTCCAGCCATCGTGATCCACCGCATCTATGACACCAACGGTCCAGGCCCACATGATCACGACTTCAGCTGTGTGCAAACACTGAAGCTCCTCAAAGCGCCTGATGGCTGCGATAATCTTGGCGGGTGTGTGAAGAAATTCCAACCAGGTGTACGTCGCCGTGAAAAGCATGCGGTCAAGAACAGTCCTTCTCCCTTCTTCTGTGGACAGGACCTCTTCGCAGGAGGTGAAGTTCGAGCGGCGGAGATGGTTCCGCCACAGGCTTGACGATGCAAACTCGATCAGGACGATCACGGAGTCCATGGGCTCGTGATAGAGTATCTCCAGGGATACCCAGTCCCAGAGAGGTGGATCCGGAGTGGACTGGAACGGGTCCCCAACTGCTTGAAGGAGCTTAGCGAGGTCCTTATATGGGGCGCTCTCCATCTGTGAGGAAAACCACCCGGGCATAAGCTTACGGAAGGCGTCCAGAGCCAAACCTCGTGATTGTAGATAGTGGGTTGGTAGGAGTATCGATGAGAGGATAGGGAGGATGGTTGCACAGAAACCGGCGGTTTCCTGAATGTTCAATATCATGAGGGCAATGAATCCTGGGTATGGTGGGGGCTCCATTTCGTAGAACCTCTCGCCCAACGATAGGAAACCCAAGAGGAGGGGTATCCAAGCTCGTTGCACGGGGAACGTACCCTCCGGGGTCCCATAGTGGGAAAGCTTCCCTAGCGATTCCACTACTCTGCTAGCCATCCGATAGCGGTGATGTTCTTTGTATCCAGAGTTGAGAATTTCGGTTATCCATAAAAACCCCAATTCCGCGCTGTCCATGGTTTGAAATGGGTCGAAACGATTCGATGCGCGTAGGACCAGGGCTAGATAGAGCGGATCAGCTTTGCCCTCTCGAACCGATGTTTGTAGCTGTTGATGGAAAAGGTTGAATGATGTCTGTAATGCGTCACTACTCCTTGATGGGCGCACTCCACGGGAAAGGTGGGGGGGAGTACATACTTATTGTGGGGGGCATATAAATCACGAACGTTAACTCGGAGTCCCAGGGAGATGGCCATGGCGAGGAAACTGTTTGTTTTGAGGATGACGAGCGTTTGGTCGCCACCCGTTAGGAGCCTCTCGCAGAGGAAGTCTATCGGGAAGGGCCAGTGGGGGACGGTGGGGAGGTCCTGGACACGCCTCCACCGCCAAAAAGTCTGGAGCATCACCCTACTCAGCCAGACTTTATGTGGGGTGGGTAAATGTTCGGGAATACTGTCATTATTCCATGACACCCGGGAACCCCAGGGTGGGGCACGGGGCGGGGTTTGTGCAACGAATTTGAGGATCGTAAGAATCATAAACATTGGCTTGGGCGGGGGTACCAAATCATCCGGGGATGCCAATTCGTCGTCGTCACTGATACGTTCGCAGAGGCCCCTGAGTTCTTCACTCTCGGGTTCTATGCTGAGCTGGATGCTGAGAACCGATGACAATGCCATTCCTATCGAAATCGCATGCTCCTCCTTGCCAGGAATCACTCTTCCATCCACCAGACACCCGAAGAAGAGGTCCACAAGGATATGAGGTGACAACACTCCTGCAATCTCCGGGTACCAGATTGTGTCCGCAGCGAACCGGACGGTAGAAAAGATTACATCAGGATCTGTCGTAGAATGGAGCATCCATGAGATGCAACGTGCGTCGGCCTTGCAGACATCCCAGTCGATCAAAATGTCCTCGAAGATCCGGACGGGTGACACCACGACACCGGCGACGGGTATGTGCTCTGCTTCCTCTGCCATGGCTGGAATGCAACGAAAGCTCTCCAGTGCACTGCGAACCCCGGAACGAAGATGCCTGAGATTTCGCCTCAGGTTTGTGGTGGAAGGGAGGGATGCGATAACCGATCGCAGCGAGCGAGCAAATCCAGCGTCACTACGTGTCAGGTATCTGATAACGGTTCGGGTGAGGATGGAAGGAGGTGTCTGATACGGGCAATTGTAGTACAGTGTTGCTGCGAGAGTAAACGTGAGGTAAAAGGTGATCCCGAAGAGCGTGAAGGCCACGATGACCCCAGCGACGGTGCGGCTGATCGCCCACAGATATCGCGACAGCGCACACCCGAGTAACAGCAACGCGAACTGAAGCATCACCGGGAGACCCTCGATGGCAAGATGAAAGTGCCACTTCTCGAATCCATCCAATTTCCGCTGTCTGTCCCGGCTCTTGTCCGCAGCAGAACCTCCGTGGTTCCGGAGATATCGATTGACCCACTGCTTCCCGAGCATTGCAAGGAACGCGGCGAAGAGTGAGGTCACAAGACTTGCGTAAAGTAGACATTGGACGGTGACGATCTCGGGAGGAGGTCCGGTCCAAGTGATTGCACTGGGGTCTGCATCAGGGAAGAGGGAGTTGTTCATGGTGTGGATCAGGATCCGCATGTAGGCGGCGGCCGCGTCGTTCGGATCTGGTTCTAGCTTGGACTGGACATCGATGATGAACGCTGAACTGACTGCAGAGAACAGACCGGCCTGGATACATTCCGGAGTCAGAGTTCGGTACGGAGGATATGAACCAGACGACTGACGAAAATGAGGGATGTATTCAGGTCCTCGTCATACTTTCTGGCGTAATCCCGGTCAAACTCTTCAGATTCCCTGCGGTACATGGCGAAGAAATCGGTGCGTGAGTCATTGGTCCTCAGTGGGTCGAAGAATTCCCTGAGGGCGGAGTGGAGGCTGGATCGGATGTCAGTTACTGCTGGGAATACAATGGGCTGGGCGCACCATTTGGGATCTATCTGGACAACCGATGGCTCTTGCGGTTGAGGCCTTTCACCCTCAGGGGCGGATGAGTCCACCATTGGTGATCGTGGAGGAGGGCGTAATACTAAACCAAAGGCGCTTACCCGGTGGATGGTCTCGTCGCATCGTTGTCCTACTAGACGGCAGGGTCACCCCCGAACGGAGGGAACTTTGGTGGAGTAAAATACAGCTCAAAGCGAAGCGTAACGGCGAATCTATTTACTAAAATTGGGTACTCCCTTGTTCACAAGCAGGCGATTTCCTCGCCATCCAGACGGGAGCGGATAACGACCGCGCGATCTTCCAACTAACATTACTCAATAGTACTTGTCCTATTGATCTTCGGAACGATGGTGGATCGCATTCTGTGGTCTCCTCGGTCCCGGTCAACCCTCCTCTGTAATCCAGTTTGTCCCGCGGTCACGCAATGGCCCGTTATCGAACAGTTCGTCGCGTCCGCCGGATCTCTCGCATTCTAACAGTTCCTCTTCCTCTCTTCATTCCCATATCACTCCAAGCCAGTTTTTCACTACGGACCTCGAGATATGCCCCCGGGATAATCGAATGACTGTTTCGGATAGGGACCTGTCCAGGAGATGAGGTCGTTGCAACGGGTAATTGGGTGAGGACATAGGGAACACCGTTAATTGGCATACTTGGTCGCAGGGAAACGTGGAAGACAGGAAGGCCTATGACCAGATGCCTCGCCCAATCCACGAGGGAGACGTGCAAATAAAACGAGACTATTGTGCAAATTCGGCGCTCGTGAGGGCAGGACTCTCCGGGGTCAGCACCAGAACTGACGGGCGGCAAGTGCCATTTAGCGGATTCTCGTATGCCCTTCATTTCAATAGAACATCTCTTACAGAATACAGCCCCAACCCGTTGTGACCACCATCCCCCCAATGCACCCAGATGCCGTTTATGAGCTATCTCAACGCTTTTAAGAAATCAGACTAGCCTTCTCCTTCCTTCTGAACAACCTGAAAACCGGCGATCTATGTCGGGGCGAGGACCTTGTGTGATCCTGTGCTGGTCCCTCCTTGAGAACGGTGACCCGGCCCCGATATTGGGATGCACCCTCTGGTTCACCTCCATCCCGCAGGCCTCGTCTGGGTTGGTCTCTATACGGCCGAGCGTTTCCGTCCAAACGGCATCCAGCGTCCGCCAAGCCCCGGGTTGATGATGCACTTGGAAGCGGTTGTGTTTCTTCCATTCCTCGTTCCCTCGGAAACCTGATAAATGTATGGTAGATATCGACTACTCGACATTGGAGAGAAAGAACTGACCATGTTCGGAAGAACTCGAGTAGTTGGGAGGAAGTTGGCCGCTCCCCTGGATCCTGATTCCAGCATCTCTCCATCATCCACCATAACCCATCATGGTACAACCCCTCCGGTCGCCTAGGACGCTTCCCAACCGTTATATCAGATACAGCGGCGTGATACCCGTTGCTGAACGGAGAGTTCCCCACGAATGTCTGTTTGAAGGTGGGTAAATTGAATCTTCCCTCGGAGACACCTCATGCACACACCTCAACCGCCACCATCGCAAACGTGAAGACATCACCCTCCTCACTCACAGGACCTCCTTTTAAGATCTCGGGTGCCGCCCACGTCATATTTGTCAGACTAGGGTCTCGAGAACTAAGAACCGGACTCTTCCCCGAAATGATGGATATCAGCCCAAAGTCTGTGAGACGGGCACGGTCATCTTTGTCAATCAGAACGGTCGCCTTGAAGTTCATTCGGATCAATATCTGACTACGAAAGAAGTTGTGAATGAAGAGTCAAGTGACTTACACCATTCAAGTCACCATGCACTATGCCACGCGAGTGGAGGTACCGGAGCCCATCCGCCACATCCCACAACTGCGAAATTTGCCGTTCAAATACTCGAACGAGACGATTACGGTCGGAAAAAATCCACCCACCAGGTCGATACGATCTACCTTCGGGTTGTTTCTTACATATTCGTCGATCCTGCCATTTTCCATCCAATCGTCAATTATCTCGAAAGGGGGTACCTCAGCGGGAACTCCGAGGAAAGGAACGATATTGGGGTGCTGTAACCTCTTCCACGCGACAACTTCTCTGTAGAACGCCTGGGCGCCCGGGTACTTCAGTGTCGGTGACCATGACAGGTGGGAAACAATGAATCGAACGAACCTTTTTCAAGACACCCATAGTATCCTGAAGGATCGGTACCAACCTCTTAATGCGGACCCTTTTCCCATGGAGCTCCGCTTCGCATACGTCAACGAAAGCTCCGTACGCAATAACCTCCCCTCTATTCGTAATCGCCTCGCTCCCAACAACGTGGGAGCGTGGCAGAATTCCATGATTGCTACAGGTACTCTGGAGTCTGTGCAAGATCTCCCGAGAGAGATCGTCGGTGGCCGGGATGTGGCCGAGCGCCTAGTCGTACAAAGTCAACACTGGTGGGTATAACAACCAGTCCTACTCACCTCATCT
>Ga0307517_10009131_pt1 | contig 14114 bp, 7 predicted proteins | sample 23_EM_MG_FD_194515 | JGI IMG/M metagenome (GOLD analysis project Ga0307517, IMG submission 194515) | Populus trichocarpa ectomycorrhiza microbial communities from riparian zone in the Pacific Northwest, United States - 23_EM | ecosystem: Host-associated > Plants > Roots > Unclassified | place...
CATACGGTTGGGCTATGAAAGTGCCAAGTATTTGTTGTACCAAGGGTTATACAACATAAATCTAGATTAACCATTTAACAAGCAAAGTATTAAAAGTGAACAAGATAACAAATATAAAACATGTTAGCATCAAACATTAAGGTCCATGTTGAGTTTATATTATACTTATTCTTACACCATTAGTGTAACCTTTTCACCTTGACATGATAAACTTAGCTAAACATAATGAAAGAGAGAAACATAAATAAACAAGGAAAGGAAATGAAAAGCATAAGCAAGAGATTAATATAAGCAAAACTTAAGCATTACAAAATATAAAGAGAGAGCAAGAGCATGATCTTGATCTGAAAACCAAGATGCCTAAATACATGGCAAATGCCTCCTTTTATAGGCCAAAATTCAGAACTATTGATTTGTTGACTAATTGTTGAGTGGGTGGCCACATCTTGACTTGATAACAATCTTTATCTTCTTGTCTACCAGAAACATCATTGATAACGTCATATTTTGAACAGACTTAAATCATGAAAGTTCTAGGAAATTGTCTCAGCTTTCCAAAAAAAAAAAGTTGAGGTCATTTGGACTTCTAGAACTCGAGATATGGGCTGAACACTGAACAGTATCTGGGCTGCAGGACAGATTTGGACTTCTCTGTTGTTGCTATAATTTGGACTTGAAAATGACCTTTTTTAATCTTGGACTCCCATGAAAGTTTTAGGCCTATGTCTTAGCTTTCCATCCATATAAGGCAGACCTAAATCAAAGATCTACAACTCCAGATAGACCCAATGACCGAACAGTGTTTCAGTTTGGACTGAACCAGCATTCTTTTCTAAGTTTGGCCCTCTCTTTGTCCTTTCAATTTTCGTACTTAAACTCATCAATCAATCCTTTCATTTATGTGGTAGGCCTGCATTTAAGATGAATATTTACCATAAATTAAAGGTATCTTATGGTATCAGACTTGTTATTATAAAACATGTTTTAGTTAAGGAGTTATTGATACTTCAAATGCAAAATGATGATATAAAACCTTGATAAAAATACACTTTTAAGTACTAATCAATGGTGATAGGAAATTGTTTTCAATAGATGTTAAAGCTATAAACACTTTGTATTGTGCCTTGAGTATAATTGAGTTTAATAGAATATCATCTTGTAAAAATGCTAGGGATATACGACATGCTTTAGAATTAACTCATAAAGGTACTAATCAAGTTAAGGAATTCAAAATTGATATACTTGTACATCAATATAAGTTATTCAAAATGCTTCCAAATGAATCCATACCTAGTATGTTTACTAGAATGACAACTATCACTAATAGTTTGGATGCTCTTGGTAGAATTTATACTAATGCCGATATTGTGAGCAAAATTCTTAGGTCTTTATCAAAGACTTGGGAAGCAAAGGTGATGGCAATCCGAGAAGCCAATGATCTCACCAAACTTTCATTGGAAGAGCTCATTGGTTCACTAATGACTCATGAAATCACCATGAAAAGCAAGAACTAGAAGAGAAGCCAAAGAAGAATTTGGCATTCAAAACCGTATATCATGTTGATAGTGATGATGATGATGATGAAATGAAGGAGAACATCACACTAATCACAAAAAAATTATGAAACTTAAGAAAAAAGTAAGGAAATAAAAAATTCTTAAACTTCAAGAAGGATGGAAATAAGAAAGAATATATCAAGGAGGCACTCTGATTCTACAAGTGCAACAAGACGGTTGATTGTCCTCTCCTTCAAAACAAGAAGAAGAACTGCCATCACAAACAAGCAATGAAAGCAATATGGAGTGATGACTCGAACTCTAGCTCAAGCTATGATGAAAAGCATATTACAAACATGTGTTTCATAGTAATTGAAAGCGATAATGAGGTATTTTTTTTTGGATGATGAATCTGACCTCTGTTATGATGAACTACGCGATGCCTTTGAATCATTGTATGATGAGTTTAAAAAACTAGGTCATAAATATAGTTCATTAAAAAAGATCCATGCATGTTTAATTGTTGAAAAAGATGCATTAGTAAAAAAAACATGCATTGTTATTGATAATGACAAGGTTAACCAACTTGAAGAGGAAAATAAGGCTTTAAAAGAAAAAAGTGGACAAGTTGAATATTATACTAGCAAAGTTCATTCAAGGTTATGAGATTTTAGATACCATGCTTGTTAGTTAAAGATGTCTCTTCAACAAAAAAGGTCTAGGGTGTCAACCCAAAAACAACCAAAAATATTTGAAGAACTACTTTGTTAAAGCCAAACAATCATTTGATCCAAACCAAACATGTCATTATTGTATAAGCATTGGTCATTTGATTTACGTGTCCTATGAAAAAGGACAAAGTTGATAACATAACTTGGGTTCCAAAAAGAAACCACCACTAACCAAAGAGGACCCAAGAAGATATGGATTTCATAAATCTCATCTTGATTTTGTGTATGTAGGAATTAAGGAAATATTAGAAGTGATTCTTGGATAGTGCTTGAACACATAACCGGAGATGATTCATTGTTTTCAAGCATAACCAAGATCAATGGTGTAAAAGTCACATTTGAAGACAACTCAAAAGGAAAAATCATTGGAGTTGACAATATTGAAGGTGAGTCTTTTCCCTCAATAGAAAAGATATTTCTTATGAATAATTTAGAACATAATTTGCTAAGTATTCAATTATGTGATAAAGAGTACAAGATCATGTTTGACCATGCATGTTGTTTAATCCTTGAAAATGATAAAGTTTTATTTATTGGTAATAGAAAAGAATATGTTTACAAGATTAAAATCAATATATGCATGAGAATAGAAAATTACCTTGTTGCTAGCATTAATGATAGTTTTCTTTGGAATAGAAAATTAGGTCATATAAGCATGAACATTCTTTCTAAACTTGTCAAAAAATAAGCTTGTTAAAGGACTCTCTCATATTGAATTAAAAAGGGTGAAGTTATGTGATGCTTGCCAAATGGGTAAACAAGTAAAAACATCTTTTAAGAGCAAGAACCACATTCTACTGAAAGACCTTTAGAATTGCTACACATAGATCTATTTGGACCAACTAGAGCTAGAAGCATAAGTGGTAATAGATATGTGTTTGTGATTGTGGATGACTTTATAAGATATACATGAGTTTTGTTTTTAAAATCAAAAGATGAAACTATTTATGAATTTGTAAAGTTTTCAAAGAAATTTGAAAATGAAAAGGGTTTTTCAATCATAAACATAAGGAGTGATCATGGTGGTGAATTTATAAGTGATTTATTTGAAATGTTTTGTGAAGAGAAATGATACCACCATAATTTTTCAACTTCTAGAACTCACCAACAAAATGGGGTCATGGAAAGGAAAAAATCAGTCTCTTTAAGAAATAGCGAAAACAATGTTAAATGAATTTAATACCCATAATGTTTTTAGGTGGAAGTCGTAAACACTTTTTGCTATGTTTTAAATTGTGATATCTTGAGACTGGAGTTGAAAAAGGCTCCTTATGAGCTTCAAAGAAGAAGAAAACCCAACATCTCATAGTTCAAAGTTTTTGGTTAAAAATGTTTTATTCTTAACACCAAGGATAACTTGGACAAGTTAGTATTTTTCTTGGATATTCCTCCTCTAGCAAAGTTTATAGAATTTATAACAATATAACACTTTATCTTAAAGAATCCATGCATATCGCCTTTGAGAAAACTCAAAATGATAAAATTGATGAGATTCTAGATGACATAAATGAAAGTGTTCAACATTTAAATTTTAATGATAAGACACCTATGGAGGACAACAATGAAGAGATGGACAAGGATCAACCAATCTCAAGCCATCAACAAGAAATGATAAGTAACTCTTTTGTGCCACCAAAAGAGCTAAGCTATGTAGACTCTCATCCTCCCGAGTTAATTATTGATAATCCATTTAAAGGAACTAAGACTATAGCATTTATTAGGAACATCAATGAACATTGTGCATATGTTTCACATATAGAGCCTGAATCCTTCCTAGAAACCAAAAAAGATGCAAATTGAATTTTAGCCATGTAAGATAAGCTAACCCAATTTGAAAGAAACGATGTTTGGGAACTAGTCCCTATACCTAAAAATCAATCCATCATAGGAACAAAATGGGTTTTTAGGAGTAAAGTTGATGAACATAGGACCATAGTGAAAAACAAAGCTAGACTAGTCATAAAAGGTTATAATAAAAAAAAATTAGGTATGAATGTTATCTATCAAATGGAACTAGTCTCGACTTATTTGGAGTTGTATAACTCCAGATATGAGAAAAATACTGAGTAAGGAGACTGACATAGTACTGTATAAATTTCTTATGCTATTGTAATGAGTGAGTTCAGACATGTAGATGAAAAAATTGGGTGTTGTGTCCTCTATGAAAGCTGTAGCCTTATATATTAGATTTTCATAAAGACAAACTACGCTCGAAAAAGACTTCTGAAACCTTAGTTACGATTAAAACACCAAACAGTGTTCAGGGTTGAGTGGACTAAACAAGCTAGGACTAATCAAGCTCTAATCTTTACTTTGTTGTTGATTAAAGGTTCTAACACTTGGAATGTAGTAAAAATTGATAAAATGAACATTTAATGTTAATGCTCATGTTCCGGCCTATAGAAATTTAGATGGGAGAATCCTTGAGAATGTACATGTTGAACTTGATTGTGTACTACTTGACAACATTGTAATGAACTTGATGAGGTTGTGAAAAAGAATATGATCCTTGAACATATTTAGTAGTACTTTGTAATTGGAATGCATAAAACACCTTATGCCACGTGATAATGAATGAGAATTTGATGTTGCCACATGAAGAACACAAAAATATGCTTGTAAAAGGAATGACATAGGCTTCAACCACCTTAAGAGAGGATAGCAAAGAAAGACCCTCATGAAGATAGTAATGAGTGATGGTTCCTCTTTAACAATGTTTTATGAATGTGTGATATTGTCATGGAATAGAAACATTACATGTTTCCCTTGCTTCATAAACTTTGGAAGTGAATTTGATTGTGGTTTATATCCTCGATTGTATAGTGGAAACCATTGTGTAAGACCATTAACAAATGCTTAAAAATGTATATAACAGGGGGGTTGATTAGCAACTTAAGACATGATACCGTTTGATGTACTACTACGTCAAAACAAATGTTAATGAGGTGATAATGTAACAAACGGTTGTGATACCTAGAAAATAGAAAATATGATAATGTTACAAACAAATTACGTTAAGCGATGATGGTGACGAGTAAACATAAGATTAATACGTGTGGTTACTTCAAGGATTGTTCCCAAGGAAATTGATAGCTAAGGAAATGAAATATTAATTATTGATTAGGGAATCAAAAATTAAGAAAATGAGTTGCTACGTGGTGACGTATAGTCAACAATCTTAGATTTGAATGTATTATATAATTCATCGTAAATGCAATACCAAAAGTGACAAATATGAACTTAGACGCTATAACAACTAGTGTGTAATTCAATATGTATATGATGTAATTGATGCTAAAAGAATTTTGGATAAACATATTGTTCTCCTTCTTATGAAAAACCGCGTACATGTATTTTATGGCTAAATGTTGAAGTTGTAATGTTATTTTAGTTGCAATGATGAGCACGAGTATTGTCATATGAGTAAAGGTATTATTGAACTTGAGTTGAATGTTTTGAGCAAGATTGTTAAAAGTGCTAATATATATAATGATTCATTTTCCTCATAAAAAAATCATGAGCATAAGTCTTCTTGACGACTAATAACTCTTACAATGCTATATATACTGCATGTCTATGTCACGAAGTGGACCAGCACTGATTGTGTCGTTTCACTATTTATAATTTTGTTAGGTACTTATTTTTATGTACTATGAATACTTAAAATTGTGTTAATAACTTCACCCTGAAATGTACTAAATGGTATGATTGTATTTATAGCATTTGATTATTGCATCTATTTATTTGTGTGTGTGTGTGTGTGTATCCATCATGCGTATGTTTTAAGTAAATTAAAAATGAAAAGAATACAAGATGAATTGTGAGAAGCGATGTGAAAGAATCAAATGGAGAAACAATTGAATTGGTGTGTAATCAAAGGTTACTACGTGTATGTAATAGAGTCATTTGATATTGTGTTACCCAAGAGGATAAGAAAAGAACTGAGGATAAGAAAAGAATATAGGGAGAACACTATTGTAAATTTGGTAAACTAAAGAATCAATAATGGTATGTATTGTTAGATAGATTACTAAAAAAAAATTACCCATTATACTCATACATGATGGTTAGAAATATGAAAGTTGCATGGAAATTTCAGGTTGTTACATAGAAAGCACACTGAAAGATTTTAGGACCGTCAGAAACAATGGCGATGCATGGGTCTCACGCGCCTCCACCACTGGCAGCGCATGCAGGTGACGCTCTGGTGTCTTGGGAGGTGCACGATGGCGTGGATTGGGCAACTCTTCCTTCCCTCTTCACTCCTATGCTGACAGTGTAACAAAGGGGAACTTGTAAAAACAAGAAACAAACACAATAAAATTCGGTTCTTTTTCTTTCTTTTCCCTCTTTTAGATTTGCTTATCTCTCACTATTTTTTCTTTAAATGGTCATTGTCGCTACTACCACAGGTGGAGCATAGTGCATGGGGAGGGCCAGTTCGGTGGTTGTTGATAGGTCATTGCTTCACGACTGGAAAGAGAGAAAAAGTCGTTGGCGATGGTATTCACAGCGGGAATGTTGTTGGAACTGGCATTGTTGGATATCTTACTGGCGAAGGTTGCTATGATGTTGAGGAGCTAGTGTCTGCTGGTGGAGGAATGTGGTCGACGGTGATGGTGGGTCGATTTGTGGTGTTTTAGATGGATAGATGAGAGGAGAACACCGTGAGGTAGAGGTTTGCATAGTGGGGGGCTACTCACGATGGTTATAAGTTGTGTTAAGAGGATAAAGGTCAGCACCGTGGTGAAAAGGTGTTAGCTTCTAGGTTTGGTCTCTTCATAATAAAAATGAGGGGCTGTAATGAGAACAATCTTCAACTATGAGTTTTAAAACATGTTATGAATCCTCATTGATGTTCATGTGCTGATCCACGTAATTTTGGTTACAGCTTTTTCTCTCTGGAAGGTGAATATTCAGCAGATGATGCTTGTGAATTCAAAGAACTGGAAGAGGGCATAACTAAAAATTATTTCTAATTGCTGATTGCAATCCGTTGCGCCATTCTGGAGCAACAGTGTGATAAGGAGGGGAGATATAATTTTTCAAAAGGTTAAGACATTTCTCCCCCTTTGGTTCCCGTTAATGGCAAATGCGATACCAAGTCATGGCTGGCTGCTCTGTTTTTAAAGGGGTGGAAGAGATCAGAACTAAATGTGATACCAAAGCTATGGTCAGTTCATCAGCATTTGAAAACGACCTGCAAGAAGCAATGAGTTGTTTTTAACTGCCCATTGCAGTTTATTTCGGTCTCCCAAAAAATTTTGGAGCCACAGTTCAGGGCCTGTTTGAATTCGATGCTGGAACTTGATACAAAGAGCAAAGAAACGACATGGAAAATGCTTTAGTTGAAAAACTGGCTTCGAGTGACTTACGAATTATCGTTGTGATCAAAACTTCATTTAGCAAAAGGTATTTGTGGAGCATTAAATGAAGTCAAATCATGTGATCGCTACAACAGAATGAATCCCTCTCATCCATCTGCAGAAATAAAAAGGGTCACAAGAATATATTTGGAAATTGGCCCATAAAAGTAATAGCAGTCTTTGTCAGGATAAAAAAATAATTTAACTATCACAGTCAAAATTGAATGAACATACAAGTATAAATATTGGACATGGTAAGTTATAAAATGTTTCTTGGGCCATTATTGTCCCCCCCCTAACGAGCTGTTGAATTGGGAGGATCCATTTCCATTGCCTTATAATAGACATTTTCTGCATTAGTCATTCTATCTTGAAACATTGTCCATTCTTTCCGACACCTCTCTCTCACCTGAAAAGGAAAATCCGAGCTTAATTAATAATACTCTTCTTGTTTTTAAAGGTGATAATGCAACTTCACAGAAAATTATGCAAGGTCAAGGTTCAGTTCCTTGTAGCTAGTCCAGAAACAAGGAGGGAGATGGTGTTCGCAGTTGATTTTGATAATAGAGATTAGAGAGAACACATTAATTGCATACCCCTTCCCACGGTGCCTTTCCTTTCTGTGCTTGCCCCTGTGAAATTAACCACGAAAAAAAAAAACGGTGAAGAAAATATATTCCACAATCAACTAGTTCATATTTAATATTAACTTGAAGTTACCTGGCTCCCGAGTGAAGGAACGCCTTGGTGAATGATCCACTGAGCATCCACAACTCCTATTTTCTCATGAGCAGGCTAATTCCCAGTAAAGTCAAGTAAGTATAACTTGTTGTAGCAGGAAAGTGTTAGTTCAGGTGCAAGAAAGAAAATGGTTACCGACCTCAACACATTTCCTCATAGCAAAATCTAGACCCCAACCATGAACCAAGTCATTCTACAATAGAACAAGTTTCAGATTTCACACATTAAAGTTAAAGGAGTGACATTGGCAGGAAATTTAAGTTCACTCATTTTACCTGAATCATGTGCCAAACACAACGCCATGCATCTCGAGAAAATACAGTTGCCATGATCTCAACAAATCTGTTCATAAAGTATATAATGTTAGATACACTGAAACCCAATACAAAATGTATCTTCAGGGTGATTAGAAAAAGGAAGCCCAATCATTACAGTAATAGAGTAAATTGGAAATGGGTTTAATCATGTTTGCATACGCTGCACATGGAGGCAAATGTGGATCTGTACACCAACCAGGCCTCTCTTCAGTGTCCCTGAAGGAAGGGAAAAACAAATCAATATCATCCAGACACTAGCGTTGAGATTCATTTCACAAGAAAAAGTGAAGGCACATTAGGAAATTCTACTATTCTTACTTGTGCACTTCAATGCCATCTCTTCTCTTTGTCATTGCCCATGTTGTTCCTCTATCTGGATCTAAACCAGGCTGTGAAATCTCCAAACCATGTTTCCTTACCAGTTTAATGTATCTGAAACAGATTGGATTTAAACTTCATATTCCAATTTATTAAAATATGCATCTCTATTCAAATGGAAATTGAACTTCCAGTACTTCTCTGCATCAAAATGTTCCACCCCAAGGTCCTCATCCCAGAGAAAAATATAATCGTAGGGAGCAACAATGTCAGGATGAAGAAAACGTTTGGCATACCACCTGGACCAAATTTCAAGGAGTATTTTAGTAAATGCAGCTTAAGTATTTAGTAGAATTAACTAAAAGTTAAGAAAAGGTAGAATTTCTAACCACTTTGTTTGTTTGTGAGCACTGATGTGAACAGTTCGCTTTGACCACTCAAACTCATCCCATTCAGTTGTCCGTCCATCATAGTGAAACAACACAATGGTGAAGTTCTCGGAGAACTGAGACAATATATATAAATACATATATCTTGAGAAAGGGAACACGAGAAAAGGGTGAATGAGAGAAAGAGAGAACCTTTTTAACTGCCGCATCGATATTTTTTTTCTGATCATAGCCAACAGTAAAGGTTACAAGATATCTAGGTTGGATGGTAAGGTCCTGCAGACGCAATGTCCATAAATCAAAGATATGGATTAGAGAAGAAAATGATGAGTCGACAGTCAAGAAAACTCAAAAGATCTAATCATATAAATGGAGCGCAGCACAAAAGAAAAGATTTTAAATCATTTTGAAGAGTCAGTTTGTTATGATGTATTATCCAGTTTTCAATTTCTATCTAAATACAACTAGATGTAATTGCAACTGTTTGATGCAAATCATCTTCAAATGATCTTTTTATCCTACACTGTTCATGTTTTTAGATCAAGCTACTAGTAAATGCAAATGCATGAAAGTAACCGACATAATAAGATGATTCATATGGGATATTTAAACACCTCACTAGGCAGACCCCAAAGTCGGCGGAGGTAGAAATCTGATTCAGAAGCAACTATACCAGGGGGTAGTCTTTCAGCACCTCGAGGATTTGTTGGAACCCAGATCTACATTAGAAACACAATGGTAAAAAATTGTGCCTGCTGAGAATCCATGCTGATACATTTTTTATTGAAAATTCATCATCATTAGTTACAGATAATTGCAAGTCAAAGTTAATTAGTTCCTTAAGGTAAAACGCAAGTAATCAAATAACATAAGGTAATTGACCTTGGTCCTTTATCACACTTATCAAAGCAAAAGAAATCAAATTCTGAAACAGGCAAAAGGTAGCTGCAAAAGGTATCAGTATTCCACAATTCTCAAATTGATGTCACTCTAATTTCAAAAGAGCAAGCTTCCATCTTTCCCTCAACTGTCGTGAACCATAAATCATTTTTAGCACTTCAAACCTTGTCAGTTTTTGGTCTATCTATCCTCTGTTCTCTCCAATTGTTTGAATCCAATCACTATGCCGCATAGATGCATCCATAAATCTACATTCTATATGTCAATCTTTTCAGACAATCTTCCTCATACTCATCCTCAAAGGGCACCACCTCCATTTTTACTTAGAATGAACTCGTATCTCCTTATTCTTTCATATATTTTCACACAGTTATCCCCACAATCAGATATCATCTACACTCATGACCAAGCTGCATACTAACCTACCAGCATCAGCATAAGTAGGATAATAGTTATATTAAGACAAGGCTATTTGAGTTGAGAATCACAGTTTCATAATAAAGAGGAGCTAATGCCTTCAGGTGTTCAGGTTCACCATTGCAGCACAAACTCTGGGCCCATTCACAAATAGTATCAGGTTTCTATTTTGCTTAAATGCACAACCAGCACTTAACCAATTTTTACACATCAGGATTAGCTTAAATAGACTATATACCTCAGTCTCGTTGTATCTGGGAAGTAAAGGAGAGGCCTCTTTGTTACCCTTTAGAGAAGACCAAGCATTGAACAGTGCTTGCTTTGAAAGACCAGAGTATTTGTCCTCAATATATGTAAGATCAATGGAAGGAAACAAACTGGATGGGAGATTCATCTGCCAATCATAAAACATAGAAACATGAGTTTTCTTGCCGCGTTAAACAACAGCAAAACCAAACGAAGGAGAAACATAACTATAAAGTAGAGATTGAAAAGGTTAAAAATATATATACCTTAGATAAGGACAGCGTTGGAAAGGATATTCCTAAGAAGAAGCCAAAAATTATTCCAATAAAAGTTGTCATGAAAAGCCTCATCATCTCACTAGGTTTTTTGGGAGTTCCACTGCAGTTCAGTAGAGGTCAAAGTCACAAATATAGGCATTGTTGTTAAAACTAATCCAGTTGTAAGTTAAGGAGGAAAATAGACCTGTGGCTGAAAAGAAATAACACAGTGTTTCTTTACCTCCGAATGGGGACTGGCATTATGGTAGAGATTTTCTAAGTACAGAATCACAAATATACAAGTTGAAATCCAGCAACAAATAGCTTCTTGACACACTCATCAAGTCCGGTTCTCAGTGCTTGAAAAAGAAATGAACTTCCTCGCGGCAAGAAAAGCTGACGAGCATCCTAGTACATTAGTCAAACTTGGAAGACCCACCGAAAAAGAAAAGGCAGTACGAAAACTGGACAATATCACATCTCAGTGACAGTTTAAATAAAGGACATAAGATAACAGCCTCATCAAGCCAGTGCATTCCCAGGATGTACTAAATCAGTAGGCATTGCAGTACCATAATGTGCCATGGATTCATCATTGGTATGTAATAATACCAAACAAAATACTCACATAGCGCATAGAAAAACTTTTAAAAATTGCTATCTGAGTGTGAATACGCAATGCAATCAACGCAATACAACCTCACGAACATGGGCCGTTACTTCTCTTCCGAGTGTAAATCACTTCAATATACAATCGAAAACGATGAAATTTGCCAATACTCTTCAAGAACGCATCTATTCATCTACTCCAAACCCAAAAAAATCTCAACTGATCTTAAACCTCAAGCCAAATTGAAAACTCCCCAATTAACGAGAGAGAGAGAGAGAGAGAGAGAGAGAGAAGAAAAAAAACTACTCCTTCTTGCATCTAACATAACATAACATGATTTGATCAGCTCGAGACTACCTTACAAGCAAAAATGAAATTAAAACATATGTAGAATACAAAAAAGGGTGGTGGTGGTGGAGAAATCTACCTGGGTATTCCTTGATTTGGAGGGAAAGATCGGATTATAAATCTAGAGATTTTATTTTATTTTTATCCTTTTCAGAAACCAAACACGATCTGGTCTGCTATTGCAGACAAGTAGGAAGTTAGTTTTCTTCGAGAGAGATATTTTAATTTAATCATCATAACGGAAACAAAACGCAGAGAAATGAGAATTTATAGTTTAAAATGCTGGGTTACCTACTATAAATTCCCCTCCTTCGTCAACTTATATGTTGTAAATGATTCAACGGGGTGGGTACCTATTATTTATTGTATCTAAAGCTCCTCCTTCACGATCTAGCATTCGGTCTTTCTTCATTGCTCATCAACTTTTTTGCCTTTGCAGATTTATCAATGCCTATAGTTTCGATTTCTTTTCATTTTTACCCTTGAGATTTTCAATTTTTCCATTTTATACTAAATAACTAAAATTTTCAGAATAACAAAACTAAATAAGTGAAAAATAATTTCTTTCAATTCAAAACAAAAATCATATCTTTCTCCTATTTTTTCATCTCATAAAAAAGTTTTTATATATATAAAGAAATTCATAGAGTAATAAACTGTTTAAGAGTCATTGAAACTTAATGAAAAATGTAAGGATAATGGTTGAAAGTCCTAAAATATAGCGGTGAAAGTTGAACATAAATGAATTTATAGTGGTAAAAATGTAGTTTTACCTTTTTCTTTGTAATATTTTTTTTTTAGGACCTAGGTGGTGAGACCTCTTATATTACGGATATTGCATGTTTATTGATGTCAGAGGTGATTATTTTCTGTTTGATTTGATTTTTATCTATAAAATTAATCAAACTGAAATTTTATAAAATATTAAAAATAAAACCAAAACATAACCGAAACCAGTTTCAATAGATCGATTTTGGTTCGGTCCGGTTATTTTATATTAAAAATCAAAACCCAACCCACCAATTTCGGTTTGGTTCGATTATTTTATATTAAAAACCGAAAACTATATTGTTTTTTGGGATTTTGTTTTGGACTTTCTAATGGGTTTTATGATGGGCTTAGTTTCGGTTTGATTCGGTTTTTTCAGTTCGGTTATTTTATATGTTTTAACTAAATTGGTTCGGTTCGGTTGAGGTTTTTCGGTTTCAGGCTTATGAAACCAAAACCGAACCACACCAAATATTTTTAAAAATATTCTAATTGGTTTAATCGATTTTTTTTTATGATTCGGTTTTTTTAGTTATTTTTTTTGTTTTCTTGGTTCAATCAAGTTTTCAATTTTTTTGTTCATCTTTGGTTGTTGTCGAGAAAACGAGAATTATTGTGTGAGTTGAAAGACAGGAATTTATCCTATCTTTGTTTTGAAGTTTGAAGGAACTTGGCGAATGTGATTTTTTTAGATTTGGAGATTAGCTTTTGGCTTTTTGATCTTTCTTTTAATTTCATAAACTGCAGTTTTGACATTTTGAAAAATTTAGGAATATTCATGAATTCATGAAAAAAGATTACTCTATAATTATTTTCATCAGTAGTTTTGGCAAATGCAAATTGTTAATTGTTATTAACATAAACTGATCAAAAGCAATGCACATGTATTCTGCACGTGTCACTTAATATATTTTTTTTATCATAAAATCTTTTTTTATTGCATATTTTTATGAGTTGTTTTGGTATTTTGTGAGTTGATTGTCTCTTACATTCTCATGTTCTATTGTGATCTATGTATTTGAAGGTTTTTCTTCTTCAAGTTTCCAAACTAGATTGTCCAATTTAATTACTTATAATGGAAAGGTACAACAAAAAAAAAATCAATCTTGAAGTCAACGAGTTCTATTCAATAAGAGGAGTTTTATTTAGATTGTTTTTGTCATCTGCTCGGAAAGAAATAGATCGAGGCTAGAGAGTATTTTTCAATTCA
>Ga0307517_10009133_pt1 | contig 14112 bp, 9 predicted proteins | sample 23_EM_MG_FD_194515 | JGI IMG/M metagenome (GOLD analysis project Ga0307517, IMG submission 194515) | Populus trichocarpa ectomycorrhiza microbial communities from riparian zone in the Pacific Northwest, United States - 23_EM | ecosystem: Host-associated > Plants > Roots > Unclassified | place...
CCTTCTTTTTAATGGTCTGTTTCATACACTTAATTATCTGATACAGTTAAGTGTGCCAATTAAAAATATGTCGTAACCTTATAGACCATCGGAAGAAATAATAAGAGAATCACTTGAGTTTGTCAAATATATGGATGTATTAAAATTTGTCTATTAGATGGACATGCATCTTCCAATGTCCACCCTACTATTTGGTGTTTCCAGCTTTTGTTTAAGATCTGCAAAACCAACAATGAAACATTCTTCTCCATGCACTCAGGTTTTGTATAGAAGGCTTCATATACAAAATCCAGGGTCCAGAATTGGAGCCTGCAGGTTGGTTTTCCAATGGTACTAGCTGTCAGGATTTGGAGATGGTGATAGTTACTAAGAGATGTTGATTTATATTCTTTGATTTGATTATTCTTATCTTCAGAAGTAACTCAAAAATACCAACATGATGATGGCGTTGAGAAATACTATTTTGAAAAGAAAAAATTATTTCCATCAGTTATATTCTGATCATTTTAGCAGTTTTTGTTTAGGCTTGGAGGCAATCCTATTTGTAAAAGTGCAAACATAGCCAACATAACCCAGTTCTGTGGGTCTGAAGCTGGAGGAGATAGGAATGCTGAGAGGTCAAGGAAATCTACGATGACATGTCCTGTTCAAGCATGCCCAATAGATAATTTCTTTGAATATGTCCCAGCTTCACCTCTACCATGCTTTTGTGCCTCCCCTCTAAAAGTTGGATATAGACTTAAAAGCCCCAGTTTCTCTTATTTTGATCCATATGTTCTTCCATTTGAGTTATATGTGACTAGTTCTCTTAACCTGAACCCTTATCAACTCGCAATCGATTCCTATTTCTGGGAAGAAGGCCCTCGTCTAAGGATGCATTTAAATCTTTTTCCTCCAGCTAATAATATGCACTCCAACACATTTAATGTATCCGAGGTTCGCCGAATAAGAGGTATATTCACATCATGGCAGTTTCCTGGTGACGGTTTCTTTGGACCGTATGAACTTCTCAACTTCACTCTAGTGGGACCTTATGCAGGGAGTATGTATTCAAAGTTTCTACTTCTTTTTAGACTTTGTTATCTTTTTTTATTCTTCTTCAAATGATGCTGAATTGGATTATGTGCTCTGATTGTCTACCAAACTTGGGTATTTCTATTGTTTGTGCACCAAGAATTAGTACGTATTTGAGAAACAAGTGAGGCATCTTGATTTATTTCTTTCCTCAAATACAAGTACTGGAAATAATTGGCTTCTTTTCATAGTAGTTTCTTTGCAAAATATGCACTTCTTTTTTATAAGTAAATTAGCATGTCGTAAGCCTTAAACTTTTTAGTTATATTTGAAGTAACATGTCATGACATGTCAGAAACTTTACTATTTTTTACAAGGTAAAATTGTTTCTTTGTTGATAATTCCATTTGTTCAAATTATCTAGTTGACTTTAATGCAGTTGCATGAAAATTGTTCGTGCCTCTCCAAAATAGGGAAGTATGACGATTTAAAGCTAACTTATCTAAGTTTGACACATTTGTATTCAAAATTGCAAAATTTATGAAGTAAAAAGTTCCACTGCTGCTTTAGCACCAACTATGGTTCCCATCCATTGGTAGTGCATATTCTTCTCTCATATGCAATGCCTAGCAAATCTGTGAACTCTTTGATGTGGACAGCCAGTAAGGCTACATGCCTTGGGCAATATGGTCTAGATTTCCTATTGGCACTGAAATTTATGCCTTTGTTTGATTATTACATTAGTTTGCCTCTGATTAATATGTTTGTTTCATACTTTTCTTTTGCCAACAGTGCACTTCGACCGAAAAGGAAAGAGTATCAGCAAAGGAGTTTTGGTAGCCATTATATTAGGTGCTATTGCCTGTGCCATTGCAATATCTTCAGTTCTCACATTTCTTATTGCAGGAAGATATGCTAGAAACCTTAGAAAGCTGTCAAGAAGACATTTATGTAAGTTTCTTACTGTGATTGATTCATTTAATAGTTTGTATGTCTGGCTATCCCTGGAAAAGGTGTCATTTATTTTTATTTTTTTGGTTTGCAGCATCCAAGGCATCCATGAAAATTGATGGTGTGAAAGGCTTCACTTTTAAGGAAATGGCCCTGGCTACTGACAACTTCAACAGCTCAACTCAAGTTGGTCGAGGAGGTTATGGAAAGGTTTATAGAGGCATTCTTTCTGATAACTCAATTGTGGCCATAAAGCGTTCTGAAGAAGGATCATTACAAGGCCAAAAAGAATTTTTGACTGAGATTAAATTGCTGTCGAGGTTGCATCACAGAAATCTAGTTTCACTGGTTGGATATTGTGATGAAGAGGAGCAGGTAATTATTATGGTGCTGACATTAAATCTCATTTTAGATCATTCTGGTTTGCAACTTTGCAAGTGTTTTTGTGACCTTTTTTCTTCAAAGATCAAACAGAAAGCCTTATTTGTTGTTCTGTTCTAAGAACTAGACTTTTATGGTTGTTCAGCCATGCAAATATATATCCAAGCAGAAAAGTTTTATTTCATTCTTATTTTTACTTTTTTCCTTAGAAGAAAGCATCCAAGGTTCTTGGAAAGGACCTTTTGGCTTATTCCATTTCATTCTTCCTGAGTAATACTTGCAAGATGTCTTTCCTTTGTCATAGTAAATCAGACTTTAAAAAACAGGCAAGATGTTCTTTTCTGTCCCTTATTGTTTAATTTACAAAGACCAACAGCATTACCATCTGCGAAGAGTCCACATTGGTTTGACAAAAAATCAGGATAGAGATGCTATACTTTAGATGGCTTATGGTCATAGTCTAGCAATTAGATGTGCTTGCTTTTCTGACTCATGCCTTGCTATTGCAAATAAACTGAGAGTTGACTCTACCATCTTCTAGAAATTGATAGTGCTAATCCTTGCTTAAGGAAGTGAAGGGATTTGATTTTCTTTTAGCATCAAAACTGTAAAATTCACCTGGTTGTTTGTGGTTCATGAACAGATGCTTGTGTACGAGTTCATGCCAAATGGTACCTTGCGGGACTGGCTTTCTGGTATGGAAAATCTTCTAATGTTATAGCTCTTTAATCTATTTCATGTCTCCATAATATTCTATACAGAATGTTTACAATAGTTTTACAAACTTTTAGATCATATAATCATGTATCTCTAATTGCTGATTTTGAGTAATAGGTTCATAGCTGAGCAACTCGTGTTGTTAACCTGTTACGAAGGACTAATAATGGATCATCATATTTCACAAATGGACTGTAAACTCAAGCAATCGTACATGTAGCACATAAAATAGTTTCCAGTATCATTCGTTTTTTACTCAATGTTTTAGGATCTTCTCAATACACTATCTGTTAGTCATCGGTTTAAGAATTGACATCTTGAATGCTCAACAAAGTAGATGTTCACTGTGTTATGCAGATAAGGGTAAGGGAACTTTGAAATTTGGTACAAGGTTAAGCATTGCGTTGGGTTCAGCTAAGGGAATTCTTTACCTCCATACCGAAGCACAGCCTCCAGTATTCCACCGGGATATCAAGGCCACTAACATACTCCTGGACTCTATACTTAATGCTAAAGTTGCTGACTTTGGACTCTCACTTCTTGCTCCTGTGCTGGATGATGAAGGGAATCTTCCTAATCATGTATCAACAGTAGTAAGGGGAACTCCAGTAAGTTTGACTCCATATTATGCTCACTTTCTCAGAAAAACTTAGGGAATAAGGGAAAGAGTATGCATGATGACATAGTGAATGTGCAAGCTATTATTGATGTGAAGAAAATGAATTCTGCGAGGTTTTCTGATCCTGGTGTTTCACTCGCAAAATTTCCATCTTGTTCTCTTATCTATATGCCAAGAGGACTACTTATAAATAAAGTGAAGAAATTGCTAAAGTAATAACTAACAGATTCCAAAAACCTTTGTGGTATACCCTGAAGATACCTTTACTGAACATTCAGGTTAGCATGTTTGTGGGCTGATAACTTCTAGTAACAAATATAATTTGTTATCCCAATATCTAACTATCCGGTTCAAGAAACTTGTCATGTCTCGATGGCCCAGAAATTTAAGCTTTGTAACTTGTTTCATACCTTTGGATAGATAGAAACTGAATCATAAGAATCGCCAGCAAATCCTTGGATGCAACTCGTCTACCATCAATAGATGCTACGAAGCATCATTCATCTACTTCATTTGAATAACTCTCTTGATCGCCATTGTACATGCAGGGATACCTTGATCCAGAATATTTTTTGACCCATAAGTTGACGGACAAGAGTGATGTCTATAGCCTCGGGATTGTGTTTTTGGAGCTCCTGACTGGCATGCAGCCAATATCACATGGCAAAAACATTGTTCGTGAGGTACTTAAATGGACTCATCTTTCAGGGGTCTTGGGCTCTCTTCTCATTAACATAGCAGTCACAACTTTATCCAGCGATACGTGAAAGTTTCAATTACAGCATATTTTGATTGAATAACTTCTCGTTTATGATTTAACAGCAAAAGGCGGGAAAATGGGAATTGAGATATATACCGGTGCTAATCCTGATATATGTACTTTGGTTTCAGGTAAACATGGCTTATCAGTCAGGCATTATGTTCTCTATCATAGACAACAGAATGGGTGCTTATCCATCTGAATGTGTGGAGAGATTTGTGGTTTTGGCACTCGACTGTTGCCATGACAAGCAAGACAAGCGACCGTCAATGCAGGATGTGGTCAGGGAACTGGAAACCATACTCAAAATGATGCCAGAAACTGATGCCATCTATACAGAATCCACTCCCACATATTCTGGCAAATCCACTCCCACATATTCTGGCAAGTCAGCATCATCGTCTTCATTTTACTCAAGCCGAGATCCATACGGGAGTTCAAGTCTTCTGGGAAGTGATCTTACCAGCGGTGTTGTTCCCACCATCACGCCTCACTAACATCAAAGAAAGCCACAATGAGCAGTTTAGCTAGGTGTAAAGCGGGGGTGTGATGCCCTATCTTATGCAACACGAGACAAAGTGAAGGGGATAGTTGCAGCTATTGCATGAGAGTTGTTGATACATTTCATAGTTGATAGAATTTGCAAAGAATAGCTGATACTCTCTGTTACTAAATAAGGAATCTTCCATCATGTGTTCTTCCCCTGAAATTATTTTTTTTAACCACTTAAATAATTCACATAATATTTACGTATTTGGTAATGCAATTCAATTTTATTTTCTTGAAGAATTCACCAATTTAGTATAATTTTGAAAAAATTGGCTTAGCCAACTGAAATGTGAAAGCAGATGAATCGAAAACATTGAAAAAGAAAGCCTTCTTCCAATCATGAAAAGTGAAAGTAGATGAATTGATTGGCCTCTTTGTCAACCAAGCGTGCTTTCTTCTCTTTTTGGGTTCAGACAAGAGTCCTTCACTGTACTGGCTGCCAATTGGTTATAATTATGCAGAGGATTGTAAACAGGCACCCTGTGTAAAAACAGCCCTTCTCTTCCTCTTCTTCTTCTTCTTCTTCTTTTTTAATTTCATGGTATATTATTATATTAATTTATACTCTTTCCCCTGAACACGTCTACATCCATTTAATATATTTTAAAAAAATTCTTTAGAATCCATGCGAAGATTCAAACCCAAAAAATTAGGAAAAAAGAAATATACATCTTACACTTTTAATACAAACAAACGTATTTATTTTAGGCTACTAATTCAAATTATTTTTTTATGTTTTTTTATAGTATTATAAAAAAATTTAAATCGATCAAATAAAGTTTATAATTCAAATTGCAAATTTAACAGATTGATTAAATATTATTCAAAGAGTAGGGTTGGAATTTTTTGATGTTTGTTTTATATTTTTTAGTTAATTTTTTGTTTTTTTATCAATTCCATTATTTAGTATAAGATTTTTATTGAATATATATATATATATATAGAGAGAGAGAGAGAGAGAGAGAGAGGGGCTTTGCAAGTGGCTTTATTTCTCGGATGTCTGCCGTTTTACATGCATGGATGTTGTTTAGCTTTAGCCTGTCTCTTGTTCCAAGTTGTCTCTTGGTTTCTTCTGTTAAATTAATTGTTAATGGGGTGAGAGTAGAGGAGAGAGTCGTAATAAACCAAGGTTTTATATTTCGATGAGTCTTTATATTAGGATGAGAATTTAATCTCAAGCATACCCGACCGTTCTGAATAAAAAATAATTTTTAGATAGTTATTTTATTTAATAAATAATTAATAAAACATATATTATCAAATCCAACTCAAAATTCATCCGAATCTAATTTAAAATATATATTTATATTGTATTGATATATTTATAAAACATTTAGATTTTTAATACAATATAATATATATACATCTCGACATAAAACATCCATATATGTATAATATTTATTATTTATAATTAATATATATATATATTAACTATTTTATTTTTTATTAAATCATAAATAATAATTAGATAATAAATACTGAAAACTCAATGAATAATTTATAAATATCTACATTTTTTACCTAACAAGTAATAAATAAAATATAAATATAAAAAAATCTGAATTATAAGTACGCGTTACTACTATTGCACCCCAACTTTCTATTTTTACTTGGGGGTGTTTAGAAGTGTAGTTATGATTGCTTTTCAAAGTGTTTTTCGCTCTAAAATACATTAAAATAATATTATTTTTTATTTTTAAAAAATTATTTTTGATATTAACATATCAAAATTATTTGAAAATATAAAAAAAAATATTAATTTAAAAAAAACATATTAAAACAATTTAAATCTTTTTTAAAAAATAGTTCCTAGTTTAGGTATTTTACAAACAAACAACCAAACAAATATGAAATGCTGTGTGGCTATGGCAATTCCCAAATGGGTTTTTTTTTTAAATCAAGCAGGACCGGTGATGTCATAAAACAAAAGTATTATTTATTTATTAGAACATGTTTGGCTTTATATTTTAACCGGAAGTTTTTAATAATTTTAATTTTTTTACTTTAAATAATTTTCATTTTATGTTTTTGAAATATTTTAATATGTTAATATATTAATATTAAAAATAAATTTTAAAAAATAAAAAATAAAACATTATTTTTATATATTTTTATATAAAAAACATTTTAAAAAATAACGATGCATATTTTCGCGGACACCCCGGAGCCTCACCACTCACTGACTTATTTTCTGTTGGAGGCTTTGCTGGTTTCGATATAGAAAACAACGTGCTCTCTCTCATTTACTCATAAATTATTTCTGCAATTCCATTCTTTCATTTTTTAGGAATTATACTTGTCCCCTTCTGTAGTTCTATTTTCTGTCTCCGTATCTGTATCAAGAATTCAATAACACTTGCTTGACCCATTTCTTCGAATTGAGCCCGCTTTTCATCAATCGGGGTAAGTTTCTTTTCCTCTATCTGATCGTGAATTGAGGGTTCTTTATTTTATTCAAGAATTTTAGGGTTTTTGTTTTTTTAAAAAAAAAGTTGGAAACTTCCACTTCACAATCAAAGTCCCAATTGGGAATTTTGTATAAAATTCGAAAATTTTCATCTTTTTGACCTGTGACACCACAGAAACCAAATGGGTTCTTAAGGATTTCGAAAAGTTTTTTACTTTACATTGATACTGTCGTGCTCTTGGATTGTTGACTTGAGAGGATCAAATTGTTGACTAGAGAGGATCAAGAGGGCACATTTAGATGTCTATAATTTCAGCTGTTTTACCATTTTGAATTCTTTAGATCCTTGAATGTGATCATGAACTCATCATAATGCTGTACTTTTTATGCTTTTTCAAGGATTTTCTGCTGAAAGGGTTTAGAAGGCCACCTCAATTGTTTTATTTCTTTTTCCCTCTTTATCTGAATTTATGGTGTAATTTGATGAGTAAGTATTTGTGATTCATATCATATCATTTGCTTATGAATTTCTTTTGAACTTAGGGCAGCATCAAGCAAGTTCCTGGCACCACTCGGACAGTATTGTTGTGTCTACCTCATTGCTCAAGTCAATCTGAAAGCTTAATTGATTATATTCAGAATTCTCTGGAATGAGATTTTAATAGTATAATTGCCAAATTTGTATAGGAGTTAGGTGTGCAGGTTAAGGAAGTGAAATGTTTTTGGGTTGCGAACAAAGAACCACGAGGTTCATATTAAAGCAAGTTTTCCTATTTTTTCTGCTCTCTCTAGTGTTCTTTGCATGCATTTCAGCAGAATCTGATAGTGATAATTCTGAAAGGTTAAGATCGGCTCCTCATAAAAATGTGAGGAACAATGTTATAGATGGCAGTGGTACAGAGAATGCAGTTGATTTTGAGGGTACAAGTGGTGGGATGAAGGAGGGGAAGGGTGGTTATAACAGAGTTTCGATATCTACAGTTGCATTATTTACATTGGCCATGGCTGCTGCCACTGGTTTAGGTGCTGTCCCATTCTTTTTTGTGGAGCTAGACCCTCAGTGGGAAGGGTTGTGCGGTGGGATGGCTGCTGGTGTGATGTTGGCTGCTAGCTTTGACCTCATACAGGAAGGGCAAAGCCATGGTGCTGGCAGTTGGGTTGTGATTGGGATTTTATCTGGTGGAATTTTCATTTTGCTGTGTAAGAAGGTAATGGGTCAGCATATCACATTTAATATGAAGTTTTCTTCTTTTTCCAGCTAAAACTGATTTGTGCTTCTGGGTTCTTACTCTTACTTGATTATGGGTTGGGATGCATCTGTTCCTCTTTCAATGTTTCATAAATGGCGTGTATGTTTGGTTGTTTTTCCTATTTGGGTAGTGATGAGAACATGCATTCAGTAGTTGTACGATAAGGTTCCTATTCCTTTCTCTTTTATGGCACTTTATTTGGGAACTTTGACAAGGTGTCAAGCTAGGAAACCCCTGAAGAGAGTTTATACATCCATTTGTTGAAAGTTAGCAAACAATTTTATTCTTATATGTTTATTGATTTTATGTTGTGGCTTCAATTTATGTTTGTTTGGATTTTCATATGTGCATGTATAATTTACATGTGTGTATTCATGCATGTTCCTTATTGTTGATATCTCATTATGCTATATGATTTCTTGTTTCAGTTTCTTGAACAATATGGGGAAGTAAGCATGTTGGACATTAGAGGTGCTGATGCAACTAAAGTTGTTCTTGTTATTGGAATTATGACTCTTCATTCATTTGGGGAGGGTTCTGGTGTTGGTGTCTCTTTTGCTGGCTCTAAAGGCTTTTCTCAAGGACTTTTGGTAACTTTGGCCATAGCCGTGCACAACATACCGGAGGGGTTAGCAGTGAGTATGATGCTTGCATCAAAGGGTGTTTCTCCACAAAATGCAATGCTATGGAGCGTAATTACATCCTTGCCTCAGGTAATGCATTATACTTCACAAAGTACATGTGTATAACTCACCTCAAGAGATCACTCTGTGAGACCTATGAATCAGTACAAGTAAATGAACAAGAAAAAAGCAAATCATAGAAGCAACATTTTTAAAAGTGCCGTGCATTTATTATCAGGATAAGATTTGGAGAACTTCCTCATCTCTTCTAGTTTTGTATGCTTCCTAATGATGTTTCTGCTAGATTGGTAAGAGCTTGGAGGACCCACCATAGTTAAAATCAGTTTCATGTTTGAAATTTGTTGTTGGCAATAATTTTACCTCTGTTGGACAGATCTTGATCGTATTAACTGCTTGTGGTTTGGAAGTGTTCTGTTCAAATCCAACCTCTTTGATTAGTTTGCTCTACTGTGGTCCTTTCTTCATGTTTGGAAAATGGGGATCAGATTACGGGTTGGGCAAGAACACCAACCCCAGTCTAAGGGCCATTTCAAGAAAGAGATCTGGCTAATCTTAGAAGGTTCCTGGTTGAGGGTGAGGAATTCATGCTGACAAGTATGTGGAACCTTTATGTATGAGTGGAGCAAGACTCTACATTTTTGTAAGGCCATTTATTTTGCTTTGCAGGGTGAAGCAAATTTGATCTTTCACATTTAAGGAAAAAAATTGAGAGCCCTTTTCAGGGTTTATTTAGCTCTTGATTGTGTAAGACTTGAGATCTTGCTACCTATCCAAGCTTATATTCAGATCATGAAAATACTAGCAGCAAGACATTTTCTGTGAAGTAACAAAATATATCCAAATAATATGGTTACAGGGTCAACAATATTGTGTTAGTATGATTATTGTCGGCATTCTTGATTATTAATCATTTACTTTTACAGCCCATCGTAGCTGTTCCTGCTTTCATGTGTGCTGGTGCATTTAGCAAGTTCCTTCCTTTCTGCACGGGCTTTGCTGCTGGATGTATGATCTGGATGGTGGTTTCCGAGGTGCTTCCTGATGCTTTCAAGGTAATTTGCTGATAGAGATAGGGAACCTTGAATCCTAAATGTCAAAATAGTTTCAAATAAGTTCAAAATGAATTTCGTTTCATCATTTTTATGTGTCTACTTTTGTTTTATCATAGAGAATGCTAAATTCTTCTTGATTTTTGTATTACAGGAAGCCTCTCCTCCTCAAGTGGCATCAGCAGCTACAATTTCTGTAGCATTTATGGAAGCTCTCAGCACTGCTTTTGAGAATTTCAGCCATGACTACAAGTGAGTTGCTACGAACTTAACTTTTCTGAGAATGCATGTTCTGAAGTGGTAAAATTGCGTTATTGGTTAAGTTTCCCATTGTGTCACAAGTCACCTTGACATACACATACTGATATTAGATCACAGCCATGGTATCTAATAACTGGTATCCCCTTTTGAAGCCCATAATATCTTACTGTCTTGATTGTCATATGTGATACCTGCTTTGGTGCATCTTATGTTATATTGCAGCTCTTGACATAGTAATGACATTCAGCTTCTCCACCTTAATGTTAATAAGGAAAATCATCTCTCTTGGGATTTGTCATTTAAATGAATTGAAAATGATGCAAACAACTGCTTTTGGCGACATATAGTTACTAAACCCAACCAGGTCATCTTGATTGCATGGAACATTTAGGTCATCTGAAACCTTTTCCACCAAGCATGCTTTAAAATCTTTCATTGCACATGTAATCCTTTCTAGGCTTACAGTTGACTGTTGCAAGTGAAAGTGATTACTGGGAATTGATTTCAAATTGAATGAGAAGAGACTGAGGGAATGCTTTTTGACCTTCGCACATTCAATCTACTCAACGCAGCATTTTATTTACTGATGTTTAAGTTCAACGCAGTGTTTTATGTTATGTTTATATTTTGTTTTCTTAGTTTTTCTAGAGGCGACGTGTAATGGATGTCAGGAATTCCTATTCTGTAGGAACTTCCTTTGTACTGCTGCTATGTATATAATAGAATGGACAAAGAGAAAAGACAGCTAAGAAATTTTAACAAACAATGAATGAATGAAGAAGGAATTCGGGTGAATCATCCTTATGTTCTATCCATTATTAATCCCTTATCTTTTCCATTGTTTTCTTTATACTTGATTAATCTGCATGAATTCTTCCTTCCTGGATAACATGTTGGTTGGTTCACTGAGATTTGGTCTTGCACCGTTGACAACACCTCTATTCATGCGTGCAGTTTTGCATTTAGTTCTTGTAACGCAGCCTTGATCTGCATGATTGGGGTTTTTTTTCATTAACCAAAGTTGGCCCGTACCATAAACAGAATGTATATTCCCTCCCTCCATCAAAGAAACACTTTCTTGCCTAGAAGTTTGTCAGATTATGAGATGCCAATCCTAAATGCAACCTCCCCACTTTGGTTTTTATGTTGATTTTGCATGTTTTGCTCATCTTCCATTTACTTGTATTTATTAATTTCATTCCTGTATATTGCAGTTCAGAGGATGCTTCAGGCTTCTTTGTTTCATTGCTTTTTGGTCTTGGGCCATTGCTTGGTGGCTTCATTCTTGTTGTATTTGCTCTTGCATTCCATCTTCAGCATGCCCTTCTCATGGGTGCAGCATCTGGCATTGCCTTTATCCTTGCCGCCTGGCGACCTCTCCAGCTACTCGTGTCTTCAAAGATGGGGTTCTTCTCCCTCATATTTTTGCTTGCCCTGGGAGCAGCATTTGTCCATGTTTCAAGCTGTAGCATTTTGAAACTTGCAGGTCGCAAAAAGGCATCGGTGAATAATTTACCTACAGCAAATGGCTTTTCGGTGAGTGTTCACACCCTCCAGTCATTCTTGTCATGTGGAGCAGTTGCCTTTCATGCATTGGCAGAGGGGCTGGCTTTAGGAGTGGCTGCACCAAAAGCTTATGGACTTGGTCGGCACATGGTCCTTCCTGTATCTCTACATGGACTCCCTCGGGGTGCAGCTGTTGCTAGTTGCATCTTTGGGGCTACTGATAGCTGGCATAGTGCCCTAGCAGCAGCAACTTTAATTGGATTTGTGGGTCCAATATCTGCTATAGGAGCGATACTTGCAGGAATTGACTACAGTGGTCTGGATCATGTAATGGTCTTTGCATGTGGTGGATTGCTCCCTAGCTTTGGAAACATAATTAGAAGAGGAGTAAGGTTGGATGCTCGGAAGGGGGGTTTTGGGCTAGCAATTGGGGTGGGGTTTGCTAGTCTCTGTTTGATGTGTACAAAGTTGGTTTGCTTGCACACACCTTACTGCAATTCTGCCCCGGAGGCTGTGAGATGAGATGAGATGATCTCCTGTGATAATCAGTTACAGAGGTGCAATGCATATGCTGCGATTAGCATGTCGGCGCCTATGATATACACAAGCATGCATAGATAACTTGTAGAGTAGAATATGCGGAAAAGAGGAGATACAGAGGAAACATCTGGTGGAGAATGTATTCTCCCTCGCATTGTACAATAATTTCTTTTTCATTTTTTTTCCTATTTGAATTATCCTCCGAGAGGAGATGAATGTTTGTGGAGTTTGCTGAGTACAGTAGTCTGAGTTTGAGAGACCATTTACTTGCTAAAAAGTTACTACAAGAAAGCTTCTATGGGTAGACGCGTGCAAGTGTGAGGGAGGGACGAGCACTCTAGTCTAAATCTTCCCTTCGCTATTATCAACAATCAAGGGACATTATCCTAAACATTCTTATCAAAACTTGTTGGCATGATTGAGATTATATTTTAATATTTTTTTTTGGTGTTTTTAGATTAAAATTTAAAAATATTTTTTAAAAAAAGTATTATTTTAATATATTTTTAAACAAAAATATTTTAAAAAATAATTATTAATTTTTCAAACACCCCTGTACCAACATGATCAGACGCATAAACCAGTCTGAAAATGGTTTCGAGAGTGCTGTGAGCTAGCGTCTGCCGTCTTGCTAGGCGATCCTTCGTTCTTAATTCCCAATTTATGGTTTGACAGCTGCAAAGTTCTGAGGTGTCCCATCCCACGCACCAAATAGGGAATCAAAACTTGATGAAACTTGACTAGGGTTGATTAGAGAAACTTGACTAGTGTTTTTGTTTGAGGGCGTGTGCTGTAATTCTGTCGGCAGATAGGCATATTCATAACTTACGAAGTTTTACTTTTAATCTAGAATATGAATACTGTAAATTAGTCGCCCTGAGAAATATCTACATCCTTGTGTTTGCCAAAATTTCCCAATTTCACCGATGTTTATTTTGTCAATCAAAACCATCCAATACGATGGGTTAGGCCTAACTTTTTATGTAACAAAGAGAGAGAGCGAGAAGCAGATTGAAAAGTAGTGTTGTGAAAAAACAATAGAAAAAGAAAAAAGGACTTTCCATTATGAACGCACAAAAGGAATTTTATTTCCCTCTCTCACCAACAACACCATTAAAGGTCCAGAACTTCTTGCCCCACTAACCCACCAACTTAGCTATCGCTAAAACTAAAAAAATCTCTTATGGTAACGAGTAATGCTTAGGAGAGATTATTAGCCAAGAACGAATACCATCCACGTTAGTTCCCCTCTCCATCAAATATGTTCTCCTTACTTCGTTATAGGCTTGAAGCATTCCTTTGCCCGATGGTGAAACACACACAAATATGAAGATGAATCAGCAAAACAAAAAACGAAATAAAAAATCGATATATATGATTCAATCACTCTCAACCTCTATAACTGAAGTGATACTTTGATATTTAAGCTGAAAAATCCTGAAGAACGAAATTTTAAAGGGGAAT
>Ga0307517_10009134_pt1 | contig 14112 bp, 6 predicted proteins | sample 23_EM_MG_FD_194515 | JGI IMG/M metagenome (GOLD analysis project Ga0307517, IMG submission 194515) | Populus trichocarpa ectomycorrhiza microbial communities from riparian zone in the Pacific Northwest, United States - 23_EM | ecosystem: Host-associated > Plants > Roots > Unclassified | place...
CTCATGTTTCAGATCGTAAAGGCAAGAGCAGAGAATGATTTTGCCAAGGATGATTTACTCACCCAAACCTTACGGTTTGTGATCCTATCAACAATATCTCTGTAGCTTCAATTTAATTTTATTGCCGGTCATCACGATAAACTTGAATAAAATTATAGAAGATGAAGACTTGAGCTGCAGTTATCTGCGTGTTAATGGAATTTGAAGCGTATGCTATGATTAATTAACGTTATCCTTTGTTTTATATTATGTTTCAGGGATCTAATGGCAAAGCAGAACATCAGCAAAACCCAGGGTCTCTAGGAAGAACAATGATCAACAATCCATCTTAATGATGCGTGTACTCTGTAGTTTTTTTTTTTTTAGCGTGGCAGTTTGGGTGCACTATGACCTTGCAAGCCTAGTTTGTAAGCCCAATAAACAGGTAAGATATCGCAGGGTGACAAGCGTACACAGAGAATCGAACTTGGAACGGCAAAAGGAGACAACTACACAACGCTGGAGCACGAACCTCAAGCGTACTCTGTAGTATATTCATGTAACGTACCGTAGTTTTAATATATTTGTAATGGATGATGACTGCAAGTTTTTTCTAAGGGTACTTGAGCACAAGACGATGGGTCTTTTCTTATGTAATTTATATATTAATGGTGTTTTTGATATTGTTTAGTGTTTTTTTAAAAAATTAAATTAATTTTATATTTTTAATGTTTTTATATTATTTTTTTCATGGGTTTATATTAAAAAAAACTTTTTAAAAATTAAAAAAATATTATTTTAATATGTTGTAAAATAAAAAATATTTTGAAAAATAATAAATTTTGAAAAATAAAAAAAATATTATTTTAATATATTTTACAATTAAAAATATTTTAAAAATAATTACTATAACATTTTTAAATAAACTTTAAATAAATTATCCAAACACATTTTAATGTCAATTGGGAGGTAATTGATTCCAAGTATGAGATGAGGTAATTGATTCCACATGTCCAAAATATTCTTATTAATTTTAAAAATAATTTTATATTAACTTTAATATATTTACACAAGTAAAATTTTTAATTAAATATAATGAGAATGAAAAGCTGCAACTCTGCTTTTTAAGATGCTACTGGAGAGCTTCAAATAAACCCAATAGTCTAGCAAATATTGATTATGTTGCTCAAACATTTATTAAGCCATAAAAGATGGATAGTAAATGAAAAATTATTAGAAAAACTATTGAGCAAATAAAAAAAACCAAAATAATTTATAAAAACTTGATAATGGATCATCTATGCATATAGAATTTAAGTTTTTTTATATGAAATCTATACTCAACTTTTAAATTATAAAAAATTAATAAAAGTATGTAGTAATAGTTTTTTAAAAATATTTTTTATTTAAAAATATATTAAAATAATTTTTTTTATTTTTTAAAATTTATTTTTAATATTAATGTATCAAAATAATTCAAAAAAAAAAGAAAAAAAAGTTAATTTTAAGTAAAAAAATTAAAATTTTATAAAATATGGTTTTTATTATAAAAACAAACGATTACAAAGTCATGTATAATTGTTCAATATCAAATAATATATTTTTCTATATAAAAAAATCGGTTTCTCATCGAAGAGTATAAATACTGGATGGAGTTATACGAATCAGTAAGGGTGCATTTATAACTATAAACTATAAAGATAAAGATGGTTTGGCTTACCCAGCATGTATAAAATAAAATAAAAAAATTCTCATCAAAGCTTAGGAAAAGGAGATGAATTGAAGGGTTTGAGGGAGAAGAAAAGGAGGAGAATAAATCAAACTTTTCCTTTTATGTTTTCTTCCTCATTACTTCACACAAGTAACAACTTAATTTTGCTTTTGGATCAATTAAACATTTTATTGATTTTTTTGAGTTATAAGGCATGAAATGTGCATGAAGGAAATGAGGGTTTATGAGATTGGTTGCTTGAATTGTTAATTTGATCCTAGAATCATGTTAAAGAGAACATTTAAATTATGAGACAAGTATAGAATTAAGACAATCAAGGAAAAATATCATCCTTTTTTTCATGCTAAGTTTTGGCTAAGGGGTCAACAAAAAGGGATAATTTCTTCAAATTGTCTTGTATGCATGATGTTGAAGGTTATGTTAATACCTAATTATGATGAATTCAAACAAAAAAATTGATGAAAGATCAACAAGGAACCTATAGTTCATTTAAAGATATATTTTAGCCTCGGGGCCATTACGAGAAATGATGGGGTTTGTTTTTAATCCTATGTATTATTGTGTTAAATTATGTGAATGGTGAATAATTATAATGGGTTAGATGTGTGTGAATTGAGGGAAAACTCTTGGGTTCCTAAATGAAGTTCGATAAATTGGTTCTTAATAAGAGAGAACAAAATGATAAAACTGTGTTTGTGCTTAACATGGAAATATATTCTTAGAAATAAATTGTATTGGTTTGACTATGTGTATGGACTATACATGTGAAATATTGTAATGTAGAAGTAATTGAAAATGTGTTACTTTTGGATAAGGTATGGATCCAAAAATTGATATAAATAATGGTAATGTGATAATCATGTTGTTGACAAGGGATATTGCTGCGACCAAACCTTCGCATTGGAGGATCAGGATCGTGCCAAACAAGTAAGTATTCTAATCTTATACTTAAAATTGAAATAAACAAAGATAAATAAAGTATGATTGGATTTGTTTGTTCGGGCTAATAATATCTGTTATAATGATACCGGTATCTTTTAAGGAAGTATTATAGACATAGACTTGATTAGCCATTCCAAGATTGTAGTGGTTATCGCGGTGTGTGTAGAGTCGAACAACGAGTCTGCCTCATGAGATGTGTGTTGAAAAAGGAGTTTTGGATATAATCATAAAGTTATGATTATAAAGTTAAGGAGTCGCCACCTAGTATTATGGTTACTAGGAAACTTATGGTCTGCGAGAGTTTAGGTAAGAGATTAGTTGAGTAAGGGGAAAACACATCATTCCTAGTACACCCTACCTAAGGTAAGCTGCATTGTTATTTGATTGTTTTTTAGGCCGTGTTTCTATCTGTTGGTCTCATCTAAGGTTCAAGGCAGATCTCCGTTCATGAGGAAGTTTCTACCTTATTGGGTTAAATCTTAACTATTCTAAAATCTAAATTTTAGCATCGCATGTATTTCCTAAATATAATTAATTCCTAACGTTCCGAATAAAAAAATAATGGCTATAAGGGATTTTTTGTATTTTGGAAAAACCCTAAAGGATAATCATAAATTGATTACAATATCTATTTTGCATTTTCAAAACATAATAAAAATGAGATTTTATCCTTTTTTTTGAAAATATGGATGAAAAACTTTTAGGATTTGGCTGTATGCATGAAAACAAAACATATTTTTTGTGTTTTTTAAAATGAGGAAATTTAAACTTTTTTTGGATTTTTTTTTGAAGTTTCAGAGAAAACTAAATATTTTTTATTACAGGATCCTTATCTTACATTATAAGTTTATAGCTCGATATTATGTAAAATTATTGAAAAAACATATGAAGGACCCACAAATATTTTTTAAAATACCATTTGAAAAATTCATTTTTTTTAATATTTTAATAACAATATTATTATTATTATTATTATTGGGCTGGCTCCGACCTAGCCATCCGGCCTGGATTGAAACAGGTTCAGTCCAACTCAGTCGGGTTGGGCTGATTGTCGACCCAACATCCTTTTTTTCTCTCTTTTTTTTATTACCTTTGAGCTGGACCCGGCTTAGCCATCTAGGCTAGGCTGAAATGGATCCAGCCCAGGCCCACATGGTCATTGTCCTAACCTAGTGACCATGTTAATTATTTTGCTTTCTGCATGCAATGGCTGGCATTATGGCAAGGAGGAGAAGAGAAGTTACCTGATGCAGGGGAAGTAGCTGGCTGGTCGTGTTGGGAGGGTGACGTGAGGTTGGTGGCGGCGTTGGTGAAGGAGTTGGCGGCTGGTGTTAGTTGCTTGAGGAGAAAAAACTTGCGGTGGAGAGGAAAAAGAAGAGATTAATGGTGGTGGTTCCTATCGCTTGCAAGAAAATGTGGTTGCGAGGGTGCCAGGTTGTTATTGGTCACGACATAGGTGAAGTGAATGCAACAACAGTGAAGGAAGAGGGGAAAGGTTGGTTGGTGAAAAAAACAGGGGTAGGGGCTAGTTTTTGCCAACTTAGAACCTTGATTTCTTCTTGTTCAATGCCTGAAATCCATTCTATTTATAGGATTTTTTGTAATCTATTTTTTAGAATAATTATGTATTCTTGTGCTTGTGGTCTTTCTTAAGTTGTTTTTGTCCGTGTCAATTTGTTTACTGTATATATTTCTTGGAAAATCAATTTTTTTAAAATACATTAAAAAATGAAAAACAAAAGTGACAGGAAGAGAGTTTTAGTTTTGATTGGATGCATAGCTATAAACTTTAGAGATCAAAATACAATTACGGTATTTGTGTGTTTGCTCGTAGATGCCTGTCTTCTCCTTATCCGGGACCAAAAATGTATATTGTACCTTTTTTATAAGAGAAGGTGACCTTCTTTACAGTAGACTAGAAGTACTTGGAGCTACATTCTTACTTTTTTTATGCCAATGTTGGTGACTGGAGATAAACTCTCTTGGATGGGAGCGAGTAGGTCTTGCTTCATATTTGCTAATTCATTTCTGTGCTGCTGATTCTACATGCATGCATGCAGGATGGTAACGATGCATGTTTAACGGAGAACTCGTAATTTGTTGCTCTTCCTTGTCCTTGGATTTTGCCTTTCTAAGGTTTATCTACGTTGAAGAGATTATCAGAGATATTTATGTATTATTCCCTTTTAAATAAATATAGTATTCATAGATGATTATTATGATATATAGATACCTCACTGCTGTCTGAGTGGTTGAATAACATATGAGAATTGCCTTATGATTCCTCATTGTTTTTTTTATTTGTTACAGTGTTATTATTATTCTTGGCTTCGGCCTTTCCTGACCCTGCTTGCCCTAGGAAAATCGGCCTTGGTACTTATTTTAGTCACTTGTGGCGGACCCGCCGAGAAATGTAGTTTTTTAATGCAAGTCTTCGCCAATCATTTCCTCATGCCAGACAGAGTCTTCGTCAATTAATTTTTTTTTTATGTATCTTGCTGTTTGTATCATTTACTTACGAAGTCTTCGTCAATTTAATTATTATATGAAGTCTTCGTCAATAATTCTTTAATCAGAATACCTACATATGATATATCAGGAATATGTCTTGATGTCTTGCTATATTTCTTATTGTTGAGTGTTTATACAACATATGTAAACTAGAATGCTGATGATAATCAAGAGGCCGGCCGGATAGGAGCTCATTCCGAAAGCGTTCTATCGATGATATCTGTAAGTTGTAATATTCCTGCAGCTCTTTTGATTTCTCTGGAAAATAATGGAGGAGAAATATATATATATAAGCTACTACTTGGAGAGTTGTGCTGGTTAATACCGGCCTGTTTTCTAAGCTAACCTCCGTCGGTCGTTATTATTCCCAACATAGGTTCTTGGAAACAAAGGATGCAACTCCTGGCAGGGGCAGGCGAAAATGTCATTTTGTATGACAAGGTGCAAGCTAAGAGAAGAAACAACATATGGACGCGAGTTTGTGATTTTAGAAAATGGAAACAAGATAGATAGCTCAAAACGAGCTCTTACTCCGATGATATACAGTGAAATTGAGAGGTACAACTCTAATCGAATATGTACATTAATTTCGGTGGTGTAATCTTCTAAATCAAAGATTAGAGTCCCATCACACCACTCTCTCCTCCTCCTCCTCCTTCCTTTTATATAATAATAATAATAATATGTACATTAAGTAAATATAGCCGATCAAAATTTCCCAAATTAATTATACATGTGAAATTACTATATATTAAGTAAATACTATCTCATAATCATCGGCTACTTGTAAGATCCACCAATTTAAACATTTAATTTTAATGCATTCTTATTTTCATGTCAGATACTATTCATAATTAATTAAACATTTGTTACTTATTAGAATATTTTGACAAAATCAAATAATATTTATACCAAATTGAGAAATTATTCACACAAATATAAAATGGAGAAATTCTAACAATCATGCGGGTGTGGGTGAAATGATGATTTGGGCCGAATTTTTACCCATCATACCTAATTAGACCTTAAGCAGTTGAAGTTTTTGCCGGCAGACAATGATTCCCTATTTCCGCTGGACTCGAATTTCAGTTCCTTTGTTTTTTTTTCCCCTCTCATAAACCCCACATGTATACACAGAATATAGGCATAGTTCATATATATATATATATATATATAAATTGTTAATTAAAATATAAATAAAAATATTAAGTTTTTTTTTTTTTTTTTTGTGGATTGCATTGATGAGCTGTCTTTTTATTTTAGCCCTTTTTTTTTGTTTTTTTTACTGTTTTTTTTAACTTTTTATTTTTATTTTTCATGCCTTTAGGTTTTTTATTTTTTTTTTGCTTCTTTCTTTGTTTTTTTTCTTTTAATAATTTTTTTTTGTTTGTTAATGTTAAATTTTTTTATTTAGTTATGAGACTTTCATGACACGGATCACGGATTTAACAGGCAAACATGGTTTGACGAGTTAACCAGAAATTTGTTTTTTGCTTTTTTTTCTTTTTAATTAATTTTTTTCGTTTACTTTAGTTTGTTAATATTAGATTTCTTTCTATTTAGTTATTAGACTTTCATGACACATATCCTAAGTTTCACAGGTTAACCCATTAATTTTTTTTTGTTTTTTTTTCTTTTAATAATTTTTTTTATTTAATTTAGTTTGTTAATGTTAAATTTTTTTAATTTAGTTATCAGACTTTCATGACACGGATCCCAGGTTTAACGGGTTAACCTGGTTTGACGAGTTAACCCGGAATTTTTTTTCTTTTTAATTAATTTTTTTGGTTTAGTTTAGTTTGTTAATTTTTTAAAAAATTTCTATTTAGTTATCAGACTTTCATAACACATATCTCGGGTTTGATGTTCTGGTTTCACGGGTTAGCCCAATTAATTTTGGGTTAACCCGTCAATTTTTTTTCTATGTAGTTATCAAACTTTCATGACGCGAATCCCAGGTTTGACGGGTTAACCTAGTTTGAAGGGTTAACCCAGTTAATTCAGATTTTTTTTTCTTTTTCTTCATTAGTTTTTTTTTTCCTGTTAGTTTTTTTCTTTGTTTTTTTATTTTTAGTTAATCTATTTAATTATCACTCTTTTATGACACGACCTTGCAGCCAGACCCACATCCAAGGCTATTGGGTCTGGTGTTGCCGTCAAACTCACTTGAACTTGAGTCATGTAAGTTTAATATTATTATTCATATTATAAATATTACTCTTAGGTCAAGCGTTGTAGCCATACCCAAGGCTTTTGGGTATATCTTTACAGAAAAATCTAACACTCTTAGATCCTGGCTTTTTTTGATATTTTTTATGCAAGAAAAAAAATTAACCCGTGGCGTATTCCTTTCTTTTTTTTCCTTTTCTTTTCCTTTTTAAGCTTTTTATCGTGGACTGCACAATGCAGTTCATAGTGAAAAAGCTGATGCCTTTAGTTTTTTTTTTTTTTAGCTTTTTTCTTTGTTTTTTCTGTGTTTTAATTAACTTTTTTAATTTACTTTCTTAATATTAAAATTTTTCTATTTAATTATTAGACTTTTATAACACGGATCCCAGATTTGACGGGTTAACCCAGTTGATTCAGAGTTAATTTAGATTTTTTTTCTCTTTCTTTATTAGTTTTTATCTTATTATAGGTTTTTTTTCTTTATTTTTTCTTTTTAATTAATATTTTTTTTATTTAATTTAGTTCATTAATATTAAATTTTTTTCTATTTAGTTATCGGCTGATGCCTTTAGTTTTTCTTTTTTTTTTCTTTTTGTTTTTTTGTCGTTTTATTGCCTTTGACTGTGGACTGCACAGTGCAGTCCATAATGAAAAAGGTTGATGTCTTTTGTTTTTTTTTTGTTTTTTTTTTAGTTAATTTTTTTTAATGTTAAATTTTTTTCTATTTAGTTATCAAACTTTCATGCCACGGATCCCGGGTTAGCCCAATTAATTCTGGGTAACCCGTCAATTTTGTTTTTCTATTTAGTTATCAAACTTTCATGACACGAATCCAAGGTTTGACAGGTTAACTTGATTTGAAGGGTTAACCCAATTAATTCAAAAAAAAATTCTTTTTCTTCATTAGTTTTTTTCTTCTTGTTGGTTTTTTTTCTTTGTTTTTTTCTTTTTAATTAATCTATTTGATTATTATATTTTTATAACACGACCTTGCAGCCAAACTCACATCCAAAGCTATTGGGTCTGATATTGCAGTCAAACCCACTTAAACTTGGGTCATGCAAGTTTAATGTTATTATTAATATTATAAATATTACTTTTGGATCAAGTGTTGCAGCCAAACCTAAGATTTTTAGGTATAGCTTTGCAGAAACACATAACACTTTTAGATTTTAGTTTTTTCTAATATTTTTTATGTAAAAAAAAATTAATCACGGGTAATGTAACTAGTAACTGCTAAAGCGGATAGGATATTCAAAAACAATAGGCCTACAAGACTGCAAGCACCAAAATGTTTGCTAACTGGGAACCATTTCAGGATTATTCCAAAGGATATTGCTTTAATTTTTATATAAAGAAGTTTGATGATTGGATTATTTGAAGCATATTGAATTCCATGCAAATCCTATCATTATTGACAAGCAAAAGTACGTACACAAAGAAAATATATATATTTTTAAGAAAAGTTATCTTGACGTGGACATTCATAGTTGAAATTTCTTTATTTAGCTCTTTAACGATTGAAGCATTGCTTAGTCGACGGTCAAGTTAATATTCCACTCATTTTCTTGAGCATTTATTTCTTAAACTGAGCCAAGAGGATGTTTGTTTTGCGTTTTAAAAAAATTAATTTTTTTTAATTTATTTATTTATTTTAAATTAATCTTTTTAATATCTTTATATTATTTTAATATATTATATTAAAAATAGATTTTAAAAAATAAAAAAAATATTATCTTAAAATATTAGCACTGTGACATAAGCATAGAAGAGTGACCTCACGAACTAAAAAAGCACATTATTTCAACGGCTCAAATAAAACACGATAGGATAGCCCACCATAAAAATCTGGCCATGAATGGGAGAACGCCACTTGGATTTATTTTCCTGGACAACGTTGCTTTCAAATCAGAAACAATCAATCATATTCAACCACAAATTATGAAAACATTTGCTTCGATTAAAATAATATTATTCTATTCCATTTTTCTGGAAAGCATCTTTATAGCAGCGCGATTTCGCTTGCTTTCGGACGATTGACAAATTTTCTCACACTTGTGCTTTGCATAAATATAACCTTCTATGACAATGGGATTAGTTTTGCATTCTCTCTAAGCTCTTAAGTCGGGTTCTTCAGCTTTACGAGCATCGTTAAGCCACTTTACTATTCCGGTATTCTCTAACCTTTCTGCATATACATTTGGTTCTGATCAACCAAAAAAAGAAAATTTTCTTTTCGTTTTATGAATGTAAAATAAAATTTTGGAGTCTCATCAGTCTTGTTTCCACTATTCTGCAGATCATAGTGAAGAATGGATTCTGATATGTACTGCTTTGGTTTCTCTGATGCTGAGAGTAAGTTCAGTTGATTGGATCTTCTATTATATGTGGGAGAATATATATATATACCTTCCTTATAAGCCATATTTTGAAGAATCTAGCCGGGATCCTTTATCTTAAGTAAACCCACTTTGTTGATTTTCTCATCGTATATAGTATATATCTTATTCTATCTTTTTTTGTTTTCTTTTTCATTTAGTTCTTTTCATTTCATGTTTCAGAGAAGTGAGAGAGATCTCAAAAGAGAAAAAATCACAATTAATCCCTGCTTTTAGTCCTGAGAAACAGAAAACCTATTAAATTATATTGGCTGAAGTTAAATCAAGTGAGATTTAGGGTTTAAGGAATTCTTTTCCCCCTTAAAGGTGGCTTGTATGATTTTGACCTTCCAATCTCTGGTAATCTAATCTAATCTAATATGTACTCGCCTTTCTAAGAAAATTAACTTCTTCTTTTTTTGTAGTAACACCCCCATCGATGAATCCGCTGTTTCGTAGCCAGGTGGCTGTGCCAGGAAGTATGAATGTTAATGCATTACAATCATAAGCTAACTACTTGAACTACTTTTATATATATATATATATATATATATGTTACTTTAAAAAAAGTCTGAAAGCATGCACTAATTGAATTTGTTCATCAAACTTTGTACGTAGTTGGAGAAAACATGTATGGTATTGGGACTGGTAGCCATGAACTGAAATACGGATTAGCAGATCACCAACGACACCAACAGCAGACAGAAATACCAAACCAATGTAAGGATCTTCACATGTTTGATATCTGAAATACGTACTGCTTATGACCTGGAGCTTTATCTAGTTTTTATTTTATTTTTATGTTTCTCTACAAACTGCTTTATCTAGTTTTTATTTTCTCTACAAACTCATATATAACTGTTGCTTTTAACTGTGGGTATTGTTTCTCACAAATTTGAAACACAGCCAGACCGAAGTCCCATGGTGTCCCAACTGGTACTAATTGTCATGCACTGCACCATGAATTAAAGCATCAAGACAAGTCGGCTCCAATAGAAGCTATGGATTTTGAACATTACAAGTGTCTAAGCCATGTAGGGAGTGTATTTAAAATCATCTATAGAAAATAATTTGTATTAATTGATGAAGAACTTGGTTTGATATGGTTGTCGAAAAAAAGAAGAGAAATTTAGATCACCATTTACCTATGGGCTTGTAGTTTAGTGATACTAAAGGTCAGCTTTCATGTTTGAATGTCACTTTTATCATAATTAAACTCTAATTAAATTGGAACAAATTCGTTAATATATATATACACACATGTATGCAATAGATCCATCATATCGCAGGCTGACTGGAAAATAGGATGTGGTCTTGCAAGAATTTATTACTATACATTTCTTCAGCAAATTCTAATCTCCATGGTTTTTTTTTTTTTCAAGTTTTTTTCTTTCTTCTAGATTTTTGAAACTTAAAGAAACATGATCATGTTGGAAACCGCAGGGATGGTGAATATGAACATGTCCGTGAATCATCAAGCAGCCCTAGAACAACCAGCTGGAAGTTCTCGGTCTTCAAAGGATCCTAAAAAGTTGGCTAGACAACGTAGTGACCTGAAATATCGTGAAAAAAAGAAGGTGATGTTATACCAATTATCTGTCTGTAACTCTGTATTCCTATGAGTTTCTTTTGTTGTCTCTTATAATTTGTTTATTCTCTTTTATCATTTATTTTCCAGCAAGAGACGAAAGACCTCAAGAGAAAGGTGGATGTGCTGATGGAAAGAAACGACCATCTGGAGAAAGAAAATGCCTACTTGAAGAAGGAGGGAGATCGGATGGAAAAGGCTTTGAAACAAGGCAAAAGAGATGTTCACCAATTGAAGGGCAAGCACGACGGACTATCTACTACTGTAACGGAGATTTCCAGGGCACTGGTGAGCTTTCTATCTTTCCACTTCATCTAACCAGCCAGCGTTATTTCATGAAAGCACTGCTTACGCATGAACCAATCTCAATCAAAATACTAAAGTTCTTGTTGAAAATAATCGACATTTCTGGTTTCTTTAAAAGCACAAAAATGTGACACTAATTATTTCTGAAAATCTTAACAGCAAAACAAAAATACCTCTTAAAGTCATTCAGCATCACTCTTATTACCTGTTTACTTTTATTATCCTATTTCATTTGGGTTTTCATTCTAGGTTATCATCACATGCATGGTAGTTTTTTCATGACATTTTGTTTTAGGTGTTCAGCTTTTCTAAATTCTGCTGTCATATATATTGAATTTATTAGCTGACGCCAATTCACTAAAATTAACCTCATAGAAATAAGTGGCTTGTACAGAAAATACATATGATCTGGCAATCTCTATGAATTGCTTTTGATGGGTACAAAACTCGTGCACCATTAGCAATATACAATAGTTTTGCATTATCATTGCTTACTCTTAGAAGAATTCAATGGAAATATTGACCTATACATCATTATCTTTCATTTTTCTCAAGAGGTTTTACATTCGAATGCCTCTTTTATAGTAATAATAATAAGAAGAAAATCTCTCAGTATTAGTAGAAGTATAGTTTGAATATTGATTATTTGTATTATTTTATTTATTTATTGCCCCTCTATCTCTTTTGCTTCCATGCAGGCTGAGTCGAAATATAATATGGAGATCCAACGTGAAAATGAACGGCTCAAATGTAAGATTAATTTGCTGGCTAAACAAATGAAGAATCCTGACAGCTTAGATACAATCAAGCTTCAGGCAAGAATCGCACAACTAGAGGGTGAAAATAGCGCACGCCAGCTAGTAATCGATGCTCTGTGCGCAAAGATGAAAAAGGACACAGATGATGAACCATAAATGAGAATGATAAGGTACCCATTTGATGTTGCTGAATAATAATCATCTAAATTCATGCCTGAATGTTATTTTTGTAGAGTAATGTTATACAAACAAATTTTTCATATAAGACTTTTATACGAACACATGTTATAAGGATGAATTATGTTTAAGTATTTCTATATATGTGTTGACGCATCTATTTGTATGAAATTTAATATAAAAGAGATTTATTTATAAATCATTTTCCTTTTTCAATAGGTTTAATTATTGTTTCAACGTGATTTTTGTATTAAATCTTGTCCACAAGAATTTCTTCTGGAACAAAACATTTTTTTATCTTCACATTTACTTATTGTTTCATAAAGATTTAACTTATCATTAATTTTATAGTTTAATTAATTGCAACGCAATTATTATAATTGCGAATTATAATTTAATAAAAAATGTAATTTGTTTTTTTAAAGAGAAATATACTATTTATTTCATAAAAAAAATTAGTTTAAAACGATTATAAAGTAACAATCACTTGTATTTAATATATGCCTATATAGTATAGCTTATTTTGTTACTTTATAAATGTGAATTATGATCGTTGTGTCTTCAAATAACTATATTAAGTTAATTTGAAGCAATAAATTGACACATACAAGATCCCCTGTGGACAGACATGGGCTTATATATGTCCAGGGATGGGATTAAAGGTATGATAACCCATTCCATGTATAACATCAATAAACAAATAAAAAAAAAGGTTGTTCTCTGGTTATATATATTTTTCTCATTATATACAGTGTTGCAACTAATAAAGTTATGTTTTTTTTTCCCCTATTTTGTGAATTTCTTAATGGGAATGAACAAGCTCTCATTTGATAACTGCAGGCTGGTGGTTGCAGACGTGGTGCGGTGGTGGATTTGAATGCAAAGGAGGTTAATGAGAGCATTTAATAGCGCCTGGGATTTTTCGCTTTGAAAATGGAAGTTAAATTTGCTTTGTTCTTTAAGTTGGGAGTAGTTTGAAAGGTCAAACTCTTGGTTTGTTCTTTAAATGGCGAAGACTTTATCACTTAGCTTATATGTACTAGGATTATCATATTTCCACTACGTACTCTGCTAAAGAACTGAATTTTATAAAGTATGAATGAATTTTTTTTAATTTTATTATTTATTATTTTATTAATCTTAAATTCATTATCATAATTTATTTTTGTTTATTTTCTATGATGTTATTGCGGTTTTAAACAAACATCCTGATATTTATTTAGCATTTAATTTTTACAAGCGTCTATTTTTTTATCATATCAATAAAGAAAAAATAGTTTAAAAAATAAAGTTTTTAAACTTAATGAACTCTATGATCTAGGACATGAGTTTTACGAGTTAAGCTATGAAATCTAGATTGATCTAATATATCACCGTCTCAGTATTTTAAAAAAATATCAGCTTGATTTTTTTCTAAAAGCCAAACCACGCTTTTACTAATCGTCAATCATGCTTTTGAACCTTCCAAGTTAGCTAGTTCACCTGTCAACTTCTATGCAGGTTAATTATAAACTCGGGTTAGACAAGGAGTCGGGTCGAAAGATTTCAAAATTGGCATGTTAGGTCGGGTTT
>Ga0307517_10009135_pt1 | contig 14111 bp, 16 predicted proteins | sample 23_EM_MG_FD_194515 | JGI IMG/M metagenome (GOLD analysis project Ga0307517, IMG submission 194515) | Populus trichocarpa ectomycorrhiza microbial communities from riparian zone in the Pacific Northwest, United States - 23_EM | ecosystem: Host-associated > Plants > Roots > Unclassified | place...
CTACATGGTGGAATGCATTCTCTATGTGAGCAGACTTGTATAGCTGGTTTATAAACTGATAAAAAAAGGACAAATTTTTATGTTTATTATTTCCAGAAATTGAATGGTATCTTCTTTTGTTGCATTTGCTGGTGGCCTAGGGTACGTGAAATACACTTTTTTGATAGCTGGAGAAGATTAGGCTATTCTGAGTAAGGTGGAACAGTTGTCGATTCACATAGTTGGTTGTGGGAGAGGGAAAAGATATTCAATGCAGTGGGTGTGCCTTTTCACATTTTTGGTGCTTGTGAAATGAGTGAAAGTTTTTTCCCTATCATTCAACTGCTCCAGGAACAGGATGCCAAACATCTCACACAAATTTAGTGAAATTCTAGAATCTAATTTTTTGAAAGATCTCATATCAGTATGCCTAACATCTAATGGTTTCCCTTTCTGCATTGAATCTTACTTTTAAATCAATGCATGGATTGGTTGAAGATCCATTGAGTTTCAGATATTTTAATTAGTATATGCTAACCAATAAGCTCATGGAAAAGCTCTTTGTAGTATTGTTAGCTGGCTGTGATTCTTTTCCTGACATAGTAAGCATATGCCTACTGTAGATATGGTGCTGATATAGCTCGAGGAGTGGCTGAACTTCACGCAGCAGGTGTTGTTTGCATGAACATAAAACCGTCGAATCTTCTTTTGGATTCAAGTGGTCGTGCGGTCGTTTCTGATTATGGACTTGCTGCAATTCTAAAGAAACCTGCCTGTAGGAAAGCTCGATCGGAGTGTGATTCTGCAAAAATCCATTCATGCATGGACTGTACAATGCTTAGTCCGAACTATACAGCTCCAGAGGCATGGGAGCCGGTAAAGAAATCATTGAATCTGTTCTGGGATGATGCAATAGGTATATCCGTGGAGTCAGACGCCTGGAGTTTTGGTTGTGCTTTGGTGGAGATGTGCACTGGTTCTATCCCGTATGTGTTTTTTATTTATTTTTTGTTTCTTGTTTAATCTTTCATTTCTTTGAATTTTTTTTGTTGGTGCTTAATTTCTTTGTAATACAAGTTGATTATTTGTGCAGGTGGGCTGTTTTAAGTGCAGATGAAATTTATCGAGCTGTTGTGAAGGGTCGAAAGTTGCCTCCACAGTATGCAAGTGTAGTAGGTGTTGGAATGCCTAGAGAATTGTGGAAGATGATTGGAGAATGCCTACAATTCAAAGCATCGAAAAGGCCAGCTTTTAGTGCAATGTTAGCAATATTCCTCCGTCATTTGCAGGAGTTGCCACGCAGCCCTCCTGCAAGTCCTGATAAGTAAGAACATCAAAGTTGGTGTTGAGATCTTATCCTCCCATTGTTTTTGTATAGACACACTGCTAAATGCCAGCTTAGTTGCTGCTGTTATAGCCAAACAAAGATTTCACCGAATGCTGTGGTTCTTTGTTTTTGGATTAATCATGTGTTCAAGCACATCTCTGTGTGTGTAGGAGACTAGCTTTCCGTGCAAGAGAATTGCTTACAAAACAAGAGAATTGCTTACAAAAGTGTTTGTGTGATTGCAGCAGCTTTGCAAAATATCCTAGGTCATATGTGAAGGAACCTCCCCTTGCTTCTGATTTGGAGGTATTTCAGGATAACCCTGGCCATCTACATCGATTTGTGTCAGAAGGGGATGTTAGTGGTGTTAGGTCAGTTTAATACAACACCTTCTTGTTACTCTCTATATATGTTCGCATGTTTTTGTATCTCATTTCACATTTTTTTTGCCTCTTTATTGAATGCAGGGAATTACTTGCAAAGGTTGCATCACGAAATGACAATTTCCCAATATCTATGCTATTAGAAGCGCAGAATGCTGATGGCCAAACTGCTCTTCACTTAGCTTGCAGACGTGGTAGTTCAGAGCTTGTTAGGGCTATATTGGAGTACAGAGAGGCAGATGTTGATGTATTGGACAAAGATGGGGATCCTCCGCTTGTTTTTGCTTTAGCTGCAGGATCCCCAGAATGTGTTCGTGCTCTCATTGAAAGAGGGGCTAATGTAAGATCTAGGTTGAGGGAAGGTTTTGGTCCATCTGTTGCTCATGTTTGTGCATACCACGGCCAACCTGATTGCATGCGTGTAGGTCTTCAGTTCATCATGTTTATATATATATATATATATATATTTTTTTTTATCGGTTTCATATTGAAAAGAACCTATACAATGATAGGAGCTGCTATTGGCTGGAGCTGATCCAAATGCAATTGATGATGAAGGTGAATCTGTATTGCACAGAGCTGTTTCCAAGAAATATACAGATTGTGCTCTTGTTATACTGGAAAATGGGGGTTGTGGGTCCATGGCTGTCCCAAATTCAAAAAATTTGACGTAAGTGCATGCTAGCTTTTTTCTTTAATTATTGCAGTAATCCCCCCCCACCCCCCTCAATATGAATGATAAACAAGGAAGGGTGATCACCTTGTCTCTCCTTTTTAGTAAGAACCTTGTCCGAGTTTACAACCAGTGTAAGACAAGAAAAGGTTTGTATGCTTCTTTTTCTGCTATTTCTGATTCTTTGGTGGCTTGTGACCCATAAAGCAGATGGGGTATAATGGGATATAAAAACAGTTTATGCATCTCATCTTTTTTCCATTTTATTGAAAAAGGGAGGAAGTTCTTTTAATAAAGAAAAAAGAATGATGTTATGACAATGAGCATTAGCGGACCATCCTATATGAAATATAAAAAACAAAAATAATTTTAGACTCGCTTGGATACAACAAAGGAAACTTATTTAAAAGTACCAGAAAGAGCTAGTTATCCTACAGCTGCTACTATGATAACTTGGTTTTTTTTTTTTTAAGTTATCATATTTCTATCCATCTGCACACTCATCAGTTCTGCCTATGTGCTCATTAATGTTCTGCACTTTTAATGGGGTATAAAATAACTGTTATATGTGCGACTCTCCATTTTGATTGTGAAGTGTAGGAGATATTAATAAAATACTTTAGGTCTCTTGCTTGTGGTCTGAGAAATCTGTTCTTTCTATAAGATGGCTATTTTATATGATTGTAATGTGTTCAAAATGTTTATGCCTGTGTTTCTTTCAATTGTATTTCTTGCCTTCTATGATGCACATCATAATTCTCTCAATGCCACAGGCCATTGCACTTGTGTGTAGCAACATGGAATGTGGCTGTTGTGAGAAGGTGGGTAGAAGTTGCATCCCCAGAAGAAATTGCTGATGCCATTGATATACCAAGTCCTGTTGGAACTGCATTATGCATGGCGGCTGCTGCGAAGAAAGATCATGAAACTGGTAATTTTGGAAGCTTAGAAGCTTAGATTGTTTGATTATAGTATAATTACCAGCTGGTGATAAGTTCTGTCTAGTTCAATTTGTTATTCTTCTTTTTAGTTGATATTTTGTTTTTCTTTGGAAAAAAGATTGTTTCTTTGTTTTGAGAGCTGGTGCCTATTCAGTTTTAGTTAGCATTATTTTGAATAGTCCATGGTTTCTTTGTTGATTGAACAGATGACCAATCTGGAGTTTGTTCCACATATTAACGAACCAAATCTCAATGATTTGATGTTTGGTGTTAAGTTTGATCTTGGCCTGAGTTAATTTATGTCAAAAAGCACTTTAGTTTTTTCATGTGTTTAAAAGGATTTTGCTTCTATATCCAGTGTTTATCTTTTGTCTTTACATCTTGCCCCCTTTGTGTTTGCACTTTGGCATTGTTAATTTCTCTAGTGTGTTTTTGTCTTTAAAAAAAAGAGAGAGTAAAATCGCTTGGTTCTGTATCATCTATGCTTGATGTGATTCATGCATTTAATTAATTTCTGATGATTCATTGTAGAAGGGAGAGAACTTGTGCGAATATTACTTTTTGCTGGAGCAGATCCAACTGCCCAAGATGCTCAACATGGGCGAACAGCCTTACATACTGCTGCTATGGCTAATGATGTTGAATTGGTCAAAGTAAGATATATAGCTTTCATCCTGGTGGATATGATTGCTTAATGACTTATTTCTCTATTGTAGCTTTCTTATTCTAGATGCTTTGGCTAGAATGTTTTGTTTATTTTTCTGTTTTCCAGTTTTTATAACTACACCTTTAAATTTCTTAATAGATTATTCTTGATGCTGGAGTGGATGTAAACATTCGGAACGTGCAGAATACAATACCTCTCCATGTAGCCTTGGCAAGAGGGGCAAAGTCATGTGTTGGGTTGCTCTTATCTGCAGGGGCAAATTGTAATATGCAGGTTTTCACTTACACTTTAGAATTTTCATTGGTACCATGTGTATTTTTGCATTGATTGTATTCTCTTCATCTGAAGTTAACTATTATACTATGCTGACTGCTTGATTTTTTTCACGCCTGCTAGTTTCTAAAAATCGTTTTGGTCTGGATGTTACCAGATGCTTAACCATTAAACGTGGTAGTTTCTGTGTGAAATATTCTAAGATGAAAAATTGTGGAATTCCTGAATGTATGGAGAACTTGGAATTGGTTTTCATTCGTGGCATGTAGTTTTCCTTGACATATACAATGTTTTTGGGCTCAGAAAAATTATTGTTTTAGGACTGCTTTCATGAAAGCAACATGTATGAAACCTGGGGCTTATTTCTAATGGGGGATTGACCTATAACAAATTGAAAAGAATAATGTGTCTGACTGAGTGAGGGTTAACCATTAGAGGACTAAAAATAATTGTGACAGCGAAAAAAAAAAAGAATAGTATTGCTGAAAAGGAGAGAATTAGTTTCCCAAATAAATAGTAAAAGGTGCTTCTTTCAAGATATTGTGATGCTTTCTCGTAAATGCAAATTGATTTTAAGTTTCATGGTCATGAATTGTTATGGTAGGAGACTTAATGTGAGAAAGAAACTGTTATATCTTTGTCAATGTTGATTGGAAATTATTCTCGGCCAAGGTTTCATGCTCTCTGGTTGCTCATTAAGGAATAGAAGAGTAATTTGAAAAAGAAACTGATATCACAAACCTGGTTATTCTTGAAGTATTGATCGCTAGCAGCATGCCAACTTTACCATCTACTATTAATTTCAATTTTGGATGAGTTCGTATATAGGTCTTCAAGAATGATTGAAATTATTCTAGGTCAAGGTTACATGTTATCAGGTTGCTTAAGTTATTTCATCAATCCATCTTTGGTTTGGAAGCTATCATGTTTTTGAAACATAAAGATGTTTGGAAAATCAACTTTTTGTTGTAAAAGTGACTTCCATTTATTCTTCTGGCTGACTATTCCTATACCTGTACGACAGATGACATTTACGTTTGCTCTTTCTGCATAGCTCTTTCTTCTGGGGCCATCTTCCTTTGCTGTGATAATTAATAACGGTTTGGTTGGTCTTATTATTTCTAAATTTTAGTCCATTTATTCAAGTTATGTTTGCGCTTTCTGCATTGCTCTTTCTTCTGGGGCCATCTTCCTTTGCTGTGATAATTAAATATGGTTTGGCTGGTCTTATTATTTCTACATTTTAGTTGATTTATTCAAGTTGTTTCTATTCTCTTTGCTCCTTGTTATGAGGAGTTTTCTGCTAAATGCAAATCCATAAGATGCATTTTCCCATTATCAGGATGATGAAGGGGACAATGCTTTCCACATAGCAGCTGAAACAGCAAAAATGATACGTGAGAATCTTGAATGGCTCATCCTTATGCTCAGGAATTCTAATGCTGCTGTTGAAGTTAGAAACCACAGGCACGTACCAGCATTGACATCCTCAAGGATTCTAACATACCTCTATTCTTTCAATGTTTTCAACAATGGAATTTGTTTTTGTTGTCCTTGAGATGCTGCATTTTATGTGTCATATATTGACTGTAAAGTTGCAAAGGTGATCCAAGATGTGTTGAACCCTACGCTTTTTTTTACATGTTTATGACAGTGGTAAGACACTCCGTGACTTTTTGGAGGCCCTTCCTCGGGAATGGATTTCTGAAGATTTGATGGAGGCACTTGTGAATAGGGGAGTTCATCTATCTCCTACAATGTGAGGACAAAACTTTAGTCATTGTGCTTTGATGAATTTTTGGAAAGTTGATGTGGCATGATTTATGACTAAAATATATTTTTCTTTGCTCTTAATGGCATTTAGATTTGAAGTGGGGGATTGGGTGAAGTTCAAAAGAAGTGTCACTACTCCTACGCATGGGTGGCAAGGTGCAAAACACAAAAGTGTAGGCTTTGTGCAAACTGTTGTGGACAAGGACAACCTTATTGTGTCATTTTGCTCTGGAGAGGCTCGTGTGTTAGCCAATGAAGTTTTGAAGGTGATTCCTTTGGATAGGGGACAGCATGTCCAGCTTAAGCAAGATGTCAAAGAACCACGGTATGCCTGCTAAGTTGTTCACATTGCAAGTTTTGGCAAATGTTACAGTACATGGATAAAATGCTCACATGCTACAGTGGTAACTGTCAGAAATCTTCATTGTGAATGCTTGTTAACTGTTATAATATTACTATAATTAGGTCGATCTTGGAGATTTTATTTTTGCACTTTGTTTATTTGTGCGTCATAAAATGGAAGGGTAATAGGAGTTTTTGGGTGAAACTGAAAATGAAAGTTTTTTGTCCCTCTCTCGTACACACACAAATTCATGCACTCAGAGTCGAGACTGATTGACTTGGAAGTTCAGTTCACTTTCTCTCTTCTCTGTAATCTCCTACAATTTCACTTTTTTTGTCTTTCTTACATCTTGAAATGAAGACGTGTCCTTGTTGTATTCATGGTAAAAAATCTGACCTCGTCATTCTTTCTGGGAATTCTCAGAAAATTTCTGAAGCAAATTATGATCTGTGAGCACTGATATGTGTTCATTTTTTAATATTGATAACTAATACTGTAATGCTATTAGGTTTGGCTGGCGTGGTCAATCACGTGACAGCATCGGAACTGTTTTATGTGTTGACGATGATGGCATACTTCGTGTTGGATTTCCGGGAGCATCTAGAGGATGGAAAGCTGACCCTGCCGAGATGGAAAGAGTCGAAGAATTTAAGGTGGGTGACTGGGTTCGCATCCGGCCCACACTTACAACTGCCAAGCACGGTCTAGGATCTGTCACACCTGGGAGCATTGGTATTGTGTATTGTATTAGACCAGATAATAGTCTTTTGTTAGAGTTGAGCTATCTTCCAAATCCATGGCATTGTGAACCAGAGGAGGTTGAGCCTGTTGCTCCTTTCAAGGTATAACAAAATTTGACCTTTTTTTCATGAATAATGCTAAAATTGCTTTCAAGACAATTTTCTCGTATCTAGAAAAAGAAATTATCTATCAGTTATCACTATTTTTATCCAAGGATATCACACCTATTCACCATTTAATTTTGCAGATTGGTGACCGGGTGTGTGTGAAGCGATCTGTTGCAGAACCTAGATATGCTTGGGGCGGTGAAACACATCACAGTGTTGGAAGAATTAGTGAGATAGAGAATGATGGCTTGCTTATAATTGAAATACCAAATCGACCTATACCATGGCAGGCTGATCCATCAGACATGGAAAAGGTTGAAGATTTTAAGGTATTGTGATACTGGCATAATTTGTAGCATGTGGTAATCCATCTGCCATGACCAATGGTTATACATGTCATGGCATGATATTTGTCATCATGAATAAATTTCAATACATCCTTTGTAGGAAGTTATTTTTTGTGTATATGAATCTCCTCTATGAGCAGGTTGGGGATTGGGTTAGAGTGAAGGCTTCAGTATCTTCTCCAAAGTATGGATGGGAAGACATCACACGGAACAGTATTGGGGTAATTCACAGCCTGGAAGAGGATGGTGACATGGGTGTGGCATTCTGTTTCAGAAGCAAGCCTTTTTGTTGCTCTGTGACAGATGTTGAAAAGGTGCCTCCTTTTGAAATGGGACAAGAGATACATGTCTTGTCATCTGTGACTCAACCACGTCTTGGATGGTCAAATGAAAGTCCTGCAACTGTTGGAAAGATTGTGAGAATTGACATGGATGGAGCTTTGAATGTATGCATGCTCCCTTCTGATCTTTAATATGCCTTTTATTTTGTTTTCTTGTGCATGTGCAAGTTGCTCCTCTTGTGCTGCTTTCATCTGCAATCATTACAAGTAGCAAGGTGTTGCAAATGATAGGGTGCTGCATTAATGAAACGATGGTGCAGCATTCATCATATAATTTAGTAACATTTTCTTCTAGTTGTTGTCTTGATAATGGTGAGATCATTTGTTGGTTAACGTGATGATTGGAAGCTGGCAGAAGTAAATGCTATGCATTCCTAATTGAGGGCAACTCTCTCCATATATAATCAAATTGTTGATTGCTGTCATTACCAATAGTCAGTCTTCAGCAGAAGAATGAAATGTCTTTTGATTTGCTATATTCTATGCAGGTGAGGGTTACTGGCAGACATAGCTTGTGGAAAGTTTCTCCTGGAGATGCAGAAAGGCTTTCGGGATTTGAAGTTGGTGATTGGGTACGTTCCAAACCTAGTTTGGGGACTAGACCTAGTTATGATTGGAATAGTATTGGAAAGGAAAGTTTAGCTGTTGTACACAGCATACAAGAGACAGGTTATCTAGAACTGGCTTGTTGTTTCCGTAAAGGAAGATGGATTGCTCATCACACAGATATTGAAAAGGTACCTTGTTTCAAAGTTGGGCAGCATGTTCGGTTTCGAACTGGACTGTCGGAGCCGAGATGGGGCTGGAGAGGGGCTCAGCCTGATTCGCGAGGCATAATCACCTCTGTTCATGCTGATGGAGAAGTGAGGATTGCATTCTTTGATTTGCCAGGGTTGTGGAGAGGAGATCCCGCAGATCTCGAGGTTGAACATATATTTGAAGTGGGTGAGTGGGTGAAACTGAGGGGAGATGTTAGTAACTGGAAATCTGTTGGACCAGGCAGTGTGGGTGTTGTACAGGGTATAGGATATGATGGAGATGAGTGGGATGGAAGCATATATGTTGGTTTTTGTGGGGAGCAAGAAAGATGGGCGGGGCCTACTTCCCATCTTGAAAGAGTTGAAAGACTCATGGTTGGGCAGAAAGTTAGGGTTAAACTTTCTGTGAAGCAGCCAAGGTTTGGGTGGTCAGGCCACAGTCATGGAAGTGTTGGAACCATAGCGGCAATTGATGCTGATGGGAAGCTGAGAATATATACTCCAGTAGGCTCCAAGACTTGGATGCTTGATCCATCAGAAGTGGAGCTGGTAGAGGATGAAGAACTTCACATTGGAGATTGGGTGAAGGTTAGGGCATCCATTTCAACACCAACACACCAGTGGGGAGAAGTGAATCATTCAAGCACTGGAGTGGTGCATCGGATGGAAAATGGGGACCTATGGGTTTCATTCTGTTTCCTGGAGAAGCTGTGGCTTTGCAAGGCTTTGGAAATGGAACGAATTAGACCATTCAAAGTAGGCGACAAGGTGAAAATTAGAGAAGGTCTGGTAACACCTCGGTGGGGGTGGGGAATGGAGACTCATGCAAGCAAGGGCCAGGTAGTTGGGGTAGATGCAAATGGAAAGTTGAGGATTAAGTTTCATTGGAGAGAAGGGAGGCCATGGATCGGAGATCCTGCTGACATTGTTCTTGATGAGAGCTAATATTGAATATAAGTGCTTCATGGCACCCTCTCCTCGGTCCTGTTTTTATTTCAATTTGCTTCTCGAGCTACTGAGTTATGGGCTTGCAGCACCATAGAAGAATCAACTTTGTTTCAGCAGCAGTATTTGATACAGATATGATGAGAACTTTTGTTTGACCCTCCCTTGGTCTGTAAAAGGGAATTGTTTGCTGATAAAAAGAAGACGTACAGAGACGGATACGAGGAGCATGGAGAAAAATTGGCATGCCTTGCTATTAATTATAACACAGATGACAGAGCAGGCGAGAAAAATAGTAGCTGTAGGCCATTTGTATCTCATAATAGATGACATTGGTAGCTGATGAGCCTTTTTTGAGGTATACATGTCGGTATCTATTTGTTTTTTTGTACAAATTAAACCCATATAAATCTGGCTGAGCTGTTGCTTCTTTCAAGCCATTCTCCATTTAAATCTGGCTGAGCTGTTGCTTCTTTCACGCCATTCTAGTGCTCTTGCATCTTCTGCTCTTCTTATTTTCTAAGCACTTGCTTGGTATTGAACCAAAGAGGGCTTGAAAGAAAACTAAGCTGCTTTTGGAGTGAATTTTTATTATAATTTGTTTTGGTTGTTTCCCCAGTATAATTTGGGAAAATATAATGGTAATAATACATTATCAACGAGCATCTAAAACAACTATAATATATAACATTTTGGACAATTCTCTGAATCAAAATACATCAGAGGTCAGTAAAATGAAGAAATTTCGAAAACATAGAAGAACAGGAAGCCATGCAATCTTGAAAATTGCCAGTATTGTTACTTGGGTGATGGCTGATGAGTTGAAAGAAAATTGCCTTGACTCGACACTAAAACCTCTTCTTTATACACAGAAAATAATCCTGATTGGTGGGATATTTTCCTGCAGTTTACATCTTTGCAAGCCAGGTAGAGAAGTCCTTCAAAGCCTCTTCCATCCATTTATGCCTGCAACTCTCAACTGCTTCAGACATGGTCAGCCAACTTCTTGTTCTTGTGCTCCGCTCTGGCCATAGCTCAAGCTCCTCCTTGACAAATAAAGCATACATTGCAGCTTTACACAAACCTTCTGGGCAACAATCGTCTTGGTGAGTTTTACTCTTAAATTCATAATACCCTATGAAATCCTGAAACCCCGAGATACAATTAGAGCTGGTTTCCTTGTATTGTCTACATGAAAAAATGTGTAAACCAGCTGCAAGAGAATATTTGGAGAGCCTGTCTCAGCCCCAGTGGATCACTGGGAGCAAAGGACAGAAAGACAAACACCTAGAACATACAAAGCTAACAAGTTGACACCAGAGGATATCCGACCAAAAGTTAAAGTGGATTTTAGACAAATATAAATATATGCAACGGTATTCCCTAAAAGGACTCTTCTCTGCAATTTATATGCAGGACATCAGCTCAGAAGCAGTCCTTTTAGCCTAACACTACACTTGAGATGCCACTGAAGCAAATAATTTATTTTTTTACGCTAGAGGAATGAATGCTAGTAGGAACAGCCACCAGAGATATTAGATGGAACAAGAAGCAATGATTATCATGACAAGGGTGTGTGAATCACATCAATATAATGAAATAGAACACCTCTTCATAAGTATTCCAAGTAGGAGATGAGGACAGTTAGTAGACAGCAGTTCTAATGGTAAAGTTGAAAGATAAACAAACAATGTATCTCAACACCTTCAAAGTGCAAAAGAAATGGTAAAACAATCTCAAATAATGCAAGTAAAACTTCACCATTAGATCGCCTCGAACTCCTGCTTCTTCAATGGCTTCCCTCACAGCAGCCTCTTCAGCAGTCTCATCATTCTCCCATCCCCCCTACGGAAAAAAAAATGAAAAGAAATTTAACTTCTTTTGTTTTCTCTTCCTGGAAGTAACTAAAATACAGGAAGTAGGAATTTATATATGCCCCATTCACAAACAGAAACTTCAAGAGACATGATTTGAAACAAATGGTATCTATCCCTTGTTGGCTCTTTAAAGACAGGAGGATTGAGATTGAAACCATAAATGGATTTGTAAGGTCTGGGATTCCTTAATCATATAGTCAAAACCAAAATAAAGTGAAAAGGAATCGAACGAATTTTGCATTTCACTAGAAATACAAGCATGCAAGCTCACGCACACAGACCTCAACAAACATGCTCATGGCACAAATATGCCAGAGTAATTGCAAATATTCATACAGAATCATTAGCTCCAAAATCACTTCTGAAACTCCTAAGCTATAAACTCAATACTAGCCATCTTCCTATTATCACATGCAGCTTCATTTGCATTCCCCTTGTTATTTTCCCATCTAAAATCCAACATCGGCACAACTCTAAGGCCATATGGTCAAGATTACTGGTTTCAAAAATAAAATGCCTCTTCATACAAGGAAGCAAGAGTTCAGACTTCAAATCATCCTAAGGAAGTTTCATTATAATGAAATAACTAAGAGTCACAGACTTGAGCTGCAGAAGCAAAAAGTTAGGTATGATAATCAGATAATGCTCTCAAGCATGTTTAAAATTTTGAAGGGGAAAACTACTGTAAATTGAAATATCTAAATAAAAAATAAAAACTTAAATCACATTCTATAGCAGAATCAGAAGGTAACGGGCCAAAAGGAAAGGTAGATGTACAAAGCAAAGTGTGCATAGTAAAATGCCAGAAGAGCATGTCACGACTTTATACCTTTGGAAACAAGAGACCTGGTCCACTGGGTGAATTGATCATAAGAAGCTCAACAACCTTCGCCGAATTGGCATTATCATCTTCACAATAATCTCTAAATCTATATGGAATACACCTGTCAATAAAACCATAAGTTAGCACTTAGCAACTCAACATTAAATACGACAATGACTTTTAGCACCATTCAAAGGCAGCAGAAACTTGCTGGGTTTTCAACTAGTTATTTCTTACTTCCTAAGCCATATTTTTCTTCTTGTTTGTATTTTTAGTGGGAACCCAACCTCATTCTAACAAATCTTGATCATAAGACTTCTAAGATGGGATTCCTGAGAAAAACCTTAGATTATGTTGACGACACAACTAAGGAAAAACCTGTCAAATGATCTTCCTAGTGCTCACATGAGTAACAATAACTCTATTAGATCCCATTTATTCAAAAAAGATTATACTTTCTACAGAATCCAAACTGTCTAATGCCAAACAAATCTGGTCCTAAGGGGAATTCACCAAGTTAGACCTACAATAGACCTCGCAACTAACCAAACAATCACTCTTTACTTTTCACCAAGACCAAGAGGAAATTTGACATCTCCTGCTCAATCATTTCAGAACCTGGGCAGGAGTGCAGGTATTAGTTCCCTAAAGAGAAGAAAGCATCTTTCCACCCACCAAGATGCTTACAAACCTTCTCGGCTATTCATTCAGCACATGACTGATGGTGTGACCTTCCTATTCCCTCCAGAAATAATGGGCAAAATGATGCCAGAATACCTGTTTTTGGACTCTGAACATAAACTGAGTTAAGAAGAGGCAAGCCTCCACGTTCAAGGACGTGCATCCAAAGTCCAAACCATTTAAATTTTTATTCTACAACCAAGTCCAAAATCATCTTCCGTGTAAACTGGGTTCCAAGAAGCAAGGGTGGCAAATGATAGAAAAGGTTCCAGCAAACAAGCCTCAAAATTATCTCAATCCTCAATTTATCTGTCATCAACATTGACCATAATCCATCAAAATGAACACATATCTTTCCATCACCTACTGGTCAAAGTTGCTTACCTTTCATCATTCAACAAATTACTCTAATCAAATAACCAAATAACTAATAATGTACATTGCACATTATACCTTCATAGCCACCAATCCCCACTAAATTAACAAAAACCACATCTAAACAGGAAAATAATTTTTTTTTTGTGTGTGTGGATAAAACCGATGCCACACCCATCAATTGTAAATTTTAACAGCATCCCATTAATCAACATAAAGTCAAAAACATACCAATCAATCACACATGGCCACAACCCTCCAAATTTGAAAATCTCATATCACTAACAAAAAAGACACATACAACAATAATTCAACACATCAAACAAAACACATTTTCAAATTAATCAAAAACACATCTTTCACGCATACAAATCATTTTCAGATAAAAACATGAAAAGGGTTTGTTCTTTACCCGGCAACAAGTCGACAACCGCCCTCGTACCGTTGTTGAAGTCGACCAGTACGTGCTACCAATTCAGACATACTTTATATATAAAAAAACCTTAAAAAAAAACCCTCCTCTTTTTTCTATATGAATCAAGATTGTTTCTTTATTATCAACAACATCAAGAAAATTGAACTCAGGCCCTCCATTGGCTTTGCTGCTACAAATCTGGTAATGTTCATGCATGCACGGGATGATGACACCGGCATTTCTTGTTTTGTCCTTGACGGTGGTGATGGCTAATGCAATGAGACATGGAGATGATCCAATGGATATATATATATATATATATATATATATATATATATATAT
>Ga0307517_10009136_pt1 | contig 14108 bp, 5 predicted proteins | sample 23_EM_MG_FD_194515 | JGI IMG/M metagenome (GOLD analysis project Ga0307517, IMG submission 194515) | Populus trichocarpa ectomycorrhiza microbial communities from riparian zone in the Pacific Northwest, United States - 23_EM | ecosystem: Host-associated > Plants > Roots > Unclassified | place...
TTTTATTCATAATTACAGATTTAAAAGAAATTAAAAGAGGTACCTATTTTACTATAACATTTTTAGTGTAGTTATAGACTCCTCTGTATCAAGAATTGAAATAGTAAGATTATAATTTTTCCCTTATGAACAAAACACAAATAGCCTTGACAGCAGGGTTAAAATGGTGTTTTTTTTTTTCTCATTTTATACACAATAAAATGGCTAATATATCATTTGAGATAAAAAAAAAATGCCTGCAGGCATGAGCATTTTCGAGTTTTTTGTTAGGAAAATGACCACAATGCCCTTGATTTCCAATTGTCTTCCACCTAGGTCAAGGGATTTTTTAGTCTTTTCCTTATGATTTTTCTGTTATTATAAAGTCTAATTACGAGCAATTTTGTATTTTCACATAAACAAAAATATTGTTTAATGTCAAAAGGTGGGTTGTGAGTGTAAAATACACGGACGCGCGTGGGAACATTCACCCACGATATTTTCCAACCACCAAACACCGGTTTCCACGATGACGTTTTAATCCTCACGGTATCACCTCCATTTCTGGATGGCATGTGTGGCAAAAAAATATAAGGTTTTATGCCGACGATCATTTCTTTTTCTTTTCATGCCTTCTTTCCTCTCTCCTTCTCGATTTAACGCCTTCCCCAACACATTTTTAAAGTAGCCATTTGATTTGTTTTTCTTTCAGATCCGGTTCTTGATCTTTTAATTGCTATATGTTTTATTTTAAATAATTCATATAATTAGTATTTTCTTTTAATTTAATACTCCTTTGATTTTTTATTTACCTTTCAAATTTGGTCTTCATTCTTTCAATTGTGATTTTTTATTTTGTTTTTAATCATTCTCATAATTGGATTGTCTTTCCAATTGCATCCCTCAATATTCTATATCATTTTCTTAATTGAATTATTTTTTCAATTACATCCCCTAATATTTTATTTCATTTTATTTTATGTCAGATTTTATATTTATTTTTTTAATTGCTATTTGTTTAGTTTTTTTTTATCTTTTTTTTATTAGAACTTTCTTTTTCAATTCCATCCATTGGTATTTTATTGATCGAGATTTTATTAATATGGAATTTGACTTTATAATCTTTTTAGGTTTGTATTCTATAGGATGATTTCGGCATCAGGACCCGAGTCATGAGTTTGAAAGGTTGGACGGAGTTGGCTTAAATCTCTTTTAGTTCATTTTTTACAATTGATTCTTTTCTAATTCCATCCTTCTATGGGGGTTATCTCGATCTCATATGTCAGGTCACGAGTTTTGTGTGTTAACCCAAATTGAACTCGATCAATTTTGGTTTTTTATTTTTAATTTATTTGTTGTTGCCGCCTTTTTTTTTTATCATATTATCAAATTAACCGAGGTTATTGAATCCAATAAAGCCAATAACTCGACTCTCAAATTCCCTTACTTTTTTTTCGCATTCAAAAAAGTTTAGTTCGACACGTAGCATGGTGCATACCACCAATCTAGTGATGTAATATAATGTAATGTTATGCTAGAATTTACCTTCTGTATGTGCCAACATTTCATCAAATATGATTTTTATTTAGTTATTGTTTTAAATCATATTTATCAAATAGAATTTACATTTATTTTCTAGGACTCTGTTGACCTTTAGGTCACACATTTATGTTTTTATATATTTTGATAGTAACAATAATATGAAAATTAAACTAATAATATGTTTAATTGAGAATAAATTTTAAACAGGTTTTATACAAAGATCATATCAACAAGCATGAAGAATCTCATAAAGAAATTAATCAAGAAGTCCTGGAAGAAGCAAAGTGAAGACTTACTTTAGATATTCATTTTAGTATTATATTATAAATATTTATATCTTATCTTGATAGCACAAGTAAAATGAACTCATAGATTTTACTATGCATATATTTAAAGGATTGATAATTAATCTCATATAATCTTAAGATAGACGGTTCTAAGAACTCACCTTGGTTAAACTGATAAATTTGGTATTCTGTATGAATCCCTTGATCGTTTGGTATGGTCATATTAACCGGTCAACTACTTATTCATTAGTGATGAACACTTGAAAATTTTACAGGAACCGGTCGACTGATTGACTTAACAAACTGAATTGGTCGACCATTTGAGTTGTTAATGGGATAATTATGGCTATAAACGACTAGTGTTTTTTTTAAACATAATATGGTTGTCTAATTGCAAAATTAAAAAGAGATTTTGAACACACATCATTTACAAGCTATTCTAAGTGCAAAAACATCAATCCTTAATTATACTCAAATTTATTCAAGCAAATCTTCATAATCTAACACAAGAATATGCATTCTCATTCTCACTACACTTAAACACTTTCTAATCCTATAAATGCTATTTTGTGAGATATTGAGATACTAGAAGTTTCAATTGTAATATCCAATTTATTAAGAGAGTAAATTGTGATAACAAAAATCACACTTGTGAACCTTTGAGAGTAAGAGAAAAACTCTTGGTTTTGGTGAGGTGTTTTCACAAAGAAAAAAAAATCTTGAAGATGACACATCTTCAAGTGTGAGTGGAATCTTAAAGAGGAAATATCTTCAAGTGGTGTAAAAATCTTGGTATGTATTCATCAAGCGGTCATTGTACTTTAAAACTTGAACTAGTTAAAGAATATAATACTCAAGTACGATTTGGTACTTAAGATGTGTGTAGGCCTGCCAAATCACGTTAAAAACAAGTTTGCAAATTCTTTTGATTATCTCTTTACTATAAACACTTTAATTATATTGTTGGTTATTGTATTTATTTGAATTAATTTACAATATTAATTTATTAATATTAATGATATACTTAATTCACCTTCACTTTAGAGTGTTATAACTGTCTTAATTCTATAACAATAAATTTTTCATTGTAGAATTCCCCTGATTAGCTTTTCTATACCATTATTCTCTATTTATAGAGAAATATTAAACTCACACAAGCAACTTTAGCTTAGTCATTGTGTTGCAGTGAAGCAAGGAATTAGTTCAAGTGACTACAATTTTTCAATTATAACTATGTAATGGGAGAGGATTATATCTTATTGCAAAGCTTAGAATACATTTGGCCTCTTATTGAGAGAGCAAAAAGAAATAATAAACTCAATAATCATTAGAATTTAGGCCTGATTAATAATAATAATAAAAAATAATTAAATCACTTCCTAGATAATAATCCTAAACTAAACAAAACCTCTCCCAAGCTTCGGAATCAAGCCATGCATGATTGATTTGGCTGCCAAATTTAGATAAATTTATGGTATTTAAAGAAATAGATAAGTAATAAAAAAGAAAATTAAATTTTATACCCACTAAAAATAATAAAAATATTTGTACTTAGACAGAAAAATATTTTTTATTTTATTTCTCTTTTGTCTCTCTTCTTCTTAAGTTTATTTATATCTAGTCACTTACTGAAGTTCATGGTAAATTCTTCCACATGTAACACAATTTATCTTCAGTTTGTCTTGCTTGGTCCCTGTTTTTCCTTAAGTATCTTTTTAGTCCTTATTGTTACTTGGAAAAAACTTAGCCCTTGTTTATTTGCCCAAGAAAGACGAAGGAACATCAATATACGACCTTTGAGCTTCTAAATATATATATTTGTGTGTGTGGACGCGCGCTCTGTCTCACGGGTCTTTTTTTTTTTTAAAATATATTTTTAAAAAAATTAAAAAATATATGTTTCAAATTAATTTTTTTTTATGTTTTTAGATCATTTTATGTATTAATGTTAAAAATAATTTTTTAAAAAAATATTATTTTGATATATTTCTAAATAAAATATATTTTAAAAACAATCTCTTTACCATACTAAATAACTTATATAGCATTAAAAGAGGCAAAGAGTACTTCCTCTCGTGCTTATAGGAACACTCTAAAATGACTCTTGTGATAGCTTTGGCTAACACATCACAAGCCATGCAAGGTAAGGTTGGAGATCTATGACCACTAATTTTCGACTGTCCTAAAATATCAAGAGTTAATTATCATCTTTGGTATCTTCATTTAAATACCTTAAGACAGGTTTTGAATGGTAGATGCTTTGTTTTTTTTTTTTTTTAATGTGAGTGTTCGGGTCAGCTTATACATACCTCAACTAATCTCACATGCCCTAAAATTAACGATCACATAAATATCTACGCTTCGTTTTATATGAGGTGCAAGTTGCAATGGCTGCTAGGCTTTATTCCTCCTGTAACTGTCCATATTCTTCTTAAATTTATAATCTTTAATCTTTAGATTCTGCAAACATATGCACTGCATATATAGCCTTCAAGACTTTATCCCCTTAATATCCATGCTAACTTAAGCATGGAAGGGTCCTCTAAACACGAGAAAGAGCTTATTTAATTCGAAGGTGCCGGTCATTTTCTTCAATCTTTTAGGCGCCCATTTCCCATCCCTTGGAGATGAAGGTCTTGATTCTGCGAGGCTTCCTCTTGCAAAAGCTTGATGAAGATGTGGAATGCAATTCACGATGATCTGTGACAGTAAACTAGTGTCAAAATTGAATTAGAAAGCGGGATGGACGCTGGCATAAAGGATCAATCAATTATCTTGCTTTTAAAAGTGATTGATTAAAGCACTATTAACGCAATGGAGAAGGGGGGCAGTTGAGATGATGTTGGAAAAGCAAAAGGAGACATGACAATGGCTTTCATGTTCATCTCTTTTGAAAATTCAATACAACAAAGTGGTAGGGCACTGCTGAGAAAAGGATCTGTAAAAGACGGCAAAATTTTTGCACTAAGTTGGACTTTTTGGCCCTTTGTTGTCTGGTAATCTTTGGCATAAAGTAGAGCATGTGTGATGAGAAGAAAAATGTGGGGATAAAGCAATTTTATCTCATACATAAATAATAATTAATTTGGACGCCAACAATCATATTCCATTAAAGCAACCTTTAACCTAATTCCACTCCCACGTCTTAATTTTTGTTTTTATATCATCTGTGTCCGCTCCCATGTATCTCTATAATATATGTATATATTATCTACGTCAATAATTTAGGAAAAAGACAAGGGGTATCATGGATTTGCTCTTTAGAATCACCAGTTCGAGTTCCACGAATATTAGGGTTACTGGAAATTTATATGATCGTTAACTTCAGGGCATGTGAAATTAATCGAGACGAGTACAAGTTGACCCGGACACCCACGTTATTAAAAAAAAAAGACAAGGAGTGTCAACTCATAATAGTTTATGCTGCCCTTTTCTTGTAAGAAGATCATGGTAATGACATAAAAATAATAATTAAAATGATCCTTTACACACCAAAAAGTTTACAGATTTTATTGTTGTGTTGCCAATAAAATCTTATTTTTTATTTATTAATTGAAAGTAAACAGGAAGAAAAGACAATAACTTCTCAGTCGAGCAAGACGTGCTTCCAACGGCAGCTGAACTATGAGCAAATATATAGCAAGGTTTTCTAGCCAGAAGCATAATAAACTACATGAGTTTATAGTAGAGAGTAACTATAGAAAATTAAGAAAATATTAAAGCTAAGAAAAGAAGCATTAAATAAATTTATAAATAAAGCATTAAATAAATATGAAATAAAATTGCTAAGAAAAACTCTGAAATAAGTTAAAACGTTGAGCTTGTGAGAAAATTGTTTTACATTGAAACCTTAGCTGGACAATTGATGATAAGTAGCTTCTGTTTTTAGATAGTTTTTAGAAATATATTTGTTTTGAAAAAAGTAAAAAATAAATTAATATGTTTTAGTATTTTTTTTATGATTTTAATATATTAATGTAAAATATAATAATTAAAAAAAAATCCTGAAAATCACTTTACGATGTAACTACAAAAATGCACTCAATCATTCATGAGTCTCCGTGAGTCAGTCCTGGTAAAAGATTCTAAAATAGACTATAACCGAAAGGTAGATTACTAGAGTAGAAAACTAGGACATGCTTTGATTTAATTTGCGGTGTTTCATGCTTGTCTAACACCCAATAAAACAGTTGTTGTACCTTATACATCGGAAAAAAAAAAAATAGAGCTTCATTGTTTAAATAAACATTGAAGCTCCTCCTTTTTCTTTTTTTTTCGACTCAGCCCATCATATTTTCCATCCACTTCTTATTTTTTTTATTACATTTTTTTTTAATTTTATTCTTAATTTTTTTAATAATTATTCGAGTTGCTTTTGGACCGACTAAGTCAACTGGATCATATCGAGACAACTCCTACATGATTTAATTTTAAACCCGTGCTAAGTAAAGAGACGAATCAAGAGGTTTTTTTCTTGTCAATTTCATCTTTTTTCATAGGTCAACCATGTTGTTTTTTGATCGATCAAGGCAACTGGGTCATGTTAAGACAACTTTCACACAGTCTGATTTTAAACACTCACCAAACAAGAAGTTAGGCTGAGAAATTTTTTCATGCTAATTTCATTATTTTTCAATTAGCTTCTCTTGAAGTCGTTCAATGCCTCATGGTCTCCAAAGAAGTGTTTACTTTGGGTGTCATAATGGCCCCTTCATGTTGTTTTATTGGAACCCTACATAAGATAATAAAACGACAGCAAAATACCGAAAATGTAAGAGTTAAGTAGTTAGTGATATTAATTTTGTTATTCATATGGTAAAACATACTTTCATTTGATCTTATACATATACATATACATACATGCATATACATATACATATACATACATGCATATATATATTAAAAAAATATAGTCTTGTCTTGCATTTAAGCCGTTGGATATTGGACTGTATCTGTAAGATTTCATAGTGAAGGAATTATGTCAAGAACATGAAGAAACAAACACAGAGCTTGTGGAGCCTCGAGAGAAAGGCAGGCCTGGCCTGGGAAATGGAAGGATAAGAAAAGAATGCAGCAGCAGCAGCTTCTTTAATTATGAAATGTTTCACAGGCTCTCTCCCTCTTCATCATTGCTCAACCCATTTAACCTTTGCATGCTTGATTCTGTAGTGTTTTTGCCTGTGAACATGATGAGTTGAAAGTAAAAGTAAAACTTTCGTTTGTGTTTGATAATGTAATTAAAATATATTTTTTATTACTCATCTATAGAAATATTAAATTAATACTCGTTTGCACCTAATATCAAAAGTAAGAATCTTACAAAAAAAAAAAAACAAAAAAAAAACACCATTTCAATCCAAACATAATTTTAAAAAACATTAAAATTGCAATACTTCAAGTACTAGTTATTAAAGCCGATCCAGGGTCAATTTAGTTCAAGGATCGGGTGGTCGAATGAGTTGACCCGAGTTAATTTAAAAATACTTTTTAAAAAAGTCAAATATACATGAATTTTCATGTTATGATTCATTGAATTTTTTGTATTGGTTTTATGTATGGGTTTAGAGTTGATTTATTTTATACTTTTATGATTCATGTATAGGGATATAATTTTTTTTTAATATTAAGTTTATTTTTATAAAAAAATTGATCTAAGACAATAAAGAATTCGGATCAGGTCGAGTACCTTCTAAGTAAAAAAAATCCTCTACTCGACTCGACGGAATCAAACCGAAGTAAGAGACAAGTAATAGATTTGGATAGAGATGCAGGTGAAGCAGAGTTTGGCTTAATATGAGATCCCAACTATGATTTGAAATCCATCTATAACTTAATTATTTCGTCCATTCCTTTTCTTTATTTCTTTTTCTCAATGACATTTTTAAAAATTAAATACTAATCGATTAACCATGATGTCTAATAACTGTTTAATGATTTTTTATACCACGAGAATTGATTAATTTTTTTTAATAAACCAAAGGACTAAGTTATAATTAACTCTTAACATATAAGATTAACATTACTCTTCTGGATAAAGCTGGTAAAGACAATCTCAGACAATAAGATCTCCAAGGATTTAGAGATGTTTGGTATCTATTTGGTATTTCAACGGTAGTGATTTAAAAAAATAAATTTTAAAAAAATATTTTTAGATATGTCTGATTAAAATTATTATGGGAAGAATATTTATAAGAAAAATAGATAAAAAAAAACGAGTTTATAATTTAAAAACAAATTATTTTAGCTCCTATCAAGCAATGTGACTGAGCAAACGAAAGTTTTTCTGCAAGTTGAACAAAAACAAAGACTACCAATGTTTCCGAGCAGAACCAATCATTCAGGCCCGATTCACAAAGCCAGTGGGAGGAAGGAAGAAACAGTTCAGGTGACCGGCGAAGAATGAATCTCGGAAGCTATCTAGCTGGATGCCACGAAGAGGAACTGACATCGTGACAGCATCCAAGAGGTTTTTCAATGCAGCACGCTTTTTGGCACATCTGACAGACTATCCTGTTCAGTTCTGTCTTTGTGTATCACTTCTCCTATTTCTATGTTTGTCCCTTCAATTATTTCTGCACTCACTCAGACAGTCACTACTAATAGCCTGACTCTTCATCTTTTATTTATTTAAAAGTGTATTAAGTAATATATATTTTATTTTTTTAGATTTTATTTTTAATATCAATACATAAAAATAATTTAAAAATATTAAAAAAATTCAATTTATTTTAAAAATATAATTAAATTGCAAAAACAAACACAATCTAGACACTTTTTAAGAATAAACCGGATCAATCCAAAACTTAATCCATCTTAAGATAAAAATAAAAATTAATCCAATCAAGCTAATATAAATCATCAACCCAATTAAAATCTTATGCCTTTTTAAAAATTACTAAGACAACATTTAACTTAAAAAAACTAAAAAAATCAATTTTTATTGAAGTAAGCCAACCTATTAACCCATTATCCAAAATATTTTTTTATTTAAAAATATATCAAAATATATATTTTAAATTTTTTAATATTAATATGTTAAAAAATATAAAAATACTAAAAAAAATTAATTTAAAATAAAAAAATAAAAAAATTTAAATTTTTTTAAAATTATTTTTAAATAGAAAAACAATTAGGTTCTTGGATCGGATCATGAAGTGGGCTGAGCTGGGCTGCGTTTAGCATCTTTAGAATTATGTCCTTGAAAAAGAAATCAAACCTTTGCACTAGCAAGTATTCTCTGGAATAGTTCAGAGGTTATAATTATTATTATTTTTCTATCTATTCATTACATGAATCTCACCAGAGCCCTGTGCACGAAACCTCATTTTTATTATAAGATTCGAGCTCTCTTACTCTCAGCTAAAACAAAGAATTTAAACTTATTTCGAGGAACAGGTATCTTGAGGACACCCGGTACTAAAAAGAACCACAAATGGCAGAAAACCATCACCGAAATATATCAATGGCATAACTCATTTCTTTACAAAGGAAACCCCCTTCTGAATGCTTCCTGCTAGCTCTTTCTTTGCTTTCTCCAAACCAGCCCTGTTGATAAACAGATATGATTCTGTTCTCTTAAATTTGTATTGAATTTAACCAGGTTTTTCATCAAGAGAGTATAAAGCAAATAGTTACAGACCTTTCATAATCATTGAGGGGTCCAAGTGGGTAAATTTCCTCTACTCCGTTACGGCCGAGCCGTACCTTGGATGCGAAGAAAGGCAGTTCGGTCACCTATAAAATGTAGCATGTGAGTTTCATACAAGCCCCCTAGACTCACTAAATGCTCAAATGTAGAAAAACAAATGATTTAAAAGATGGTTCACTAAAAAAGGACACTGGAAGCACACCGCAGAAGCTACATATGCACAATGGACAACAGCAGCGTCTCCTCTCAAGGCCCGGAGGCAAGCATCTGCAAATTTAACAGCAGCATATGCCTGCAAATATTGTTTTATATCTTTAGTCACATTACTTCGACCAGTTCAAATTGACAAGTAGAATAGTAAGGATTAAAAAAAAATTGTAAAAGTAAATGTAACCAACCATTGATAGTGTCGCAGAACCAGCTCCAGCCTTTGCCTGCAAAATGCATCCAAATGCTGACTCAAACATAATTGAAGAACACAACACCATGGCAATAGAATGGCACTAAATCTATAGGGAGAATCTATAGGGAGATGTCAGCAAAATAATCAATATGTATAATTCAAGCCAACAGCTGCAACAACTTGGCAATTGATATCAAATCCTTGTCAATAATTTCTACAGCTAATGCAGTGGCAGTCGGGTACTACAATAAAGGGGACAATTCCTTCTTCAAAAAGCTGAACTAAAGTTTTACTATGAACTCGGCCAAAAATCAGAAAATTATAACAGCAGCAGAACAGAGATCCAGGAATCATACAGGCATTGTAAAGTCCTTAAGGGTTCAGGAAGCTATCTACTAAAGTAACACATTCCTTCCAAGGAGAAATTGTTTTCTCGAGGTAAGAAATTTTCATTATGTCCCTCCTGCATACTTACTCCCACGCACTATATCAGCCAAAGCAGCTTGGTCTTCTGCCATTTGTAACAGTTGTTACAAAAACTTGCACAACTCTGTTTTTCTCTCTTTCTTTGTTTTTTCTTTCAATCAGTCTACATATATGATTCCAATGTATTTGATTTTTTTAAAAGGAAACAAAGTTGACATGGAAGAGAATTATTCTGATCTTAGTAAGACAAAAACCATAACTTGACATCATTCTTTCGGGATACATTATTTATATGTAGTGGTGACATTCAGGGACTCTTTCTTACAAGACAGAGAATAACAAAAACAATGAAACGTCATGCATAGAACTTGTGTAAAAAGTTTGAAATCTGCATCCCAAGGTTTGAAAAGGTAGATTTATGATATCTTCTATAAGCAACATCATGCAAATAACAAGTATTAAAATTTTAAAGCCTTGTGTCCCTAGATGTTACAAAAAGATTTATCATGTATCGTTTGTTATTAATAGCAATCTTTGGATGTGTTCTAAACATGCAATTCTGGATAGGCTTTGCAGCATTGAATTGCCAGTCATATCTTTACTACAATGATCCCCGTGCAACAAATTAAGCATATGAACCATCAGAAAGCATTTATTAAGAGAACCAAAAAGATTGACATCAACTTAAGCAAGACTCCAATGGCCATCAGTTGAGGCTACATGATACCGCAAGTATGAAGTTTAACATGATCCCTATTAGCCCCTCCAAAACAACAGTTGTTTTTGTTCGAAAATAACATGAAAAAACATGGCACAAGTATCTCTTACCTCAACAACTTCTGTTCCGCCATTTTGAATACGATCTGTCAAGTAGTCTATTTCTTTCTGTGTGAATGAGCACAAAGGTTTTACCTACACAACGGAGAACAAAGGACAGAATAAGTGATACAAGAGCTACAATACAACATACATACAGTTCCCAAGTTTAAATGAAGTTAAACCTGTGATAGAAGAGGTAATATAGTAACCCCAGCATGACCCCCGACAACTGGAACATCAACCTCCCTAGGATCAAGACCCATAATTTCTGCCTGTGGTGTAAACAGAATTAGGAAAATAACACATACATTATTCCAGAATGGAAGTGAATGATAGTAAAAACACTAAAATAGAACAAGAAGTTACAAGAAGCAAACAATTGTATAAAACATGGAGCACTGAGCTACGCTATTTTAAATTCTCTATGCCATGGTGGATTAAAAGCAACATAAGCAATTAACAGTATAAATACTGGCATCATAGTTTATGTAACATCGATTATTGAATCACATTGCTTGTCTCGAAAATTCATAAAACTAGCAATATCTTCCTCATATAAAATAATTTCCAGGCTCAATTTATTGCAAAAGAAGCCACCTCACAACAGCTTTACTGAATATCGTTTCAGTCAGTAACAAGTATGGGATGCATTAGATTTTTCTTTCTATCATGAATGAAAATGAGGGAAACAGATTCCAACAATTAACAAAGACTCAAACTTCCAACAAGAAGATCATATCCTTCACCTGTACATTGTCACAAGCAATGCATTGATCCATCATAATTGACTTCAAAGCATATAATAAAGTTATAAAGGAGTGGAAAAGATGCAAGCAATTTGGTCATTTAACAGCAGATAGCCAGCCATTAGCAACTCATTGATATATCAGCAGTAAAATGAAGCAAAGATTATCCCAAATGAGTCAACAGTGGTTCGTAGTTATTACCACAAAAGTATTGGCTCTGACAACATCAAGCATCGTGACTCCCAAAACTCGTTTCGGATCAAAGACACCAGCTTTCTTGAAGACTTCAGCTGCAATTGGAACTGTGGAATTAACAGGATTGCTAATTATGTTGACAATAGCTTTTGGGCAGCATTTAGCAATTGCTTCACAAAGAGTCTTAACAATTCCAGCATTGATGTTGAAGAGATCATCCCTCGTCATTCCTGGTTTTCTAGGAACACCAGCGGGAATGATTACAAGATCCATCCCTATTAGAGCATCCTCTAATTGCTGCTGCCCCAAGAACCCACGAACCTACAAATCACAAAATAGCTTAAGTTCTTTTGCACAAATTCAGGAAACTGCTTACTTATTTGAAGTTTGAAGCTGTCAACCACGACAAGTTAAGGACGAACCAAGTCTCAAAGGATTTGAGCAATCACTAATCTAAAAAAAACCCTTCATCCAATCATCAAATCAGATAAATAGCTCCAGATTTTGAAACCCCAAACGCCCCAAAACACATCACAACATAGCCAACCAAACCCAGATTCCGAATTACTATAAAAACAGATATTAAACCAAAAGGGAAATAAAATAAAACATCATGAGAAAAAAATTGAACCGCAAAAATAAAAATAAAAAAAGAAAAGAAAAGAGAAAAAGAAAGAAGTAATTACCACAGCAGAAGTGTCCATGTGACTAATATCAGCAGTGACACCAGGAGCATTGACGACATCATACAAGTGAAGAAGAGAAACCAATGGGTTCATCTTCATTAACATAGCCAGTGGCTGCCCTATGCCTCCTGCAGCTCCCAGTATAGCAACCTTGAACCCAGATGATGCTCCTTTGGCTCGGCAATTCACCCGCTCCAGACCCAAATCCTCCTCCACCATCTTTGTTAAAAAAACAGTTTTTATCATTTCCCTTGATTCAATTAATTAAAAGAAACAAAGAAAGCAAGCAAACAAATAACTAAATAAAAAAGATAGAGAAACCTGGAGATTTGGAGGATTAATATGGGCTGCAATTCTTGCAATGCGTAGATTGGATTGCTGCATCGTTTCGTTTCTTGAAAGGGAAAAAGAGAAGAGAGAGAGAGAGAGATGCGTTGTTGATATCTACTCTACGTTTAAACTTGTTGTGCAATAGAAGAAGAAGATGAAGAAGAAGACGCCTTCATACAGGAACATGAGAATTGAGATGTATGTTCTGCACTGTACTGATGACGTCAAACGTTGAATTTAGCAAAAACTAATTGCATCGGGAAACGTGGAAAGCATCAAAATTCATCTTATCTGCGTTAAGTTTGCTTTCCATGTTACCATTCATTTCCGAATTTCTACAGTAAATTATAAATTGTTTTTTTTAGTATTAAAAATTATACGATTTGTTATTTGAATATTGTTGGGTTCTATTTAACTTAATATTATTTTTATATTAGAAAATATTTTATTTCTCTTTCAATCTTTCTGAACTATTTACTCTCTTCTCTTCGTTTCGTTTTATAGTTTCTCCCATTTTCAAAAGAATAAAGCAAAGGTTTTCTAATATGATCACAATTTTTTTTTAAAAAAATTAAATTATCTTGATTTCATATATAAATTTTCATTTATATATAATCTTTGAAAAATTATTCGTAAAATTCAACCAAAACCCTGATTTTTTATTTTTGATGATCAAGTTTGTCTAAAAACGATCTATCATTAAAAAAAAAAAAAAAGTAAAAGAAGAAGAGGAGGAGCATCGTATCCGGATCTCGGTTGTGTCCAAAATCGTGGTCGTTGAATGCTCTCTTTATTTTTGGTGGCATCGGGCGTCAACGATCAATCGATTATAACCTACTATCATTAAATTAATTAGTCCTCTTAGTTTTGAGAATCGTACGTTTTTAGTCCCTCCTCAGTTGTTTCTTCCTTTCTGATTTTTTTCTTCAAAAATAAACAAAAGAAAATAAGAAATAGGTGATATGAAAAAATTCAATTAGAAAAATAGGTGTGTATATATATATATATATATATATATATATAAAAGATACTATATTGATTAAATAT
>Ga0307517_10009137_pt1 | contig 14107 bp, 8 predicted proteins | sample 23_EM_MG_FD_194515 | JGI IMG/M metagenome (GOLD analysis project Ga0307517, IMG submission 194515) | Populus trichocarpa ectomycorrhiza microbial communities from riparian zone in the Pacific Northwest, United States - 23_EM | ecosystem: Host-associated > Plants > Roots > Unclassified | place...
ATAAAAATATAAAAATATAAAAATATAAAAATATAAAAATATAAAAATATAAAAATATAAAAATATAAAAATATAAAAATATAAAAATATAAAAATATAAAAATATAAAAATATAAAAATATAAAAATATAAAAAAATATAAAAAAATATAAAAAAAGCCCCCTATTTCCTTCATCTTTCTCGTCTGCTCCACCTCCAGCGATTGAAATCGCAACACCATGAGCAATCATTGTGAAAGTATCTCCCGCCTCTGGTCTCCCTTGAGGGCTTCTGTTAGGCATAGGGGAAAAGCATAGCTTTTCCACCTATTTTTGTATACCCTGGGGTTACCCTACCTTCACCCTGTGAAGCTAACACCCCCCTCTGGCCCTGAGGTTGGGACGACGCGACAACACCAGACGGCGTCGTAGTGGCGTCCCAACACCAAAGGACACTATAATTGGAACCTATCTCATAACACCGTATACGTCGCGGCCGTCTGTCCGACAGGATGCTGTTTGCAGAATAGATGAGAGGGGACCTTTGGCGAGCTTGTGCAAGTGTTCCGGGCGAAGTCGGTCCACGTCACATAAAGTTACAGACATAGCGGTACGGCACAGGCAACTATGTTACTAAAGTAACTGGACGTTCTCGTCGTGTCTACTCTAGAATGAAAGAAGAGTATGACCGCACATACACCAATGGTATAGTACCATTCAGGATTATTCGGTAGGAAAAGACTATGAGGGAACTGGGCCATTGGTACGATCCCGACTAATAGTCTGACCGAAGCCTATGCGCAGGAAGCAAGAGTGAAATCTGCTACTGCGATAGGTCCGATTACGAAGTTGGCCACTTCGTTCGTCCAATGATGAGGACACTGTCTAGCATGCAGACAAGTTTCAGTTCCTCCTGACGGAAGAAAGATTATGAACTCTGACTAGAACGTGGTACCACACCAGAGAAATCAAGAGCTCCGCAGTTCGGAAGTCAATGGTGGGGTGATATTATTCAGGGTCAAAAGGTGTTCGCACTATAGGAAATGTTCGGAATGGTTAGCAGGTACTTAGTTAGTATGGTAGTTACTTGTAGGCCGCGGACTCTATCGACGCGGGATATAAATATCGAAGTGCCTCCCGAGCTTTACTGAAATCATCACGCTATGGAGAAGAGACGTTATCAATATAATAGGTTATTACAAGAAAAATCTTTATCATTATTCTACGCACGTTTATATTGAGCCTTCCTAGACACATCTCCGTCTACGATAAAGTACCCTGGTCTTACCCATCTCGCTTGTTCTTAGAGATCTGGTACCACCTAACAGTCTATTGATATTCTCCTTGTTATCAAGGCTAAATAAATTCACACACTAGATACAACCGGTATCTTTGAACCTTACCTACCTCAAGACATAGCTTCACCTTTTGAAGAAGTCTTAAACGCACCCGCTATAAACGCACTATTATTTTATAAGAAATAGCCACTATCTGCACAAGAAAGACGTTGTCAGATACCCTCAAATCTACCAACAGTTACCTCCCTTGAACGCAGACACACGGACTGTCCTGGTTCACAAGACCCTTTTTTGTTCTAAACGAAGAACAATTTCGGTGCATCTACGCCCACTTTGAGATACCCACTAGAAATTGGGAACCCGTAGGATTGGAATTAGCCTGTTCAGAAATTTGGTTTTCGGAATACCCCACCTCTCGCAAGGAAGAAACAATACCTGCCGCTTGGTTAGGCGGACGACTATAGAACACTTCAGCAAGACCCACTGAAGAAGGTTCTACCCGCCAGACACAATGGCTCAACTACGCATCACCGCGGAACCCATGGATACCAGAGAGGAAGAAGGAGCAGTATCCACATTGGGATCACTGGTCTCAGGAGGGGATACAGCTGTCTATTCCCTGGGAGAGATTAACCGGCCTGGCTCACCATTTGTGGGCGTGGAACCTAGCCGACGGGACTCAAAGAGAGTTCAGACGGGACGCAGTGGAGAAAGCGGAGGACCATCCCGACAGCCCAGTTCAAATCTTGAACTCAGTCGACTAGCTGCCCGCATAGGCGCGGTCATGGGGCAATTCTATCGAACATTAGCTGCCACTCGAGATGCCCAGCATCTAGCTTTTTTTGAGCTCTCAGAGGCAAACCAAACCCATGCGGCCTATCTGGAGGCTCAGGCCAGAAGACTGGAAAAGGGGGAACAGATTGTCGGAGAAGAGTTAGATACCCTAAAAAATGCGTTGGACCAAGTCACGACGCAATCGACCAACATGCAGGCCGAGGTGATTGCACGAGTAGGGCATGAATTACAGGCCCACACGGCGCAGGAACACCGCCAAGCTGAGGTTAGCACGCGGTTACAAGCACAGGACAAGGAACTTACAGACCGAGTCCTAGCTTTGGAAAAACTGTTGGAAAAAGCAGATGCGAAATACCTCGAGCAACAACAAGCCCACCGTAATGAACTCGCCATAGTGCTAGACGAAATGAAATGGTCAAGAGAGGAGATTGGAGAGTTGGTGCAAAGCCAGTCAGCAGCACCAACCGTACTTGTTACCGACGATGGCGAAGGACCTTCCTGTTACGGGGTAGCTAACAGGGTAGGATTCCGAGCTAACTAGGCCAAGGATATTCGCGACAACGGATTAATAGTCAGGAAGGCTCGTTGGTAATTGTTTGATAAAGGTAAAGTAATAAAGTGTAATCAAATATCAAAGAGTTAGAATATAACTCGCTAACTTGTTATATTGTTAAGGTCTCTTCTCCGTTGCTTGATGATTCTTCAACCACCGGGGGAGAGGCCTACTATTTATACTAATGTTCATGCTACTTCGACTTCTTTAGTTAAGAAGTATCTTCTTAACAATTCAGTTCGTCAGAACAAAGTGCGAACACTGTTTGACCCTGAAAACTTGCCCAGCTCAACTCAGAGAATCTCCCGAACTGCTATTTCATCTGAGGGTGTCCCCACTCCACCAGTAGACAGTCTTCGATCTCTTCGTCATGATAGACTATATATGAATATGCGGTCCAAATGCCTACATACCAATAGTAATGTGGAATATGGAGTGATCAGTTCCAATATCCAGCTATCAAAGCATTATGCAGCAATATGCATATGCGACTGGAGTAAGAGGAGTAGTGTTCTCCAAACATCGTTCCAATCAGCTAAACATATCTTGAAACGTGCTCTTATCCACTGGTCCGAGTTATCTTCCAGATGCCTCTAGGAAGCTCATAACTTCGGGAGCATAGGTTCGGATATATGGTCATCCTATTGAGCCATATACCTCGCTCTTAATTATTAGGTAAGCTATTCCCGCTAGGGTAATACTTCCTACAGAATGAGAGAAGCTCTTCAGCCAAGGTAGAAGAAGAAGAAGAAGAAGAAGACGTTTGGGTTCAGAAACAATCGGACCAAAGGCCACCAGGGAGAGGAAACGGGGGGAGGGTGCCCCCACCACCAGGAGGAAACGGTGGAGATCCGGATCCAAGCGATCACGATTCGGATGGCGAGAAACGCCGCGAGATCCCTAAGGGAAAAGGGCACAGGAGGCCTACAACCCCAGAAGATGACGACCCACAAGTGGCCAAACTTGTAAAAGTCCTGGGTATGGTACTCGGGGGATCTAAACGCAAACCAGCAGACCCCCCCTTCGTTTATAAGCATCTGGATTACCAAGATGTAAAGGTTTGGCTCCTCGCGTGTGAAGATTACTTTGCACGAAATCCCACATATTGGATGAAAGAGGAGGATAAGATTATATACGCCATAGGCAGGATGAAAGGAAAGGAAGTAGCCCCATTTGCGTTGGCGTATAGGAAACAAATGACTCGTGAATTAGGTTTCCAAAAACAAGAAGTCTATAAATATTGGCACATATTCAAAGGGCAAGTCAGTCTGCGGTTTACGGTTTCCCACGAAGCGGAAAGGGCGCTGAGAAGAATGGAACTGGTTAGGTACCAAGGGGACATAGAGAAGTATCTCCTGGAACTGGAAAACCTTAACATTCAGGCGCAGGTTACTGCTATCGCATGGCGATATATGGTCGAGAAAAGGTTGCCATTGGAGGCACTCCACCGCCTGTCGAACTAGGAATACGGTAGCGACCGGGAATGGCTTGCAGCTATTTGAACGGTCACAAAAGCAGAGGAAGCTTTTAAAGAACAACGGGGCCTCCAGCATGAACCGTCCATGAAGTCGGATTCGTCGGGAAAACGCAAGCGCGAGAAGGATTCGGGAGAGAAAACCTCTCGGAAAAAGTACTCTTCATCGGAGAAAGGCGCCTATAAAGCAAAAAAGGCGGGAGAAAAAACGGGAAAGGCAGCACCTGATGGACAAAAAGTGGAGCACACGAACTTCAAAGACTCTCATTCGGGTATCCACGAAGACGAGATCGACAAGCGGCGAAAGAATGATGGTTGCACCCGTTGCGGCATTCCAGGTCATAGATGGAAGAACTGTCGCAAACCTATTCCGGTATCAACTATGGGCCGACGAAAGGTCGACACCCGCAACTTGGGGAAATTTCGTCCCAAGTTGCAACCGCGAAGACCACAGGTCGCCGCCGTGGCTGATCGAAGCCAGGAAAGACATTCACATCAAGTGAATAGGATTGACCGGCCCAGGGCCTGGGATACAGATATGGACGAGGCCTAGGATGTCCCAATGGCACCACTGGCAACGGCACGGGGGTAGTTCGAACACCTCCTCGAGAATCGAAAAATACTAGGATCCGGAAGCCGGAGGTAATATCGAACCGAGACATAACCTAGGCTATAGCCGGCAGAGACATTGTGGCAAGCGAGAACAGGTCAAGCCTATCGGAGCAACGGTTTAGCTGCGGAACTGGAACCTCGGGGCTGGGAGTTAAAAAGCTCGATAATTTCAGACTTAACTCTACAAAGCCGGGTGAAAGTACGTTAGAAACCGGAGCTTGGCGGCGCACAGAAAGATATCTTCGGATCATGGACGAAGTAGTCTACCCGAGCTGTGGCTAGGAGTCGGCGTGCACCCTACTCGGCGAGGCTCTACGCGTCGCATGGCCCAACAGGTTTCTCGGCTTGATACTGGAGGAGGTGAAGGTGTCATGGAAGCCGAATATAAGCAGGCCTAGGTAGGAAACCATAAGTCGACGATACGGTTTTGCGCAAGGACCTAGTCGCAAATCACTGACCAAGGCGCACTGGACCATGCCTGGGTTTTGGGAACTCCTCGGCAGGAGGTAAAGACCGCTAGTAGTGGGCTGCCCAGTATACCAAGAAAAAAGATTTAGTTTATCTGAGGAGACCCATCTGGTCGAAACCGTGCTGGCGCGGTAATAAACAGCCACAGTCAACGAGACAAAAATGAGTTCCAAACGTAAGATAGAATTACCTCATAGTAAACGACGTCCAAGACCTCCGATACCTAAACATTACGAATGCCCACAAGGTTGGGCTTACCTCGAAACGGGAGGAAATAGAATTCGGATTCGCGTGTTATGAGACTCCAGTTCAAACATCTTCCTACTAAACGAAAAACTGGTTAACCAGTTTGAGATACCTTACGAAGTACGCCAGAAAGCGATCGATATCGTAGCTTTTGACGGCGTCGTTGCATCCTCGGGAGGAAAAAAGTACTCTCACCCGATCACTTTAGAAATTGGAAATGGACAGAGGTCCACTATATCTGCAGAAATCGCGGCTGCAGGACAGTATGACTTGGTCACACCGTTTGGATGGTGGTATAAGGAACATCCTCTATCCAACTTAGAAGACCCGGAGAAATGGGAATTCAAACACGATAGCTGCCATACACATATCGAGGACGAGGCCGTGGCAGACCTATACCAATACGATGAGACAGTCGCATATGACCCTCAAGCCCAATATATAGGAAGAATTGGGTACGAAAAAGGAGAAAAGGAAATTACTCTAGACTCATTACAGAAGGAATACCTACGGTACAAAACATTATTTCTACCAGAAGCGGCGGAAAAAATACCTCCTCGTAGGACCTTTGACCACGCAAGCGAGTTGAATGAAGGGGCCGAAGCGCCATGGGGACCCATTTACCCAATGTCCCAATACCAGTTAGATGTTCTGGCCGAATACCTTGCTCAAATGCTTAAGCAAGGAAAGATTGTACACGGCCAATCCCAGGCCGGAGCCCCGATCCTGTTCGTACCAAAGCCAGACGGTCGACTTCGACTATGTGTCGATTACCGCCAGCTGAACAAATTAACGATCCTAAATAAATATCCCTTACCCCTTATGAGCAAACTCAGCGACAGGGTAGCAGGGGCCAAGATTTTCAGCGTGATTGATTTAAAAGACGGTTATCATCTCATCGGCATACGGGCTGGAGACGAATGGAAAACGGCTTTCAGAAGACGCTATGGACATTATGAGTACAAGGTCATGCCGTTCGGATTGGTTAATGCCCCTGCGACCTTTCAGGCAATAATGAACAAGATTCTAAGAGAGTTCTTGAACCACGGGGTTGTTGTCTACTTGGACGACATACTTATTTATTCAGAGAATTACGAGGAACACGTCGAATTAGTCAAAAAGGTACTCACAAAGCTGGAAGAACACCGGCTGGCGATATCTCTGAAAAAATCAGTGTTCCATGTACCTTCGGTGGAATTCCTAGGTTACATTGTTGCGGTGGATGGGGTCACGATGAGTGAGAGAAAGGTTGAATTCATTAAGAAATGGAGAGAGGCTTCGTTACGGGGCCCCGTTTCCGAAGAGCGGGGTCAAAATAACCTAGGTTATTCTGATTAACTGGGTGAAAAAATCATCCAAATCGGACAAGAACGGACTGAGATAGAGCTCTTTGAAGTTAGACAACTTCACAGAGCTCTATCTCACTCAGTTTTGGTCCCATTTGGACGTTTCCTTTTTTAATATCCAGTTAATAACCTGCTCTTGGCGCCCCGTTTGTCGGAAACGGGGCCCCGTAACGAACGCTAAATGGAGATTACCACGATCAGTAAAAGAAGTACAGATTTTTATTGGCTTCGCGAATTTTTACAGAAGATTCATTAAGGACTTCTCAAAGATTTGCAAGCCAATAACGGAGACGCTAAAAGGGAATCCGAGGGATTTCAGTTGGGGAAAGGAGCAAGAAGAGGCGTTTGAGGAACTCAAACATAGATTCACCACAGCACCCATCCTGGCACATTTCTACCCAGAAAGAGAAACAGTGGTCGAAACAGACGCTAGCGACTTTGCGTTAGGTTGCGTCCTGTCACAATTCTTGGATCGCAGACTACACCCTGTGGCATTTCACTCTCGAAAACTAAGTCCCGCTGAGCGGAACTACGAGATACATGACAAGGAATTGCTTGCGATTCTGGAAGCCTTCACGGAATGGAAGTGCTACTTGGCGGGGGCAGACAAGCCTATAACGGTCTACACCGACCACCAGAACCTACAACATTTCCTGACAACCAAGAAATGAAACCCAAGGCAGGTTAGATGGGTGCAAGAACTGGCAAACTTTAATTTTAAGATCGTTTACCGTCCTGGAACCCGTGGTGGAAAACCCGATGCCCTCAGCAGACGACCGGAGTATCGTCCAGAGGAGGGAGCTGAGCATACCCAAGAGTCAATTCTGAAACTGGAACATTTCCAGGTTACCTTAATCCAACCATCGAAACGGCAGGAGAAATCCGGGTATGAGAGAAAACGGCTTGAGGTTGGAAGATTGAGAATCAGACGATTACACCCCAAAGCAAAAATGCCAACCAAAGGTTCACGAATGGCCGCAGGGCACGACATATACGCGATCGAGGCAATCCGCATACCAGCACGGGGACAAGTGCTAGTTGAAACGGGAATCGCGGTCGGACTACCGCCGAATACCTACGCACGACTAGCATCAAGAAGCGGGCTAGGGAGCAAGAGGGGAATAGACATTAGCGGGGGAGTAATTGATGCTGATTACACTGGAGAGGTGAAGGTGATTATGATTAACCATAGTAACGACGACTGTCACATCATGGAAGGCGAAAGAATAGCCCAAATGATAATTGAGAAATTGACATCTCGGATGCTATGGAGGTAGACAAACTGGATGACACTATACGAGGGGAAGAGGGATTTAGAAGCACCGACTTATCACCCAAACGATTAGTTCAGACGGCAGACACACCACCGGTGGTATGCATACTCCAAGCAAACTACGTCGATAATGAGTTCTTTGGTCAAGAAGACGTCGACAACCACCCGAGGTTACTACACGAACAGGTTATGGTTTCCAGTATGACGATCTCCAAAATCGTACTTACAAATTATGAACCAAGCCTAATAGCAGGAGTAGTACAGGCAGGAAGTGAAGATCAGGAGTGGTGTGAGAGAAAGGTCGAACTTAACCGAAGAATAAGTCTGGGACAGGAGCTCCCGAAGAACTGGCAGTTAAAAGACGGAATGCTTTATTTCAAAAACCACCTTTACATACCCAACAACAACGAACTCAAGACTGAGATCACCAAGGGATGCCATGACTCTCATGTGGCCGGACATTTTGGAATGGAAAAAACGATTGAAATAGTTACTAGGGATTACTATTGGGACCAGCTGACGAAATGGATGAATGATTACTTCCGGTCATACGATGAATGTCAACACAATAAATCCCCGCGACATGCACAATGGGGGCTACTCCAGCCCCTAGAGATACCCTATGCGGCATGGACATCAATCTCAACCGACTTCATCACTCAACTACCTGAATCCCAAGGATATACCCAAGTCATGGTAGTAGTGGATCGGTTCACCAAAATGGCACACTTTATCGGCCTACCTACTGAAGCAACAGCAAAAGACGTTGCAAATGTCTTCCTCCGAGAAGTTTGGAAGCTTCACGGTCTACCTACGGAAATCATATCGGACATGGACGCCAAATTCTGTGGCGAATTTTGGGAATCCCTCTGCAAGGCATTAGGGATAAAACGAAGAATGTCAACAGCATACCACCCTCAAACGGACGGACAAACCAAAAGAACCAAGCAAGTGCTGGAAGGTTACCTACGGAACTTTGTCAACTACGACCAAGACGATTGGTATCAACTGTTGCCACTAGCCGAATTTGCATACAATAACTCCGCGACAAATGCTCACGGACTTACCCCCTTCTATGCGAATTACGGTTTCCATCCACAAACAGAATGGATGAAGGAGCGCAAAGCTCAGAACCCCGGAGCTGGCTTATATAGCCATTGGATGAAAGCAGTTCATGAGAAGGCACATAAAGCATTGGATCAGACAAGGGAACCGATGAAAAAAATATTACGATCGCAAAGCAATTGAACAACCAGACCTCAAGGCCAGAGATCAAGTAATGCTAAACGCAAAGAATATTCGTACCAAGCGACCCTCGAAGAAGCTAAGCCAGAAGCTTTATGGCCCGTTCAAGATACTCGAACAACGAGGCAACCGTGCTTTCAAACTGGAAATCTCTCCGTGGTGGAAGATACACCCTGCCTTTCATGTTTCACTATTGGAACCCTATTGGACTTCCGTCCGAGACGAAAGAGAACAACCACCTCGCCAGCCGGAAGACATCGACCGCGATTTGGAATGGGAGGTGGAGAAAATTATTAAAAGCGAGATAATCACTTACACCAGAAAGGTTCGCGGACGAAAATAAGTCGATGTGCGAACTTAGGTATTTTGTGAAACGGAGAGCTTGCTCAGAGGATGAGAACACTTGGGAACCACCGGAAAGCTTGGATAATGCGCAAGAGCTGGAGGAGGAATTTCATAGGGAAAATGAGGAAATGCGAGGAAGGGTAGACGTTGAATAAGATGGAAAGGTTTTCCTCGTGTGGACAAGCAAACGCATGAGGTTTTTTACCCTACGACCTTGAGTTCAAAAAGGAATTTAATGTATATTGTTTATTGTTGTACCTGGCTACGAAGATTCGAGGACGAAGCTTTCGAGGAGGGAGCTCCTGTTAGGCATATGGGAAAAGCATAGCTTTTTCACCTATTTTTGTATACCCTGGGATTACCCTACCTTCACCCTGTGAAGCTAACACCCCCCTCTGGCCCCGGTGTTGGGACGACGCGACAACACCAGACTGCGTCGTAGTGGCGTCCCAACACCCAAGGACACTATAATTGGAACCTATCTCATAACACCGTATACGTCGCGGCCGTCCATCCGGCCAGATGCGGTTCGCAGGATATATGAGAGTAGACCTTTGGCAAGCTTATGCAAGTGTTCCGGGCGAGGTCGGTCGACGTCGCATAAGGTTATAGACATAGCGGTACGGCACAGGAAACTAGGTCACTAAGGTAACGGGACGTTTTCGTCGTGTCTACTCTAGAATGAAAAAAGAGTATGACCGCACATACACCAATGGTATAGTACCATTCAGGATTATTCGGTAGGAAAGGACTATGAGGGAATTGGGCCATTGGTACGATCCCGACTAATAGTCTGACCGAAGCCTAAGCGCAGGAAGCAAGAGTGATATCTACTACTGCGATAGGTCCGATTACGAAGTTGGCCACTTCGTTCGTCCGATGATGAGGACACTGTCTAGCATGTAGACAAGTTTCAGTTCCTCCTGATGGAAGAAGGATTGTGAACTCTGACTGGAACGTGGTGCCACACCAGAGAAATCAAGAGCTCTCCAGTCCGGAAGTCAATGGTGGGGCGATATTATTCAGGGTCAAAAGGTGTTCGCACTATAGGAAATGTTCGGAATTGTTAGCAGGTACTTAGTTAGTATGGTAGTTACTTGTAGGCCGCGCACTCTATCGACGCGGGATATAAATATCGAAGTGCCTCCCGAGCTTTACTGAAATCATCACGCTCTGGAGAAGAGACGTTATCAATATAATAGGTTATTACAAGAAAAATCTTTATCATTATTCTACGCACGTTTATATTGAGCCTTCCTAGACACATCTCCGTCAACGATAAAGTACCCTGGTCTTACCCATCTCGCTTGTTCTTAGAGATCTGGTACCACCTAACAGCTTCTGCCAAGGGATGCCACGTGCCGGTCTCTTTCTTTCCTCTGTCTGGGGCCTTTGGCATCGCCTGTCGTGGGGTTGTGGATTCCTTCCTGGTCGCTGTTCTGTCTTCGTTTAAGCACGCTTGGGTTGACGTTCCTACCCCTTACCCCGCACTTCCCGACGCGTCTTGCTTAGCATTTTATACGGCCAGCAATCCTTTTTTCCTCGTCAACACGCGGTCGCTGGCTTTGAGCCATTGGTGCAGTAGTTGCCCTGGTGGCTCTGGTCTCTGGTATTGCACTCTCTCCTGAGTTGCTCAGTCGGTACGGTCCGCATTCGAAAAATCATGACCCTGTCTCCGTCCTCCGCGTTCGTACTTCTCGGTCTTTGGCAAGCCTTCCCTCTCCCGCTTCCCACGGGTTAGATCCGCTTGCACTGTACTGCTACACCCTCTTTGCTGGCACCTTACTGCCGTCCGCTGGCATCTTACTGCCTCGTCCCCATTGCTGGCACCATTACTGCTGAGCGGCTCTCCTCGCTGGGTGGCTCCCCTCGCCTTCTTCACCCGCTACACGACTTACTCTACAGTCACAACTCGTGTTGGTTACGGTATTCCATGATATTGCACTATCTCCTGGGATGTTCCTAAAGTCTGATGCGCGCCGAGTACCTGGCTCTCGGTCCGTGTCAATGTCTTGCCCCTACTAAGCCATCTGGTTAGGGGTATTCCCTTAGGCACTCCAGCAATGGTAGTTGTATCCTTCGGCTCCGTCAGCCCTAGGCCGTAAGGTTCTTTTCCTTTGATAAGGGGGGGCCGCCGAAGGGTTTGTGTCTGTCCCTGGTTTCGTTTCTATTCATGTCTTTCCTTACGTGTATGGAGGATGGTATTGCTGTCACAAATCGTGACTAAGCAAGGCAGATTTCACATGACTCATACTTATGAGCCATAAGGTATGTTGGATTTCACACTATGACGTCACTTGACTCATAGTTCTCACATGACTACGCACTCGCGAGTTATTGTTATATGTTGATTGGTTGATTGTTTCATGACTCACGATAGTGACGTCATATGATGTAATGACTTTCGCACATGACTCATATTATGAGTCATGGGTTTCGAGCGTGTGACTCGTTTGAGCACATGACTTGGTTTATGAGTTTTGATTGGTTAACGGAATATGGGGCGATGACTCGTATGAGTCATTGATGGATTTCGCGCTATGACTCACTATGAGTCGTAGAGGTTTATGTATCGCGAGATGATGAGTCACCAGGGTTAGGGTTGTGAGAAGATGCCTATATAAGGCACTTGGTTCCGACCAAGAGGTAGGAAGGTTCCCCCTGGTGGGCAAAGCTCGCCCCTCGGTCATTGACCTCGCCTTCGCAAACCCCCACCTCCTTCCCCTGGTCAAAAGCTGGGACGCCTCCCTTCCCTCGACAGGCTCCGACCACATACCAATAACAATCACGCTCGCCGCCCCCTCCCTGAGTCAGAAGCCCCCACGCCCGCGGTGGGCGGACACGGACTGGGAAACCCTGGACCCGATAATTAAGGGTTTCAAGGTCCCGGCCGTTCCGTCATGCCCCACCCCCCCAAAACTAGATGAGTGGATGACAGAATCGCTCAACCGACTAGTAGCTCTCCTCAAGGATCACACGCCAGTGTCCAGACCGTCCCATCACTCCAAGCATTGGTGGTCCCCCCACCTGACAATCCTCCGTCGCGAATATCACAAGGCCGCTAGGAAGGCCAGAAAGCAAGACAGCCCTTACATGCGGGAAGTTGCCGGCACCTCCAAGGCGGGGTACTTTAAGGCGATTAAGGCCGCCAAAAACAAACACTGGTCCTCCTTTCTGTTGGCCGCTACCCCCCAGAGCCTTTGGACGGCTAAAAGGTTCGCCTACGGGCGCGCCCAGCCGCGCTTCCCCTCCCTCCCAGGGGCCGAGACCCCTCAGCAGATGAACGATGTCCTTCTGGACCACTTCTTCCCTCCCAAGGAACCCTTCTCCCCACCACCTAGGCTTAGGCCACATAAATCAGCACCCCCCTTGACGTCTGAAGAGATAGCTGAGGCTCTCTCCAAGTGCTCTCCAACTTCGGCTCCCGGACCGGACGGGATTCCATACTCCACCTGGAAACAGGTCAACAAGATCAACCCGACAATCCTCCTCCAGATTCTTTCCCCTCTGGTCCTCCTGGGGTATCACCCTGCATCTCTGAAGAGCTCGAACGGAGTGGTTCTTGATAAGCCAGGGAAGCCTTCCTACGAGTCACCCTCCTCCTTCAGGATAATCGTCCTGATCCGCACAATCTCAAAAGTCCTTGAAAGGATTATAGCAGCCCGATTACTTGCGGCAGCCAGGCTCAAAGGGCTGTTGCACCCCAACCAATGCGGCTCGCTCCCTGGACTTAGCACCTACGACGCTTGCCTCACCCTCACTAACGATGTCAGGACCCTGCAGAGGCCCCGTCTCAAGGTCTCCTCCCTGTTTTTGGATATAAAAGCAGGGTTCGATAACGTGGACAACAATACTCTGGCCCGAATCCTAAGGGAAGGCGGGATACCCCCCTATCTGGTCTCATGGGTTTCGTCATTCTTAGGGGAACGAAGCTGCACCCTAATCTTCCAAGGGGCCCCAGGAACCCCGGCCCCTGTCAACGTTGGCGCCCCCCAAGGGTCGCCGATCTCCCCGCTCCTCTTTCTCCTCTACGTTGCGCCGCTACACTTCAGTATCCCGCGGGGTCTGATGATCTCGTACGTGGACGACTTCGCCCTCACAGTAGCATCCCTCTCCTATCGTGGCAACATCCGCAGGCTCCAGCAACTCTTCGAGAGGCTTGAGAGAAAGGCGTCCCGCCTGGGCGTCTCCTTCTCGGTCGCAAAGACAGAGCTGATACACTGGAGGACCCCCAGCCAGAGGAACTCACCGAAGTGTGTCTCGCCTATCCAAATAAAAGGGGAACTGTTTCGCCCCAGCGACTCCCTCCGATGGCTCGGGTACTGGTTCACGCCGGCCCTTGACCCTGCTGCACATTTCTCACGCCGCTTGGCCCTTGCCCAAGGGGCGTTCGCCCTCGTCCGCAGACTGAGCCCGCCTGGTGCGGGACTCCCCCCCTACCTATGCCACAGACTGGCGACATCTCTGATTGCTC
>Ga0307517_10009138_pt1 | contig 14106 bp, 9 predicted proteins | sample 23_EM_MG_FD_194515 | JGI IMG/M metagenome (GOLD analysis project Ga0307517, IMG submission 194515) | Populus trichocarpa ectomycorrhiza microbial communities from riparian zone in the Pacific Northwest, United States - 23_EM | ecosystem: Host-associated > Plants > Roots > Unclassified | place...
GGGCATTAAAACTTCGCACAAATTCTCCATACTCAGTTATATCACGTTTCAACCGCAATCCTCCACTGCATAGGAGAACCAATAAATAGAACAATTATGTAAAACAACTTGTTGGTGCCATTCCCATCAAATATTAGAACTCGATAAAATAGAAATCACATGATTTGTGCACAGTTTATCCATAAATAAGTTTGCCACCGCATGATTAAGTAATTAAACTGGGGATTTCCAACAAGAAAAAATATGCACGTAGAGAGCATCTAGAAGAATCATTTGCAACTTTCAAGGACCCCACTAGAATATGGGCCACTACAAACTCTCAACCACCAAAATATGCTCCCCAAATGCAAGGGAAACCCAATCATGACTTATGGGCAAACTATATTCTAATAAGGAAGCTCCAAAACCAAGCAAAGACAAAACATAGATTTCAGGCTCAGCATTTCCCCTTTTCTGGATGTTCACATGTCATGAAGGTTAAAATGCCTTCTTCAATTCTCAAAATCCCAACATTTCTTTCTTGGATATGAAACTCATAAATTCAGAGTGGACTGAAAGAATTCCAGTCAAAGCTGTCAAATGCAGTCACCAATTGAAACATGCTTCTCTTACAAATAACAGCAACCCTAACTATAAATGACAACAAAGGATCACCAAACTACTGAGCATAGATGTTAGGCAATTTAATGCATGGAGCATCTCAGCAAGGAAAATTACCTGGGATTAAAAGTGAACTTCTGCCAATGATTAAGCAGCCCCTTGTGCAAGCGATTTCCCTGAAATGATAAACATATCCATGTTAACTGTTAATGTTCCCTTCAGATAAGTATAAACTGAAGGAAAAAAAAATGTGTGTGCATGTAATTGCTATCCCACGCTGCCTCTCTTCCCCAAGAATGAGCACAGATTATGTAGGTTTGTCATTGCGCTGAGTGAAATTACAGGTGTCTCAGTCATATTTCTGGAAATCATAATGATCTGCCTCACCAGAGTACATTCTAGGAATGCTTCTATTATGGGAGGGAAGAATTTCAAATTTGACTCGACTGTTGAGAATGACTGTGTATGAGATAAGATTTTCAGTTTTGAGTCATGTTTTAGAAATCTTGGAAATACTGATCAGTCTGATGAAATTATGATTTAGAAAAAAAGGTCATTGCCAGTTATAGCTTGCCAAAGCAGTGTCCTCAGAGAGCTGAAAGAGGTCACCTAATAGTTTGAATATAAACGCACACCAATTTTCACCTAAAGCTCAGTGGCAATGACTGTTACTTGTACTAGAAAGGGAAAATAAAAAAGAACAGAGAGAACAGAATCACTGAACAATAATAGAAAATGGAATGCTCAAAAGACTTGTTGAAGCAATACCTCCTCCAACGTGCCAAGACACTCGTGTCAGAAATAATAAAAAGAAAACAAAGAAGTACACATACCATTCTTCCTTTGGCAGAGAACATAAAAACTCTTTATTTGCAGATGCATGAGCAATCATGACTGGAGGGGCAAACTTGGACAACCAATTGCACACAGAAGAGTCAAAAGAATCTCAGAGATAGACCACTTACCAATTCCGTGAGGAATGCTTGTTTGTTAAGACCTTCCAATGCAGTGAATGCAGCCTCAAGCACACGTGAAAGATATGCCACAACTCTAGCCAAGAGAAATAAAGCAGTTACTATCAATAATGACTGAAATATTGAGTTCTTTTATTAAGAGATATGCTATTTGACAAGGATACATGATGGAAAAGAAATGAATTGATCCACTGTCATAGATTCAGATTCATAATATTAGGTGTATGACTGAACTTGGTTAGAGACTTGGGACCTTGGATAATTAAAATAGTGGAAGCTTTGTGTTGTCAAAGAGAAGCTCCCACTCGCCAAGTGTGACCAGCAAACACACAAATTAATACATTTCTAAGAATCAAAGAAATAAAATCTTTTGAGCAATGAAAACCCAACAAAGAAATGGATTGACTTCGTATCACTTGTTTTTCAGACAAACCAGCAAATATGCTTTTAGTTCAAAACACAATTTCTGAGTTTATCGAGCTTAAAATACTTTGTGCAAGCATTTGTTGGACGATGGTCAGGAGCCATTCCATCATCAGGTGACCTATAATCTGTTGCCTTTTGTTCAGCTGGTAGCAATCGCTCTACCTGTGTGGGAGTTTCCCAAAGAAAACTATAAGAACAAGAACTTAAAAAATAAGCAGAGAACAGATCAGCCAGACATGGAGGATGGTAGCATAATTTTCAATAGATAAAATATAAAGATATGACTAGAAAAAATATAAATGAAGTGTTGTACTAAATATGATGCCACATAAATACGAATGGTGAAGAATCAAGGACCAGCAAGTGTCCACCTGAATCCATGCAATGTTAAAATAAAACACTACGAGGCAAGAACAAACCTCAGCCATAACAGTTTCAATGCACTGTTGAAGCCCTTTATATGCTGCAGCCTCTGCAGTGGACATAGCTGTTGCCATTTCTTCACATGAAGCAGCATGTGCACCATCCACAGGTAGTAAAAGGCGAGATATAGAATTTGCAAAACACTGAAGATGAAAGTTGAAGCCATTTTAAGTTCTCTATTTATCACAGGATTTTCCTTGCTAATTTCACAAATATTTAAACAGTGTCAGTACAAGCCAACATACTTGCTGTACTATAGCCACACTACTTCCACACCGTTGTACAGCAACCATGAAAGATCTGAAACTGCTCTCACCAGCAGCAGCAGCAGCCTCTGCCTGCATCTCAACATCAATCTCACTTAAGCACTATGTTCTGAGTAAATGCACATCACCTTTATAAGGAACTCCATTATAGGTACAACTCATAAAGATGGAGCAATGATAAAGCAAGGAAAGGCATTTGATCAAGTAATTACAGCAGAAGCAGCTGCAGCAGCCACCCTTCTACTAACACTCGTTCCCAGCACAAACCGTTCTCTTAAAGTTGCAGCTTCAGTGAGACCATCTCTAGCTCGTTCAAGACCTTCTGTTATATATTGCCCTACCTACATTTTTTTTTTTTTGAAAAATAAAAATGTGAGCTAACCATGACATAAATTAACAAAGTAATATATTTAGTATGCAACTTACTTGGTCTAGCAAGCAAGTGAACACTGCTTTCACATTGGCTGCAAGGGTAGCAGGCTGCAGAAAAGCATGTTCAGATTCAATAAAAAAAACTACCGGTGAAATATTTGAACCTCTTATAAATAAAGAAAAATAACATATTCATATTTAAGCCCTCTTTTACTGCATATTATCGCAGTTTAGCTTTCTTTTTAGAGAAACAAATAGAAATAAAAGACCAATCAGACTCATAAGGCTCAAAAACCACAACAAAGTAAAGGCCTTAATCCACAACTGGAGGTAATTAAGACAATTCCAGAACACCCAAATGAGACATTATATCAGATGTCACCTCCAAATGTACATTTTAACCCGTCATTATCACATATCCATTACAAGATAAAATTTGACAAAAGCATGAGTTTGACTTGTAATGCTTAGCAGACAAGTTAACATTCTTATTCTATGTACCAGGCCAAACAATCAAGGTAGCCTTATATGAATCTATACATTTGCTAATATAGCTGCCAATTTCATGAATGCACGTTAACCTTACTTTACCTAAGAAAAAGAAATAAAGAAAAGGTTATTTATACGGAAAGAGCATTTCAGACAAGGGCGCAGGATTCTTAGACAACTTGACAAAAGAGGAACATTCAAAACAAAAGATAGTTACTGCTTAATTACCTTTTTGATAACTGGAAAAGAGTACTCAAGCATTTTGCAGTAAATCCAACGGTATATGGTGCAACTATACAAGAACTCTCAGTAACAGACTGATTGCAGAATTAAAAATTACCAGAGATGAAAACAAAGTGCATCTTGATATTGCTTCCTCATTCCACCGCACAAATTCTGTCACAACAGTAACAGATATCTGCTGGTGGGAAGATGCTGCAGAAGCCCCTTTTGAGCGCCCAATAGTCCCAGTTGATTCAGAAGGCTGCTGGCTCTCAGCACGCAGTTCTTCCATCTGCAAATCATGGTACAGTCTACTGTCGCCAGAGAAAAAAGTGCTCTGTAGAATTGACAGGGGGGGAATAAAACATAAACACACAAACCTTAGCTTGGTATAGTTGTCTAAGAGAGGCCTGCTCATGTTCAGGATATTCATCCTTGTGAGAAGAGAAAAGAGACTCTGTGAGGCCTGTATCAAGAGTCAATAAGCACCGAAATAAACGAGGAAAATGGTGCAAGAAGCTTGACAAATGTGACTAACATTAGTTGATATACACATCCATCAAGTCATGCTAACACTGTTATTCAGGAAATCAATCTCGTTGTCAACTATGATTTGCAGTAACATATTTAAATATATCAAACATCAGTGGCAATCTCTGCTACCAAGTAAATAGAAATTTTCTTAATTGAAGAAATCCACAGGTCATTTATTAAACTACGCACAAACTTTTCATAGAAGCTCACCAATTAAGTATAGTTCATTTATACACCATTCAAACTCATATTCTACAACCAGAGGCAAAAGAGGCCAAAATTTAAAATTTCCAGGATTTGACTTGCATTGCTTAAAAAAGCTAATACTATAGACATTAACTAACTATAATCATAAAAGGTAATTCTATTTGAATATATTATAGAATGTCCATATCTTTATAGTATTCAGGACCAGAATCAACAATTAAGCACCAAACAACTGAACTTAAGTCACCAGTCATCATCCAAATGACCATCTCTGTTTTTTCCTTTTTCTTTTTTCATTTTGGTTAAATAGGAAAGGGTGGAAGATGGAGTGATGGGAGTGATCCCCCAACCCTGCAGCCTTGGTATTAGCTGGGACCACATAGAGCAAAGGCTACCCGTTGCAACATGAAGTCATTAGCAAAATTGTTTCCACAATAATTAACAGGGAAAACATATGTTAACAAGAAAGACAAACCCAGCTCATATTTCTTCATCGATTAATGATGCTCTACACTTGCACTGAATATTGCAGATGATTACACATCTAAAATTCACAAAATAAAGTTAGTTGAATACCCTCAACATCCAAGTCACCACATCCAACAGCTCGCAGGTCTCTTGCAAGTTCCTGAGTCTTCTCATATGCCACCGCTAGCATTCTGAGATACTGAAGCCTCAAGTCAAACACAAAAAAAGTCAATATCTGATTGTCACTTCAAACTGAAACACAGGAACTAGAAACAGTGGACCAAGCAATTCTACATACTAATAAAAGTCCGCCTTCTTCCATGGGAGGTAAATTCACAAGAGATGGTTTCACTAACAATTTATCTAAAAGAGCTGTAACTCGTTGCTCTAAAACTCTCTGCACATACATAGAAAACATCATAAATATGAATTCGCACAAAAAACGGAATGCAGTTTGCAATTTGAACAAGATGATGTAAAACATATGAAGTATAATAAAAACATTCCTGCCTAGATACCTGAACCAAAATGGACATGACATCATTAGGAGATGGGAATACTGCCATAATTGTAGCTGCTTCTTTACGGACAGTGTCTGCAGGAGAGAAGCATAGATTTTTAACAATCCTCTGAAGAATGCAACCCTTGCTTGAGATAAATGGCTATTTTCCAAACCTGTGATTTCTTTGAACATGGAAGAGAGTCCACGAGCAACATTGCTAGGACTAGCTTGAGAACCCTGATCACCAAGAACCAATCTAGAGTCTGCATTCATGACTTCCACATCAATGAACATTGGACGTGTTGCCACATAATGTTGCATGGCGCTAGTGCCCCTGTTGAACTGCAATGCAAAAGGAAACCCATGAGATAAAAAGAAAAAAAAAAGTAAAGGAAAAAACAGAAAAGGAAACCTTTCAATGAATTTGCAAGATCCCTTTATAAATGGAAGATCCATATTACTTCAGAGAGCGATGAAAAGGAATCAAAAGAAAACAAAAAATAACTAAAATTTATGCTTAAACAATCTCCCTCCCATTTTTTCACCAAAAAGTGCGGAAAGGAATAGCAAATCTGTGGGCATTTTGGACCAGGTCATGCAAGTCTGGAGGACTTTTCTTATTATTTTCCAATAATCATTATTCTGTTCTAAGTTGGACATGAAGATTTTATTTCAAAGATGAAACTAGGAAAGCTTATATTCAATTAATCAGTTCAACCCTAGACAGTAAACAATATGACTCCCCCAGGCCAGTATAATCTAGCCATGTTCAGGTGACCCCAAGTCGAGGTGTTAGGCATAAAAGTATCCTGTCCAATCACATGACAAAAGAATCACCTGAGATAAAAATTTTGCACATTCTGCCATGGTAGATAATTCTCGTTTCTGTGATGCTGCATCAAACCGAGCCAACAATCTATTCTCCAGTTCTGCGTGACAAGTAATAAGAGGAAAAATGTCACCCTCTACAATGTTACGGTAAGCAAAAGAGACAAATCCACCAATCATAAACATCTTTATCACTTCTTCTTGTTCTCTTTTTTTTCTTTTTTTTTGGGTGGGCGGGGGGGGCGCTTCCATGGTTGCAAGGCACAGCAGGATCACAAAAATTCTCAAATAACCTTGAATTGGTCCTTGTAGAGATTCTGAACAAGGGACTCTCAAGACAATGAGTGTATGGTGATAATTATTTTATCAAAATATCCGTCAAAAATTGAAAATAACAAAGGTAATTTCTGATTCCAAGGAGATGCATAAAAGCCAGTAATGATATTCCTTTTAAGCATCACAATCTGCATAGCTTTCTTCCTCCTTTGCCAATATGGAACTGACTTTTTTGTTGTTTAGGATAAAAGGAGAAGGGCTAATTAGAAGTAAGGAATTGCACGGTACAGAATTGTAAATGAGACATCCTATGTAAAGGAGGATAGAACAACCATCTAAATCAAAATAACAAAGCAACACAATCCTTTTCTTGAGAACTGCCCCTAAAGACATCTGCTGACATGACAATGCTCAAAGTCAAGAAGACTATCCTATTCCACAACAACTGACTTAGTGTGAAGTAATGAGTGAAAATCACTGCACCTCCTCTCCATCAAAATGCACATACAGCACATCTCCATAAAGAACTAAAATCTTTCTCCCATTAAAAACCACAGAAGAATCCAACACTAGTTCTTCTAAGGATCACCTACTCGCAGCTGAATTGCAAACACATAGCCCTGCCACATATCCCAAGCTACAGGGCTATGTGGAAATAAATCACTCCAAGATTCTTCATTATGATGGCACATAACACAAATATTACAGGGCTATGTGGAAATAAATCACTCCAAGATTCTTCATTATGATGGCACATAACACAAATATTCAGAGACTGGACCATATGGAAATGGGTATCCAAAAACTCTTTCTCATCACAAGCTAGCCCTTTTCTTCTAACCTGATGATGATGTTCGACCATATATGGTATAACCATTAATAGTTATTAAACTACACAGTTTGTCATTTAGACATAATTTTTCACTATTTTCATTTAACACTGAATCATTGTATTGTTTTCATGCACCATGTATGGACTTCCTGTGGCAGTACTATCAAATCCAAAAAGAACAATATGCAGAACACATACCATTGCAGTAGTCCTGAAGATTAGTGACTGCAACTTCTAATCCTCGGCTTGCAGTTGCATTTCCCATGACTGATGTTACAGTTAAGTCTTGTCTTCCAATATCTTCCTCAGCAAATGACCCTATAGAAAAGCGATTAGGTTAGTGCAAAGAGATCATGCAGCATGACAAGAGCTTGAGGTTGAAGAAATATGAAATTTCAGAGCTTTGTGAAATTCCAGAGCAAAGAGATCATCTTACGTAACTTCTGCGCAATTGAAGCCGCCTCAGCAACACGGCTGTCATCCGAAAACAGAGGTGAAAGTTCCATTAAGTCACCTGGGCTGCCATTGAATTCCATCATGTACTGCAAAAATTAAGTAAACAAGGTGTTAATGCATTCTTAGGCCAGGCTAAGGAAAGCATAGAAAATAAGTTGATGGGCAGTACCTTTATGAGCTCTATTGTTTGACTAGCTGTTTCCCTCTGAGCATCTGCACTCTGACAAGATCATAATAAAAAGGGTATAATAACTATAGAACTGAATGCATAGCAAAATTATAACCGGGTATAAGAAAAGTTTTACCTGCAAATGGTCTCCTATTTTGGCAGCAGTCTGTCCAACACTTGAAATACGTGTGTCAAGCCTTGCAAAGCTATCAAACAAGCCATCTACACCTTTTTCCAGCTGAAAGACAAAATCCATAGAAAATGAAATCAAGATTTTTGCTAAACTAGATGGATCTCATAAACCGAGCAAAGAGAAACAAAATGTTCTTGTCTTAAAGGAGCCAAACCAACCGAATGCCCCTGAAGACCTAAAAACCACTTGCCAAAAATGGAGAACGAAACCCAATCAATTTTATTTTCTTTCATTTTCTTTTTATTTAAAAAGGATTATATCTTTTTCATTGCCTAACTTCAGTTCTTCATTACTTTTAAGCCAATCAATTATATAAAACTAAATTTGTAGCCTGCGCTCCGTTGCGGGTTGAGCAAATATTTTTTGCAACGTAAAAATGAATGCTGAGGAAAAAAGATTTGAGACCTGATTCATGGGTTCAATTGATAATTTAAATAATATGATTAAAAAAAAACAACAATAAATAAAAAGACAAAAAAATGTCAATGAAAAAAAGGTTAAAAAAACTCAATCTGATCCAACCCAAATTATCAAACAACTTAATGATCAAGAGCAAAATTGGAAAAAAAAAAGGAACAAAAAAAACAGTTAAATTGGTTTAACTCACAAACTTTGTGACAATGAATATAAGATTGGAATAATCTCATAGAAAAAAATACAGGAAAAGGAGTTTAAATATCAATTCTTAATAAATCAAATGAAAACATGACAACTCCACTAAAAGAAAAATGAATAGGATAAAGATTTAGCTCGATTTCTAGCAGATAAAATGTTAAAGGATAAAAGTCAAGGAAAAAATATAATTTAAAAAGGTCAAAAAAACTTCCAAGCCCAACCGAATCAAGATGCAAAATCTCTAACCCAATCACCAAGGTGAATGCGTTTGAAAGCAAATTGAATAATATCATGAAGCTTAATTATCGAACAACATAATGCTGAAGGACAAAAATAAAAAAATAAAAAATAAAAATCAATGAAAAAAAATGAGTCAACCCGGGCTAACCAGCAAATCCCACAATCATTGAAATCATGGAATCCTTGAACTGAACTCAATCAAGAAACTTAATTCCTAACTAATTTAATTTTAAAAAATGAAATTGTAAGAAAAATATCAATATAGAAAACTTGCTAAAAGAAAAAAGATAGCAAAAAAAAAAGTGAATCAAGTTTGATAGGAATAAAAACCCATAGATGATGAAATTGTAAAAAAAATGATCAGAATAATCCAATAAAAAGAAAATGAAAAACAAAATACGAAAACCAATTTCCAATAAATCAAATGTTAAAGAATAAAATTGAAATAATTTAATTTTAAAAAAGATCCCAAAAAAAAATCAATCCGCTTTAACCTTTAAAACCGGTAATCCTAGTCCTGAACCCGGGATTAACCTCGTATCAACGAAAAAAAAACTTAGTTATCCCGCAAACCCTGTGATCATGAGCACATAAACGATATAGCCCAATACAAAGAAAAGGAAAAAAAAAAGAGAAAGATCAATTTCAAATAAATTAAATGTTGAATGAATAAATTGAAATAAATCAATTAAAAAAAAGGACCCAAAAAAACAAAATTCAACTTAATTAACCTTGAAACCGGTGACTTTGGTCATGAACCCGAAACTAATTCCATAAAAAACAAAACGTAAAAAATAATAAAGAAAATCTCTATAAAAAAAGGGGGTAAAAATAATTAGCTTTAAAAGGGGGGAGAAAAAGTCAACTCGGGCAAACCTCTTAAACACGATCTAACCTAAAAAAGTAGGAAGATCAATTTCAAATAAATTAAATGTTGAAGGATGAAATTGAAATAAATCAATTTAAAAAAGGACCCAACAAAACAAAATTCAACCTACATTAACCTTTGAAACCGGTGAATCTGGTCATGAATCCAAGACTAATTCCATAGAAGGCAAACCGTAAAAAATAATAAAGAAAATCTCTGAAAAAAGAGGGTCAAATTTTTTTAAAAAAAAACATTAGCTTTAAAAAAAGAGGAAAAAAAAACAAGTCAGCCCGGACAAACTTCTTAAACCCGGTCTAATCTTTAAAACTTATAACCCGTGAAATCCTTGAATCGGGTTCAATCAAAAAGTTTAATTCCTAGCTAATTTAATTTTGAAAAATGAAATTGTGAAAAAAAATCGATTTAAAAAACTTATCAAAGAAAAAAAAGATAGCAATAAAAAAAATACATATCACATTTGAAAGAAAAATAACTCATGGAGGATGAAATTGAAAAAAAAAAACAACCTAAAAAATAATTCCAAACAAAATAAATAGCAACAAAAAAAAAAGAAACCAAATTTGAAAGATAAAAAAATAAAAAGAGGTGAGATTTAAAAACAATTGTAATTTTATAGCTTATTAAAAATAAAAAAATAGTAATCAAAATAACAGGGACCAAATCTGAAAGATTAAAAATTAAAAGGGAATGAAATTGAAAAACATTTGTAATTTCATGGCTTATTCAAAGTAAAAAACAAAATAGCAATCAAAAGAACAAAGACCAAATATAAAAGAGGAATAAATTGCAGGGCTAATCTGGTTTTATGAAGGGGCTTACATGGAATTCAAGGGTGGAGAGAGAGAGAGAGAGAGAGAGAGAGCGATCATCGACACCAAACCCGATGCGCATTTGGGGCATGTGCTCCCCCATTGCGTCGAGAGCGCCGAGACTTTTCAAATGTCACCCTCCAAGGAGGCATTTGGTGGTCGGACAGCCTTTCACGCACCGCCAGAACAATGCAAGGGTCATCCACACGATGACGCGTGCTACTAGTAGGTTTATTTTATAATTATATTTAATAAATTTAATTTACAATAATGCTCATGCGTACCCTTGGAATTACAATAAAACCAATGTCAAATGATAAAAAAACATTTAGATGATAATTCTGTTGATTTTGTCTTTAAAGACATCAAAGTAATTATATTATTCTAAAAAAATTGAAAATACTAAAATATCTCTGAGTAGTAGGCATTAGATTATTTTATTCCAAGGTTAAATTAATAATTTTATTGTACGGAAAAAAAAAGATGAAATTATCAATCTAACCTCATATAATTTGTAAAGGACAATTGTGTTATGATGAAAAGACCATTTTACCTCCGATAACTAGTTCAAAGGTTTTTTTGTTTAAGGTCAATTTCATAATCACACTATTACAATTAATAGTAAAATGAGTTTTGGTGAGCAGTAACTTTCCTAGGAGAATTAGTTTTTTTTTAATTTAATCAGCCACTAAAAATTAAAATGCAAGAAATTACTTTATAATATCACCGTACTAAAGGAAATGGAATTAGCTTGCGCATACATTTACGGATGTGTGTGTTGTGTCTGGTCACTACTAGTTGATGCACTGTGACATAATGTAGTCATCATCATTGTGCCTGTTATAGAGGTCCAATCAGCAAGTAAAAGATAAAGAAGCTTTTGCAGTTTACTTCAGAAAAAAAAATATCGTAACAGTTTTTAAAATGATTCAAAAACATGCACACAGACACCCATAAACTCACCTCAGCAAGTGTTTTACGGTGCTTGGAATCTTGGACAGAAACCTCCTTCTTGAGATTGTAGAGCCTTCCATCAATCTTCAATCCAAAAAAAATGTCACCAGAGAAATTTTTTACAGCCTCGTATATTTCATCAAATACTCTTGACAACCTACCTGTTTTCGGAGGTCTATCAACTCCCTACAAGAATCCCGAAACAAAGACAAAAGACTATCCACTTCAGGAAATAAGGGAGAAGACAAGCCTTGCGCCAATTTTGCTGCATCAGATGGGGCTCTTGCATGTCCAGTTGCTATAACATCACTCCCACCGACACCATCAGCTGAATCTGCTTCTTCATCTTGGAAAGATGGGAGTAGATCATTTACCAAGTTCCCAAATAATGCATCAAACGAAAAATCACCCTACGAATTGAATTCAGACTGTAAGTTTTAACATAAAACAAAGCAAAAGGCATGATACCAAGTTTTCCTCATGAAGATTAAGCTGTCCACTATCTACTCCTTACCTTGAAATCATCTATATCCAGAATGAGTGGAAGAGAGGCAACTGACGAAGATTTTGAATTTCTATTGCTCCTGATTCCATCTATACTATCCTTCATCTGCTTCACATTATGCATATTACGGTAAATCATCACCAGAAATTAAAATTTCAAGCACTGATAATAACGCCGATAATATTTCAGAAACCCTGGCCAAAAGACTTGATCACCATCACATGGGCACCAAAATAATAAGTGTGCCAGAGAGATTTACCTTATGTAAGCTGATTTTCTCTCAGTAAATTCTAAGCTGGAAATTTCATTACAATGAACCAAAAAAACACAGAACACAAAATTTAATCCAACTTTATCTCCTGCTTTCTCCAATTTTCTCATCAACCAAACAAAAAGGAAAAGGAAAAACCAATTCAGCGTCCCATCTAGTAGCAAGTGCTAGAACCAGTACACAATACTCAGTCGATCACAAAATGACCATAAACCCCTCCATTAAATCTGAGAAAATTTAAAATAAACTAAAGCGCGTGCAGTTTATAGATCATGAAGCAGAATTGATAAGAATGTTACCTCGTCAGTGATTGAATGAAAAGAGCAGAGCGCGGAGACGATGGCCAGAGAGAGGCTTTGGCTCCTAATTTCTACGATTTGGTAGGGTAGATCGAGCTTTTGCAGAGAGAGAGAGACAAGAAAACAGACTCTTCATCAACGAAAACTACAATGAATGATTTTTGTATTTTACAAAGTTACGGTTTTGGCCTTAATTTGGTAGAAGGGAAGGGTCATGCTGGGTAGCGTCAAATTGGGGAATTACGATGCAAGGTAAGTTGTGGTGAAATATATTATTTTACTTGAATATATATTGAAATAGTTTTTTTTATTTTTAATATTAATATATTAAAATTATTTTAAAAAATTAATTTAATAATTTTTCAAGTTAAATATATATAAAAACAGAAATTATTATATTATCGAGCAAGTACTAAAAAAAATGCCTTAGAGATTCAGATTCCCCTGCAAACCATTTTCCAAAGTCATTTTCTCGTCTAATTATATTAATTAACATTTTTCAACAACTCTTTTCAACTTGCAGTGAGCATTTTTAATTTAATTTGATTTTCACTTAAAAAACAATCAAAGTAAAATTTATTTATTTTTAATTTAAATTAAAATCAGTTCAAATCGAACAATTTTAGTTTGTTTCGATTCAATTTATAATTTATGTTGTTAAAAAACCAAAAAACTTTATATTTTTTGAGCTATTTTTGTGACTTTTTATGAACAATTAAAATAATTGATATAAAAAGCCTATTCTGATTGTCCAATTTTTTATGTTTTTTTTATGGGTTTTGAAAAACCTTTTGATTAATGTAAAAATCCTTTTCCAATTTATCAATTTTTTTTGTGTTTTTTAATTGGGTTTTTTATTTTATTTTTTTAAGAGAAGCTACTCAGTATTAAATATCAATCAAGCCAACTCAATTTCATTATTTGTCAAAAGCAGGATGGTACACAACTACCATAAACAAAGCAATAGCAGAAGCAGTTAGTAACAAAAATAAACAAATAAAAATATCCAAACAATTTTTATGTTTCAAAAATATTTTTGAAAAAATTTAAATTTTTTTATTTTTTTACTTTAAATTAATATTTTTTTGATATTTTTAAATTATTTTAATACGCTGATATTAAAAATAATTTTTAAAAAATAAAAAAATATTATTTTAATATATTTCTAAGTGAAAAACACTTTAAAAATAACTATAACCACACTATCAAATAAGCTATACTAAATCAACTATTTAAAGTATCTGCATTTAATTAACTCAATCGATCATAAATTCACATGTTTATCAT
>Ga0307517_10009139_pt1 | contig 14106 bp, 7 predicted proteins | sample 23_EM_MG_FD_194515 | JGI IMG/M metagenome (GOLD analysis project Ga0307517, IMG submission 194515) | Populus trichocarpa ectomycorrhiza microbial communities from riparian zone in the Pacific Northwest, United States - 23_EM | ecosystem: Host-associated > Plants > Roots > Unclassified | place...
AAAGATAAAAGATAAAATAGTACAAAAAATATTTAAAAAATAATACAATTTAGAGAATCGTAGATGAGATCTAAGATTTGTGAGTCGTAAGTATCATCTGCAATTGTTTCAAATTGCAAAATTGATAAACAGAACATTTAATAAGGAGAGAGGAGAAAGAGAGAGAAAAGAAAAATAAATTAGAAGCACACCAAAACTCCGACGATAACACCATCAGTACCGTTGAAAAGATCTCAACAAGACAAATACAACGATATCAAGAAAGGTTACTAAAAACAAGTGAGCCACAACACCTTTGGACAGCTCATGTCGCCTAATCTGTTCACTTTTTGAGACCTTCTTTGGTGTTGTTGGATTTGTCTTATTGAGATTTTTCCAACAATACCAATGATGTCATCATCAGAGTTTCGATGTGTCTTCGGGGTCTTTCTATTTATTTTTTTACTTTTTTCTCCATCTTCTCTCTTCACAAGTTAAATGGAGGAGAGAGGAGAGAGAGAAAACAAAGAAAGAAAATAATCGTGGAGGCACACTGGTACTGTTAGAAAGATCTCCACGAGAGGAATCCAATAACACCAAAGAATGTCACAACACGAGCTGTTTAAAGGTATCAAGCTCACTTGCATTTGAACTAGTTATGTGGCCTACTTCGGTCATTGTTGGTGACCTTTCTTGGTGTCGTTAGATTCGTCTTATCGAGATCTTTCCAAAGATATCGATGGTGTTATTGTTAGAGTTTCAATGTGCATCTGAGATCTTTTTTCCCCTCTCCCTCTCCCTCTCCTTATTAAATGATGTGTGCATCAGTTTTGCAATTTGAAAGAGTTGTAGATGATATTTGCGACTCACGGATTGTAGATGTCATATGTGATGCTTCAAATAATATTATTTTTTAAAATATTTTTTGTATTATATTATTTTACTATTTTTTTAAACCATGCTAGAGTCTAGAAACACTTAATAAATGAATCCCATTAACAAACATAAAATGCTGACTCCGAAGGAAGTGGATTCAGAAAACAAAACATTCAGTAAAATTAGAATTATATTTGTAAATACAGCAGCCTCCTGAGTCCTGAGTCGTGAGTCGTGAGAAAATTGAATCACCAGGGCAGAACAAGAGAACAAAAAAGCAAAGACAAAAGGACACTGAAGAACTGACCTAGAAAGGGTAGACGTACTTGTCCAATTCCTGTAACATCCTTAATTTCTCAATCACTAAGATGTCCAATAAAAGAAAATAAGGACAGGTGCTTCCCAATTTGGACACCAGTATCATCTTGCCAATCTGAGCTGGCCCACAAACGGCGCCGGTTGGCATGCTGAATGGAGAAGCCCATACCCAACTGTGCCACACTGGACAGAATCTGTGCCTCACTTTATTTGGTGTCATCCTTGTGTGGTCAAATCTTCCTCTCTCTCTGTTTTTTTTTTCTTTCTCGTGAAAAGGTAAAAAGTCCTGATTCGAATCTAAATGTGTGTTTAAAATTTTAATGAAATGGGGTATTTTAATGTATCTAAAAATACATTAAAATATTTTTTTAAGTTTAAAAAAATATTAAAAAATCATCACTTTAGTACTTATTTAAAATTAAAAAAATATCAATTTAATTCTTATAAAACAAACAGAAGCCATCAAACTTCAACGCTCCATATTGTCTAAATTGACTATGATTGATATACAACTTTCTACGTTGTGTTTTTTTATTAGTATTTTATGATAAAAAAATAATAATAACAATTTTAAAATAAATTTTCATTCCTTGTCAACCTAGCTATCCTATCAGCAGCACAACAAAGACTTAATTGAATCATAAATGTCAAAGCACGGAGAACAAGCTCGCATGGTGAATTCACAAGCCTGGGCCTGGGAAGTATGAATTACTGAAGCATTATTACTTTCACAAATTATCATATACAAAATAAAATTTGAAAACAACCCAGAAAAAAAAATTGGAATTAGATTAAGAAATCCTAAAATCAACAAAACCCCTCGAACTTAATTAACAAGGTTAAGCCCAAAATTTAATTTATATCAAACCCCCAAAAACAATCTAAAGAAAATTAACCCAGAAGAGGAGTATTAAGATTATGATCATGATCAGCTTGATCATCGCCATCATTGTGATGATCAAACTCATCACCACACTCATAAACGGATCCAACAAGCCGTAACTGATCTTCTAAATACCTTTGCAATAACCCAACTTCTTCCTCCTCTTCCTCTTCACATTCGCAGTCACAAAACCCCTCTTCACACCGCCGCAACCGATCGCCTCCGTCTTCATCTTTCTTCCTCCGGCCACGGTGGCAGAGGCTGACGCATAGCTCGGCGGCCCAGAGGATAGGCAAGGTGGCGCAAAGAAAGGGAAGGAGGATCGGTGAGAAGAGGAGGAGCAAGACACGGCGGCTCCTTCGGGTTCGGAGCCAGGTGCTGGTGGCTAACATGAGCCGGTAAGGTGGGGAAAACATGGTGGGGTTTTGATTGTCGTGGTGGTGGTGATGGCGGCGGCGGAAATCATGGCGGTGAATTGGTGGTGGTGGTGGTGGTGGTGTAATCTTGGGTTTTGGAAGAGGGGGAGGGTTGTCACATGAGTGGGGATCTTTATACATGAAGGGCATCTGATCGTCGACAGTGATGGTTTGATTTTTTTTTGTGGTTAAAAACTCTTTGAAACTGTTTATTTATTATTAAGGAAGTTGTAAGGGAAAGGGAGTACTTTAATTAACTTCAATTTAATATTGATTTCAGATTTATTATTTTCTTAAGAAAATTTATAATGATAATTTGGCATAAAGACAGTTTGGTTTCTTGAAGTTTTTTTCAATGTCAACTGCGTCCTCATAATTTTAATTAAGTTTTATAATGATACTCTACGGTAGATTGTTTGTAGAGTTTAATCTCAATCCCTTGGTTAGTGGTAATCAAAGTCATACTTATTAAACTTCATCCAATAATCAATACAAGGTTTGAGTTACAGGTTGAATGAGTTATCACAAGTTAATAATTTTTAAAAAAAAAATCAAAAAAACTTTATAAAAAAAAATTAAACTCAAACAGGATCTTTACTAGATTGTGAGCTAATTCGTTAAGTCGATCAAATTAACTTTATATTGATTTTTTTTATACTCAACTAGGGCTAGAGTCGGATAGCCTTACTTTGTTTTTTAAAACATTTTAAAAGCGTTTTTGAAAAAAATTAAAATTTTTTTAATTTTTTATTTGCTTTAAATTAATATTTTTTTATATTTTTAGATCATTTTAATGTGTTAATATCAAAAATGATTTTAAAAAAATAAAAAATATATTATTTTAATACATTTCTGAGTGAAAATAGACTTTAAAAAGCAACCACAACCACAATCTCAAGCACGCTCAATCTTGGAGTATAGAGGTAATTTTTACTATTATATTATAAACAAAAATACTAAAATTATTAGCACTAAAACTTGTTTTATTGAAATAAGTTACTGCATACATATCAATTAAACCATGCATATATGTATAGAATTAATGTTTGAATATTAAAAGATTTCTAATCTATTTCTCTTATTTGTTTTCTCCCTCTACTATCTCACCAATTTGATTCAATAAAATTGCATTCTTTTTCTTTCTCAAGACCCTCCATGTCAATTCTTTCTAGAAAAAAAAAATAATAATACAAGGAGACGGTCATAAAATCTGATTTAGATGTGGTCATGTTCAACAAAGATACCTTCTCTCTCCAGAACATTAATGTTTTCATACGCCCGTGACCTTTCAAATGGGTGTCGCGAATTTTAGTTGGCAGCTAACTTGGGGAGTTTAGGTCAAGCTTGGACTAGCTTTTTGTCTGGTATTTGTGTTTAATTATGTAGTAGTGGTTATTTTTTAATGTATTTTTTATTTAAAAATATATTAAAATAATATTTTTGATATCGGTATATCAAAACGATCTGAAAATACTAAAAAAATTAATTTGAAGTAAATAAAAAATAAAAAAATTATAATTTTTTAAAAAATACTTTTAAAATACAAAATAAACATGTATTAAAATCTTTATACTCGATAAAAGAAAATGAGCAATTTCTAATTTATTTTTTTATTAACGTGGATGTTCAGGTCAGCTTGCGCACATCTCGACTAATCGCACGGGTCTTAAAGTTAACGACCATGTAAACCTCCGGTGGCAATTATATTTGCAATCACATGGTTCGAACCTGAAACTACAAGAGAAACAAATCTTTTAATTCCAAGCTCTTATTACTAGACTACCTACTAAATAGTTTCAATTTCTAAATTTTAATATGCTCAGAGAGGAAACAAGTGATGTTGTTCTAGGATGTGAACGGCCTTTTTCACTGTATGAGATGTAAAACTTACATTATTAGGTGCTTATATTAATGAACAAGCCCTTTAATTTATTCTCATAAAAATCTTGTTCTTATGAAAAAAAAAAAAATTCATGTGATAGAGATACTAAAACAATTATATAATTAATGTAAAATGCTTATGTAGTAATATTGAAAGCCTGACTTGGCTACAAGTTCAGTTAATTGTCGATTGAGTGATTTATTAATTGGAACAGTTATTATGCACTTAATTATAACATAATTTTAACATGTCGCACGTTGTGTCCGTAATTACTTTATTCAAAAAAAAAACACAAAAGAAAATTGGACACTAGTCTATAACATTAGAGACCATATGCTTCTAGAAAACATAAAAAGAAAAAAGAAAAATAGATTCTTCGTACTATTGTTGAAATTTAAGAGAGAGCATTGGAAAAAATTGTTACCATAAATATATTCTAATAGTCTATACTTAGATTTGTGGGCACAATTTTTTATTGATTAAAAAAAAGATGTTTAGGCGACTGGGCGTGTTTTTTTAATTTAAAAAATGACTTGAAGCATAGACTAGATTATAAAAAAACTGATATAATTTAATCAAATAATAAAAGAATTGATAACGACACCAAATAGACCAATTTAAACCAAAAGGAGTCATGGGAATATGCAAAAACAAATAGTTATCAAAACAAAAAAGAGATGCATTTGAGAAAATAAAAAAAAAATATGAATCTTAAACTCGAGCTCAATAAACAAATAGTCTAACTTTAAAATCTGGGTTAAGGTCTAAAACCTGCGACTTGTAAAATCTTAGACTCGGGTTCAATAAAAAAGCTCAATTTCTAATCAATTTAATGTCGAAGGATGAGATTGAAAAAAATATATCGATTTAAAGATTTTTTCAAAGTAAAAATAATAGCAATCCAAAAAATAAAAATCAAATTTGATAAAAAAAAACTTAAAAATGATGAAATTGTAAACAAAAATTAATTCAAAATATTATCTAAAATAAAATAAAAAACAATAAAAAAAATAAAGACCAAATTTGAAAGATAAAAAAATTAAAGGATATAAAATTAAAAAGAAATTTCAATTTTATAAATTATTGTAGGATAAGTTATGATTATTACAATGAATAATGTTTTGTGTTTACGTGAAGAGTAACTTATTAAGCAATTGTAGTTTTTTATATATATATATATAATTGTAATTTATTTAAAATCTCACATTATAAAAGATTTAGTATTGATATATAAAAATTGATCCAAGGATATATTGATCTTTAAAGAAAAAGGGAAAAAAAATACTAAAATTGATTATTCACGAGAGAGAGAGAGAGAGAGAGAGACCATTATGACGTATACATAAAGAAGTGAATTATCCAAATAATGCCACCTGTTATTTTTTCAAGAAATAACAATAATAAATAGATTATTATTATTTTGGTGACATCAGACAGATAGACATAAACATTATTAAACTGGTATATTTTAACTACATATACGAGACAGGTTCTCGTTTGACTTTTGTTTAGAAATTCTTTAAATAATATGTTTCCGGAATATATTTTTAAGCGATTTAAATAGGAATTAAGATTTAAAAATAGAAAAAAGTTAGCAAGTAATTTCAATACTGTTATTCTTTGTTACATATTTATGATGAAGAAAATATTCATATTAGGATCGCAATTCGCGAATTGCCTTGTTCTGTTCAAAGTATAAAAAGTTGTGGTTGCCTTTCTAAAAATAAGTTCAAGTGATAAAAAATAAAGTTTAGTTTTGTGACTGAATTAGGGATGAACAAAAAAACCGATAAACTGATTAAACCGAGAAAACCGGAAAAAAAAATCGAAAGAACTGAACTGAAAAAAAAATTGAATTAACCGATTAAAAAATCACAAAACAATTCTGATTCGGTTCGGTTTGTAAAGTCTGAAACCGATTGAACCGAACCGAACCGGTTCAACCAACCAGTACTTGAAAAAAAACCAACTATAAATACAATGTTTTCTAACCCTAAAATCACATTCAGCCATCAGCCACCGCCCCCTTCTCTGCAGATCTCTCCCTCCCTTTACTCTCACTTTACTCCCTTCTCTGCATATCTCTCCCTTTACTCTCACTTTAGTCTCTAAGTAAGGAAGCCCCTTTGAAAGCATTATTCATTATCTGAGTGAATCTCATCCTGTGACAAGTTTAAAAGAAGGACTATTGAAAGCGGGGATAACGAAATATCTTCTCGGGAAAGCTAGCAAGCCATCTACTTTCTTTCCTTCACCCCTCAAGTAGTAAGGCTTTCCACCCGCCGGTCCTAATCAAATAAAAGATCTTATCTGGCTAGCCATTGGTCGCTTTATCAAATCTTGTTTTGATTTTTCTCCCTTTACTCTCTAGTCTTTGCTTTGATTCCCTTTATTCTCCTTTGCTTTGATTTTTCTCCTCTCCCTTTACTCTCTGTAAACCTAAAGTTATATGTGATAAAGCAGATAACATCATTGAGATACCAAGATGAAACATCACTTTAACAAGTTTCAAGGAATTATTAATGAGTTGCCTGCAATGGGTATTAACTTTGATGATGAGATACATGGATTATGGCTTCTTGAAAGTTTACCAAACTATTTAGAATGTCACTGTCTAACTCAGATGTTCTAAACGAGGAGATGAGAAGAAAGACATCGGGTTCGTCTTCCCAATCACTAATTATCGGTTTAAACTAGTTTAGAAGGGAAAAAACCGAATCGAATCGAAATTAATTGGTTTGAACCGGTTTTCGGTTCGGTTCGGTTCGGTTCAAAAAATAAAAAAAAAATTCGGTTTGGTTGTTTATTTTGGTTCAAAACCGGAACGAACCGGAAATGCTCAGTCCTAAACTGAATGCATGAATCTATTAAAAAACAAAAACCCATATGTAAATAATTGTGTCTCTAGATTCATTTTATTATGAATTTAAATAATGTAATAATAATTTTTTTATTTTCAAATAGAATTATTTATAAACTAGCTATTGGGGACACTTTTGTCTTTTTCATAGAGTTCATTTGTCATTATTATATTGATCAGTGACAGATCAATTTTTTAACATTTTAGATACATGATGAAATAATTTAAATAGTATTGAAAATAAATTTTTTAAAATTAGGATCTAGAAGGTTTTCAGTCATTTTACAATTTGATAGTATAGTGAAATGATTACATTTTACTTAAAAGCAAAATATTTAAAAATGATGTTCTAAGTTTTTTTTTATCCTTTCATAATAGTTTTTAAATTATCACTAATGTGAATGTTGGATAATTTAGTTTTTTTTAAAATATAAATATATTTAAAAAGCAAAAAAAATATTTTGTTTTGTTTTGTTTTATACTAGATTTGATCTTCAATCTCTTGATTGCTATTTATTTTGTTTTTTAATTTTAAATAATTAAAAATTTTGTTTCATTCTTTTATGATAACATTAACAATTATTCAATATTAAAAATTCTTGTTAATATTGAATAAGATCTGTATATGATTTTGTCAGATTTATTATTATTATAACTTTTTTTTTTTTTTTTATAAAAGTGCATAAAAATGATTGATTTATGAATTTTTTTATTGTTATTGCTTTCAAAATCTTAATAAGTTTTTATTTAATAAAAATAATTCTTATAAAAAAATATATTTTCATAAAAAAAAGAAATACATGAATATGAAAATGAATTTTTATACCCACCTCAAGTTGAGCACAAGGACCTTCCAATTCTCCATTGACAATGATGAAGACCTTGAATTAAAAGCTTGAAATTATCAAACTTAACCCTAAATTATGAGGAAGAAAAGGACCCGACATTGATAAGAAAGGGAAAAAGGGCCACATCCTCCTTTGTGTACATATGAGTTGATGGGCGGTCACAAATTTGCCAGAAAAAGCATACACATTTTCGTACCCTACCGAATAAGTAAAAAAAAACAAACCATCATTCCACTCTCTAAACCCACGCACCCCAATCTCCTCCCTTGCTTTCCCACCTAGATTCTTCTCCATTGGACCGTGTACATCACGGGATACCCTTGCATCTGGGATTTAGTTCTTGACCGTCAAGAAGCACGGACAGTGATCAAATCTGGAAAACGATGGCGTTGCAGCTCTTTAAGCTTTCTGATACCTACAATTCACGTGTAACTCCTCCCTACTTAACCACCCTTCATCTGATCTTGAGGAGATAGTATTCTCATCAAGGGTTACAAGAGTAAGACACACATGGATACACCTACACTTGCGGTGTATAGAGTCAATACGTAAAATAAAAAAACAGACCAGAACTATAAATCTAGTTCCATGCTCTCTTTATTACCGCAAAAGTGAAGTCCTAAAAAGAGGAAATATTGCTCTTCTTTTCTTTTTCTTTCACTTTCTATATCGAAACCCAACAAAAGAGGAAAAAAAATATTAAAGCCTCTAATACCCGAGTGAAGAAGCAGATGCAACCAACACCTGCCGGAAGCAGCAACACTAGTGCTGGTGGCGGTAGCGCTGGTGGCGGTGGAGGTGGAGGGATTGCTAGGTTTCGTTCAGCACCAGCCACATGGATAGAAGCACTTCTTGGAGAAGAAGAAGAGGACCCATTAAAGCAAAGTCAGAACTTGACTCAGTTACTTACTTCAAACACACCTTCAAGTAGAGATTCAGTGCCTTTTAATGCTTCTAGTGCTGCTGTTGAACCGGGTTTGTTTGAACCGGTTGGTGGTTTTCAAAGGCAAAATAGCTCTCCAACTGATTTTCTTCGGAGTTCTGGGATCGGAAGTGATCAAGGGTATTTTTCTAGTTACGGAAATGCTTCAAATTATGAGTATATGACGCCAAATATGGATGTTTCGCCTTCTGATAAAAGAGCTAGAGAGGTTGAGTTGCAAAACCCTTCTGCGAGATATCCACCTCCTCCGTCGGTATGTTCACTCCAATTTGTAACTGATGTTGGTTATTAATTGACTGTTTCTTGGTAGTAAATTTATTCTATCTTCTGTGGCAGTATGTGGGTTCTTTTTTGTTTGTGGCGTGGCTCTTTGATTGATTACTTGTTTATTTAAAGTAGAGCAAAAGAATTTTACTTTTGATGTTATGTGAAATTCAAGCTAATTTTGTTATATATGTTAGGATCTTTTTGTGTACAATTTTATAGTCTTCTCAGTATTTGGTTTGGTAGAAAGGAGAGCAAACTGGGCCTTTAAGGGCATCTAGTTTGATAGAAATGGAGATGGATAAGCTTTTGGAGGATTCAGTGCCTTGCAGGGTTCGTGCGAAGCGTGGCTGTGCTACGCATCCTCGGAGTATTGCAGAGAGGGTAAGATGAATCAATTACTAGCAATCTGGTGCATTCTAGAGATAGGCGGCGGATGTGTTTGTTGTTATTGCTAAATGAACTTCATTTTTTCTGAATTAGGTTCGGAGAACTCGAATCAGTGACCGCATAAGGAAACTTCAGGAACTTGTTCCAAATATGGATAAGGTACCTTCTTTGGGAACTCTTATTGAAAATGAAATTTTGTTGGGATAGGAATTTCTTTGTAATCACAGATTTCACTATGGAAAAATTTGCATTACAATTTTATTGTCATAATGCTTTGCCTCAATAGAGAATCTTAACAACCTTTTTGAATAACTGGTAGAGATTTTGAAGTCTATCTAGTGCTGCAAAACTTCAGGAGCACTGTATATATTTCAGCCTCCTTTAAATCCGTTGATTTGCTAGATGTATCATTTCATGTGAGAGTTCAAAATTGAAGTCCGTTCTTGGAGAGTTTGCCTCTTGTATAATATGGATATAATGAAAAGGAGGGAAGAAAAGTCACAGGGTGCTCCCCCACCCCCCTGTAAGGAGTAATAACAAATGAGGAATGTTAATTACTAATGTCATCGTGTTACATGTTTGAGACAAAAAATAGTCATGTTTTGTTTCTATTTTTATTATCCTATTACATAAAATGGGACTATGCCAAATTTATATAAATGAATTTGTAACTCTTTAAGGACAAATTATAAATCTAGAAACTATCATATAGGTTTCGTCTCCAAAAGAATTACTGAAATAGTTTATAATCAGTGCCATGACAATAAACTGATATAGTTGTGATGTGAATCAAGCCCCTCGCAAGACAATGAAGTGAGTTCAGTACGTATAAGGTGTGGGGTTATTGATGACATTAATGTTGCAATTGATTCTAGAATGAATGCAAAAGCATATTGTCTGCAAGAGTGATTTTGATGGAATGGTCCTAGCAATGAGGTTTCTTGGTACATGATGGCTGTCTGTGTTTGGGGGTTCAAATGGTGCGTAGATTATGTTTGATCAAATTCTATGGAGAAATTTGGTTTTGAGGTACTAAATGATTATTGGGTTGGTGAAAGCAAGGGATTTGAACTATTCTTGCAAGGTGTTCACTACCAGATTTGGTTGAAGGCTGATAGATGTGCAAAGGCTTGAAAAATGGCATCTACAAGCTCTTTGCTCGATGAAGCCTTAGAGAGCTAATGTTATCATTGTCTTGATATGAATTATGCTTGATTCTCAAAATGGATAGCCAAAAGCAGCTGTGAAGATACTTCTAAATAAATGGACGGATGGATGTTAACCCATGAAGTTGGTTCCATGGTGAAGGGGTGAGCTAAAGTTGTGTGGCAGGCACATACTCGAGATTTGAATCATAGCATTTTTTTAGAGCAAATGACTTTTTGTTTTGGCTGCCTATCCAGGCTTTAACCCATGATTCATGTTACTAATTCAAAATAATCCAGCTAGTTAGCTTAAAACGTGTACTTGATTGTTTCCTTATTTTGCTCATGTTTGTTTCCATATTATACTCTTGACATTTCAATTGTACAACTATAAATATAATGAAAAACTACATGGCTTAAGCATGTTAGCCAAGCCAAAAGATATCTCGTGTATCGGTGTTTTTATCTTTTTTTTGTTTTATTAAGTTTTAACACATCCATCAAGAGTTAGCAATGTTTTGTGGATCTGTTCTTGCCATTGGTGGAAAGAAAAATGAGTGTATAAATGTTAAGTTAGATGACTCAAGAATCCAAATTTGGCTCCCTAGCTAGCAAAGCATGCATGCTTACCTCGGCTTAAAAGTTAAACTATTGATCATAGTCAATCCCAATGCCAAATAAGCCCCTTTTAATGGTGAGCTTGATGCCTGCTTAATCTCAAGTTGATGGTTTGGATGTGGGCTCATTTTTTCTCTTTTATTGCCATTAATATTGGTCAAGCTTATCTCCTTTTCATTATCGACATAAATGCAAACGGTGTTATCATTCATTATATAAAACAGTTGCTTGAGAGCCTAGTCTTACATAATTTCATTTTTTGTTCCTTTGTTAATTCTTGGTGAAGTGGCATTTTGTTATGTTCATGACACGTGATTGGGTGTTTATATTTTTTCAAAATCCTGAAATGAAGCACTCTTAGATGATCCTCTGAAAGACCACTCATGAAAGTAATATAATGTATGACCATGAGCTGACCTAATTGCTAGTTTGAGTTATTAGTATTTTGAAACCCTAACAACAAGCTTGCTTAGTTGCTCCTGCAAAGGCCTGTATGAATGCACTATAGTGTAACACAATGCTCATCACTCGACATTGTAATTGGAGTTATTTATTGGGCTTGGTTTGTTGAGTTTTAAAACAAGACAAATCAAATTGCAAACTATCCCGACACTCAAGGAATTTTTTTTTTTTGTCTTTCTGTTATCTTCCTTTTCATGTATGCTACAATAAGACACATTAATAACAAAAAATACCTCTAAGATTCATAGGGTTTCTGAACAAGAGGCAAAAGCCTTGGTGCGTGGAGGAAGTGCCACCTTGGTTAATGGAGCTTGTAAGGGAAGAGAGATACATATATAGAGTATTTGATGGAGCAGAGGTTTGATTTATTGGAACTTTGTCCAAAATCTTAGTGGTCTTCTCTGTTGATTTTCTAATCCCCTCACTTATGTGTGGATTTTATCAATGATCTTGGTATCATGCACTTGTTTGTTACTCACTTCAGGTTCTCTCTCGTATTTAGTTTCCTCTCAGCTTCTTAAACTTAATATTTGTAAAACAGGAATGAAATTTCATGCCTTTGATAAAACCCCCCATTTGCACAAGTTCTGCCATCAGGCGAGAATTATGGATCTTGATGCATAAAATGTTGAAAACAAAATCAACGTTCGAGTCAAGCTTTTTCACTACAATACCATCAGTTTGCTGTAACAAATCCCGCTTCTTGGCTTAAATAACCCGATTTCATTATGTCATGCATGACTGACATATTGGATCAGTGGGTCTTTGATGTAAAATCCCTCATTGAAATTCTATTTTTCATTTCAACATGAATTAGATTGAGTGAATATTGCTACTCTTTTGGTTACCATTAGTTTCCATTTATTTGATTTGGTGTTTTCATGGTTGATTGTTGCAGCAAACAAACACTGCTGATATGTTAGACGAGGCTTTAGCGTATGTTAAGTTTCTTCAAAGGCAGATTCAGGTACTCTCTACACAGGTCTTATTTTGAGTTCATTTGGTTTTAAAGCCATTGGTAAAGAAACAAGATTTTGCAGTCTTTACCTTTGTGAGCACCTAGTAACCAACAGATTCCAAATTGTTCCCTCTCACTTATATGTATAGATAGTGATACAAATTGAAATGCAAAAGCAGGGAAATATTAGTATTTGACTGACTGAAACATGGCAGGAACTCACGGAACAGCAAAGAAAATGCAAATGCATAGCTAAAGAATAACAGAGGTAATATGCCTGCCCACTGTTTTGTGTAATTATCAGATTAATGAGATTTCATTTAAGGTCCATCATAGTATTTCTGATGATCTTCTCTGGAAGCTCCATCATGTAATTAAAAGATTACCATCTTTTATGTCACTCTTATTCTATATATAGATGAAAGCCTGCCATGTGGGTAGCAAATATATTAGAGTTCATGTCAAGGTTTAGCCACTTCATCTTGGAAAGTTCTAGTCTCTTTAAGGTCGTGGTTGGTATGTTAATAGTTGTAGAATCCTGTACACAATAATATACTTTCCAGGGTGCTGCTGAACGGGCTTTAGATATTCTTGATATTTACAGCTATGTATTCCATTAAACTCTCCTGAAGAAGCTGTTGTATCCACGAAAATCTTTGGTCAAATATGCGTCTAATATTTATACATAGTATCTTAGAAATTGCTTTGCATGAGATTCACTGTTAATAGTAGCAGCATCTGTTTCGTTTTCTAATGGAAACAGACAAGATTTCAGGTGAAAAGAAAATCTTATGATGGCCTACTGCCTGGTGAAGTTCTTAATATTTTGGAACTGAGAAGTCCTTTGTTTAAACAAGAAAGAGACTTAGATCTGGGTTATTAACCCCCCCTTTCTTTCTCCTATAATTCCAGTGAGAGGATGTGGTATTAATTGCTTTGTGTGCACACTGCACAGGCACTTGTGCCCACGTCATTGATGGATGACCTTTATCCTTTGGTTGCATTGAAAATCTTACATGTGAAGTTATATTGTGGTTGTCGCAATCTGGATGATGGTGGTATTGTCTATCATATGTCCATCCGGTTGAAATCTTAACCTAAAACTTTCTGCCTGATGTTTTATGGATTTTTTTTTTATCTATAATTTGGATGATGAAAAGTGGAGAGAGAGGAAATTGATGGGTTGCTATGTTGCAGGTTAATATTATTTTTTAATAAAATATTTAGGCTTTACAGGTGTGCCTTCTATTATTTTTAAAAGAGA
>Ga0307517_10009140_pt1 | contig 14105 bp, 5 predicted proteins | sample 23_EM_MG_FD_194515 | JGI IMG/M metagenome (GOLD analysis project Ga0307517, IMG submission 194515) | Populus trichocarpa ectomycorrhiza microbial communities from riparian zone in the Pacific Northwest, United States - 23_EM | ecosystem: Host-associated > Plants > Roots > Unclassified | place...
TATATAAAAAAAATGTAAGGTTATTGGACAAGGATTTTTTTTATTTCTCCCTTCTTCATGTATAGTTAAAATACGTATTTGACATTAGAAAAAAAAAAAACAAGGTTTTCATTTAGGGGTATTTTTGTACTTTCACATTGGTTTTTTAGGTGATTACCAATCATTGGGTGTTTTTGTATTTTCATGTTGACTTTCTTAATTTCTTAACCAAGTCACTCATTGGCGCGTGCTAATCACGCGTCAATGAGTTAGTGGTGTTTGTGTCATTTAGATGGTGTATACGACGTCAATTGGTGGTCAAACCTGACCTTCTATTATCTTTTTGGAAGCGTCACCGTGTCCTCTTCCACATGGTTTGGTGTGTGATGGTGTATGGTGATTGTTTTTTTTTTTTCTGCTTTTCTCTCTCCTAGCATATAAAGTACATGATTTTCTTTTTTGTTTTTTGTTTTTCGATTTCAGTCTTTATTCTCTTGATTTCTTGTTTCATTCTTATTCTTTTTTATTTTTAATATAATCATCTCCATATAAACATGTTTTTTTTTCCATTTCAGTCCTTGTTCTTTTGATTTTAATTTTTTTTTCTAGACCCTTTTGTTAAAGTTTTTTTTGTGTTTCAATTTCATCATTCAATCAAATTTTTTGTTGTTTTATTTTTTTCAATTTGACCCTCATTCTTTTGATTTTTTTTTCCTTTTGTTAAAGCTATTTTTCAATGCAATTTAACCCTTCAATTGAAAAAAAAAAATTGTCCTCTAATTAATTTTGTTTTCACCCTCATTCTTTTAATTAATGTTTTTTTACATCTTTTTATATAATTGATTTTTTTTTGTTTCATCTTTTGACATTTGATTGGTTAGGGATTCGGCTTTAAACGATCTTATTGTTCTGCATTAGTGCTTTTTTTCTAAATATTTATTTTATGATTATCTTTAATTTGTTTTCTATGAGTTTATCTTGGACCCATGACCTAGCTCACAGACTTTGCATGCTTTTTTTTAATATAAGATTTTAAAAAAAATTATTTTGTTTGTGTTTGGTTTTTCAAGATATTATTCTAATTCATGAATATTTTTTATTTTATAAAAATGAACTTTATTTTTCAAAATAAAAGATATTCTTTTTTAAATAATATTTCTAATATATTCGTCATTGCGTAATATTTTTTAGGGTGTGGGTTTATTCAATCAATTTCATTTATATTTATATTTATATTATTTTTTATTAATTTATATAACCAAAAATATCTTATTATAATTGACTGTGTAATAAAAAATCTCTTAGTTGTCATCCCCGGCTAAATAAGTCCACAATCTTTGTCACAATGACTGACTATATAATCAACAATCTCTTAGTTGTCATCCCCAGCTAACTAAGTCTACTTTATAATCAACAATTCCTTAGTTGCCACCCTAACTAACTAAGTCTATATACATATCTTTTTCATGTTTAATTCATTTAAGTCTATTTTAGTATTTAATTCTGCATTTTTTTTCTTCATTTTGATCATATTGTACATCTTCTCATTTCACATATATAACTTTATTTTTCTCATTCCAACCACATTTATCAACTTAATACAACAAAATGAAAATATTAACAAATGATATACTAAATTTAAAAGGTTAAATGATTTTAAACTCTATCGAATTCGGGTAAAACATGGAGGTGAAAAGTTAGGTTTTCGTTAAGTATAAATATTAGTCTACCTAACCTGAAATAAATAAATAATTTTATAGTTTAAAAAAATTGCATGTATATCAAGCTAATTATATACTAAATAATTATAAATTATAATATTCGAGTTCAGATTATAGATATCAACTAGTATCAAAACATTGATGAGGTCAAGTTTCGAGTATCAAAAATCCATACCCAGCATGGTTTGGAAAGTTATTTTGAATTTCGATTTAGATACAAATAGATGAAAACTCAACCCAACCCATAGATATTTATTATAATTTGTATTGTTATCCGCTTATCTCCACCATTCATAAGAACCAACCAGACCAAACCATTCGACATTTTGCTTTGTAACAACCTTGGTCCCATCAAAATTCAGGCACACTACGTGCGTTTTGCATCTGTAGCTTTTACATATAAGATTAAAAAAATATATAAATAAAAATAAAAACTTAATTATATTTTTTAAAACATATATTTAAATAAATCATGCTTGGTTAAAGATGTTGAAAAATAGATTTTTACATACAAGATAAATAATAAGCAAGTTTTTTCTATGGTTAGATAAAAAAACAAAAACTTCCACAATACATAATTCATGTAATATTAGATAAAAATTAGAAGCTACCACAGTATCTACCCGTCTCCAGCTACAGGCAAGCCAGCGGATATCGAAAGGTGAAAGAGGAAAGAAATCAGGAATTCACCAGATTTAATTTTGTATTATTTCTATAAATAACTGAATCTGTGCGATATTTACAGGTTATTTGGCTCTCATCATTAAACATGGACCAAAAAAGATTTTACTAAATGGGAAACCCCGAACATCCAAGGGTTTGAACCAACAGATTTAATTGGACTTGAAGATTCAATTGATTACTGTACAATTTACTAGCACCTTGAATAAAGCCTTTTGAAAATTGGCGAGGAGCTTCTGCAAAATTAATCAAACATCAGAGACCATGGTGCGCTGCACCAAATTGACAAGACACAGGAGCCCACAGCTCGTCAATTGCAGAACATCTTCACCCCCACGCCAGCCCCCACCGTATGTGAGACTTCATTTTTATGCCGGCAGTCAATTCTCTTCAGATTCTACATACAGGTCTTCAACTTGAAAATCACCATTTCACCCCAGAAAAGGTCTCCTGTCCTAAAAAATTTTCAAATAAAAGCAGCAATTATCTCGGCAAAAAAGGATTCACCTCCCTTCATTCAGAGTCCGAGTCAATAGAAAGATACGGTCGTGGTCTTACAGAACGTTTTTGGCGAGGAAATGAGAAGGTGCTTTCTGATCTTTGTCGACTTGCCTTTTCTGATCTGCCATCATTTATACCAAGCGAAGAAGCTGCAGAAGTGGGTACAATCAGAGTTGAAAAACTGTAAGAGGAACGTTAAAGCTTAGAAAATGAACATGGGTGTAAGACTTGCACACTTTCCTCCACAAGAATAAACTAATAATGATAAAGCTTTAAGAAAAAGGAAACAAACCAGTGCCAGGCAAAGAATCCAGAGAAGATGGCATCTGCTGTCTTGAATTCAGTCCATTAGTCGGAGGAACCAAATCGCCATGATTGCTAGTAGCACTACCACCAAGCCTAAGAGAGATCCAATCTTCAGAACGGACACCATTTGACACATCAACTTGATCCCTCATATCAGAGTGCATTGATGCATCTGAAGGCCCGGTTGGAAGGAAGATTTGAAGACTGGGATCTTCTCCACCAAAAGCCAAGGGATTATCAAGCAAGCCATCATTCACATCCATCTCTGATCGACCAAGAGAAGAGTCCGGGATTAAACATGTAGATCCCATGACAGTTTCCGGAGCTAATGTGTAGCCATTCATTGACAAGGGGCAGTTAACAGAACCATGTGGCAAATCAACCAAGGCATCAGAGACATCTGAATTAAATAATTGGAATCCTGGGCCTGCTTGGTTTCCTGAAGGCAGTGACCAGAGGGGCATCCCATATTCGTCATTAGCATTGAAAAGACCCAAGCACGAGTTTGCACCAGTCACAAGTGTAGGATCTTCTGGAAAAGGATCTGCAATTCCAGGAGAGGGCACAGAAAAAGTAGCATCGCCATCATTTTGATTACTCTTGTAGACAGATCCAGGGGAAATTAGTATATCATTATCGTCATCTGAATCACTAAGAACAATGACTTCTGCATTCCCTAGTGGTACAGGTAAATTTTGGTCAGTGAATCCATATGTCGTATATACATTCAAAGATAAAGAATCAAGCTCCATTCCATTGTTTGTGAAATCATAATTTCCACCAGCATCTTGATTCACACTTTGATCTTCCCCGTCACGACCACTACCAGTGGCACTGCTGCTCATAGGAATAACTTTCTGTTCATGGTGTTCAAAGTTTTCTTGCAATCTACCTGAAGAAAAGGTGTTCATATCTTCAGGTTTGCTAACTTCCCAAATGCCATTGCGGTTCTTTCTGATTCCAAGTTTCAAACCAGTACCAGCATTACCTTCTGAAATACCTTCCTGTCTGATCTGCTTCACTATTTCCACTTTTGGTTTGATTTCTCCACCATCAGGGAAACAGGGAGTACTATCAGGATTGTGCCATTGTGCAAGTCCTCCAACATCCCTACGCTCAGCTTCAGTTTTTGTTTTCACACGCCAGGAACCATCAGGCTTCACCTCAATCTCTGTTATATCTTCTGAGCAATGTGTCATCTATACCACAAGAACATAATTTTTAATACATGAACACCCTAAAACTAAGGATTCGGATGAACAGAAAAGGATAGGTGATACCTTAGATGTGATGCGATTGAAATATGGGTCAATGATTATATTCTCCAGGGAGTAGTTCTTGAGACAGATGGGGCACTGCCACTGCAAAGAGAGCAATAGTAGCTCAGATATATAAAACAGATATAACAGGAACCTCCAACCCCATAAAAAAAGGTACATATATTTAGAAAAAAAAGATTAGCTGCCTGCTTGCCTTCCGAGAACGCTGGTTCAGCTCCACAAAAACTTCCAGGTCAAAACAGCCCAAGTGTGCACAAGGTTTGAATCTTCCTGCGACCTTCATTCTTGAACCACTCATCTACACATGGAAATCAATTTCAGCGACTAAGCTACTGAATTCATGACAGGACTAACTCAATCCTAGTTTCTTGAAGCTCGCTACAAATAAAAAAAAAATGAAGAATGCTACAATTTAATAAAGCAATTTGAATAATGAGGAAACAATAAACTTTGTTTAGAAAGATAGCATTGAGTATGTGCGTCATTGGTCATTGAACATCTTCAAAAGTGGGACATCCCTAAGAACATAATATCACTAGAGAAAGCGAATTGCATTCGATAATAGGTTGAACATAACCCATATACAAGATAAGTTCTGGAATGGATGTCACAAGCATAACAGCGAAACTCCACATTATAGGTATTTTACTTCCATGAAACATATTGTTGAACATACAAGAAATATTCTAGACTCCAAAACCAAACTCTGGGAACATTATTTTCCTGTCATCCCACTAGCAATGATCATAAACAGCATGCTTAAGGAAAAGAACTGCATGATCCTTTCCACTGTAGTTTTTGTCACTCCTGTACAGCCCTCCCAAACCCTACTAGATGCCTTTATGGTAAATAATACCCTGCCTGCTTGTAGTAACCAAATACTCTCCATGAAAAAAAAAGACGACGACCTATTCCACACACCCAACCCCACCAAGAATTGCAACAAAAGGTGGCTGCATCCCCTATTATCAAGATACAGACATCAGGTGATCAAATTTAGGATACATCAATTCCCAACTACAGCAGAAGGGACCAATATTCAAGATGATGATTATCTGATATTCACCCTGCATAGAACATAGTGCAGTGCAACATGCATGCATGGAATTATGGACTCGCAACTTGTATTATGTTGATGTAACATACAGGACAACGAAGATTGACACCAAAAGAATCTGCAACAACTTCCAGGTCACTGTCGCTATCAGCATTGTCTGTTGCAGTTCCCCCACCAACACAACGACAAACACGAGCAAGTGCATCTTCAAAACGCTCACCTTCTGAGTCCTTAGGGATCAAGTTGAGTATCTAAAACAAAAAACAGAATATGAAGCATGGAAAGATGATTCCTCAGGTAGAGCAAGAGATGACACATGCTTTTATTGTAGCTCATTATATACAAAAGCAAAAATATGTGAACCACAGCCACAAAATTTAGTTGTATTAAACTGACAAGTACCAAAATTGAAATATGCATACACATGTACAGACACATACATATGCATGTATTATATGTGTGGGGTACATTTATATCTGAATGCATGTATGTATACATATATGCTGCACAAGGAATGACAGTAAAAATAGCATATACACAAACGATGTCTAATCAGTACAACTACCTGAAGTGATTTTTTGATGCATTCCCAACAAGATAAAAAAATGACTATTTGTGATCAAGCTTTCTGATACAGCAAAAAATATCTGAAATTTAATGTGCATATGATGTTGAAGGCTCTCAGATGCAAACCAATTTACCAAGCTTCAAATCAGTTTTTTTTTAGAGAGAGAGAGCTGCTGGCAGCCTTTATTTGTCATTTCAGGAAAAAAAAATGCCTATCAGGATATCAAATTACAAAAGTCCATCTATCTTATAAAATATCTAACAATTATAAATACAGTATTTCAAAATGCTTGAGCCACCTAGTTATTTTCCCAATCAGCATAAATAAAGAAATAAAAAGTAATGATACCAAATTCAAAATATGATTAAAATTGATTAAATTCACCTGTTGAACTGTTCGACGTTTTACAATTCTAACTCCTAAGCAGAAGATTCGAGCATCACATCCGCTTAACAAAATCTTATTGATTCCATCTTTTACAAATGGTGTGACCTAGTTAAAGAACCCATAAATATAAAATCAGAAAGCAGTCTCAAAGTACAAATCCAGCTGTGAGTCTGCAAATGAGCAATAAAATGATTGAAAAAAGAGGATGCGCCATCACAAAGAACAATATCTATCTAGGAGATAAATTGCATGTGATAAAGGGTATTGATAACTACAAAGAAAATTTGTGTTGTAGAGTCAGAGACTCACAATTGGACCATCATCACGACCATTAGCACCTAGCAATTGCGAGCCAGGTCTATTAATAGCACGAACAGCCAAGCCTGCACATCATACATAATTTTAAGACTTAATATGCAAACACCATTTCCAGAAACTGTGGACCAAAAGAAACATCATAATACATATTTCACAACAGCATAAAGATGCAGCGTCAAGAGCAAATGTAAAAATGGCTTTTCTGACAATGTTTGTTGGGGGAAAAAGGAAGTTTTTTTCCTTTTTTTTTTTTATTGGGGGGGGGGGTTCGCATAAATGCTTCTAAACAGCTACTGATTTCAAACATAAGGAATAAGAGAGATATCAAAAGATTAGTGGAAGTAAAATTCAACTTCATACCATTAACCTGGAGATCTGTATCCTGCGGCCATTGCATCCTAAAGGGAACTTTGTCATTCAAAAGCATACACCAGGCCTAGATAGTAACAACATTACCAACAGACCATTAGCACATCAATAACTTACTAAAATATGAAATTTTATGCAGCCACCAACCTGAACATCATATTCTTGTTTTGCCAACAGATCCTTGTCTGCCCTAGTGAGCTGAAATGTCTTCTCCACACCCTGCACTGGCCTTGAACTGGAAAATGTTGAATATTAAAATATCAAATATTGCACAATTATACAAGAATGAGGTCTTCATAACAGGTTGACCTCCTTAATTCAAGAAAGTTGGGATTGGGTGATAAAAGAACAGCCAACTGTAATACTAACTCCAACAAGTAAAGTACTATTATTATGGTGCATGTAGTATGCGCGTAGTGTATCATCACATCAAAAAGGTAGCAGCACTGCTCTAATAAAAAAAGGTCTGGCCCAGGTAACAATCATAAGCACAGAACTTACCACATCAACAATCTTTTGTGGATACAAACTTTATCAACCAAACACTTATTATTACCAGCATAATACACCAAATATCTCCTCTCTTCTGCATAACTAAAACAGAAGCAAAAACTATATCCTCCAGATATTTATATCCTTCCCAATCCCAAAATTAAAAGGGGTAAAAACCACTTCAAGTCATCTAAAATCTTTTTTCCCGTGTAACCTGATCACAAGATGTTCCTGGTAAGTCGCATTCACATGCGAAGAGGTGCTCAAGCTCTTAGAAGTTAGAAGAACATGAACCTGGTCTTTCCCTACAACCTGGGTCATGGACAGAACCAATGCTATCATCTGTTTGTCTCACAAGCAGGTGCCACAAGGAAGACCATGACTTTCTTGCAATTTACATAAAATTGAGGACTTGTTTGGAAGAATGGTAGAGGTTGCTTTTCAAAGTGTTTTTCGCTTGAAAATGTATCAAAGTAATGTTTTTTTTTCATTTTTTAAAATTCATTTTTGACATCAGCACATCAAAAAGATCCAAGAACACAAAAAAAATTATTTTCAAAGAAAAAAATTTCAAAATTTCATGAAACTCTGGGTGCACCACTGCCCCAAACAGGCACTGAAATATATATAACACCATGATACAGGTGTTTCAATAATATTCATTGCTAGGGATTCAGCAACCAAACAGTTTAGTGATGAAATCAAGCTCACAAAATAAAAGCATTTGAACGTAATCTCCACATGTTGAATTTATCAAGACAAACAGTAAATGCAGTTCAAATCATTTTATTGAATATCTTTTCAACGAATTATGTGAACATCAGGTAGTAATTACTTCCAACCCAAACACAAGTGTTAGCAAATCAAATCATTAGTAAGATATAGGATGGCATGTATCATTGACTTACCCATCAGCTGGAACATTTGTAGCAACCAGCTTCACAGGACTTAGAGGATGTGCAACTGTAACCCAAAAGCTGTAGATGGAGACAGACATTAAAAAAAAAAAAAAACACCCTCCAAAAACATTACATAAAAATGCAAAATAGCAGAATTGTAAAGGGATGGATTAATCAGGACACCAAAAAAACAAAGATCAAAGATTAACAAAAACACATAGATATATTTCAAACAATACCAAGATACATGACAGCAAGAAACCTCATTAAGCTCCAGTTCTTGAATGTCAACCCGCATGCTGGAAGGGGAGACAAGTGCACACACGAGGTGCGCATGCACACAGCATTAATTTGTCTCTTTGGCCCAACAAGGCATTAAACTGTCATTCTTTAAAAGATTTATAGAGGACACCCGTAAAACTATCCCGATTACGCTAGACAAATAGCACACTCATTAGGATACTTGTGTTCTGCATAGAACTATCACACTTTTCATGATAATATAGGCAAACATATCCAATGTTTTACCAAAGCCTTTTCTTTGTCAAAATCTACATCCAAGGTTCTCCACGGACACAAAATCTTATTTCTTCCTACTTCAATCTTTCTTAATTCTAGCCTCTCATTTCCAACTATATGCTATTTCCCTACTTTTCCCACACCACTTTAGCCCTCACCGTCCCTTAACTATGATCAATTTATCCTCTCTAATAGCTCAAAAGACCAAACAATATACAAAGTAGCTTGTTCTCTTATCCCAGGTTGATGGCATCTCCAACTTGCTTAGAATATCACCATAATTCTTTCTTACCTTGAAAGGCCTCACCACTCATCTATCTAGACAAATTCATTTCCCTGCTAGCACTTGGCTAACATTTTTATGCACCAAGGTAGGGAAGCACACTTTGCTTTAAACCAAATTAAAGAATTACATTGCCAACAAGAAGCATTGTGATAGTAAAACAAGTTCAGAAAAATCATGAAAGCATTTAATGGTTTGATGCGTAAATCTCAAAAGTTAAATTGTAGCTGAAATGTGATGTTACACTGCCAACAAGAAAGAAGCATGGAGTCAAAAAAGGTAATCTTGGAGAAGGAAGGGGAACCATTTCATTCCACACATAAAACAGTAAGCAAAAGAAGATAGAACATATATGATACATACGGGTCAGCCCTGCTTAGTCGACAAATCTCACAATAGAACACATCAGGAACTTGTGGGATGCCCTCCATGGGTTTTTCTGGAATTATAACGCAACCAATGTGTTGCCAAACGTGACATTTAAAATCTTCACACTGTCAATTACAAGAAAATAAAAATTAATAGGGGCAAGGCAGATTGGAAAAGCTTTTAGGATAGAATTAAGTGCAAGAGTAGTGAAGAAAAAGGGGAAAAGAAAACAGCTTATGTATCCATTATTAATGCATGCTTCTTCTTCAACAATGAATAGGAATAGCACAAAAGAGTAGCAAATCCTGCCATTGTCTACACATGCATAGATGAGAACTATTAAGGTTTCTGCAAATGATCCCTTAGCACTTCCTTTAAACAAAATATTTGCCGATAATTAATGTGATGCACTGAAAACATATTTAATAGCACCATTGTGCCTCAGCAGTCAGCACTGATTGTGAAAGGTTATTGGAAAAGAATGGTGTAAATATACTTTGGAGCTCAACATAATGCAACAACTCAACAGAAAAATCACACACGGAGCATTAAACATTCTTGAGAAGCAATCAATTATGTTAGAATTTTGGTGAACAAAATTGTCAAAGGAGCTTGCTATACTGCGTTTATTAATTTCCAGTAACTAGAAATGCAAACATAAAAATCCATGGGGATGGTATAGGTATAAGAATGAAGTATAGAGATTAGGCTACATAAAGGAGGACATCAATTTAGATCCCACAGTAGCAAGAAAGCGATTCATAACATGGAACCTGCAATCCATATGCTTAAAATGCAGAGCCTTGGTTTTAATCAAACTTAGAGCATGCCTCAGATGCTTAAGAAGTAAAAGAACTTCCAGCAAATCATCCATCGGGCATACACCACAGCTTATAAAGAATGGAAATTTACTAGAGAGAAGGATCTTTTAACCTTAATCATTGACTCTGTCTCCAATGAGCTTCCACATGGACAGCGAACTTTTGTATCTGAGTGAGATGGATCATCCATTTCACCATTAAACTTTGAATTACTGCAATCAGAAGCAACCTGTCCCCGTGATGCTAAATCAGTGGCCCCGGACACTTGCATTTTCCTGGAGATGAGATCAGAAGGAGTAAGTCAACAAACAGCATAAAAGCAAGACCTCCAAGAGCATTAATGGTTGCCCAGAAAGAAAAAAGTTAGCTAGAGGGCCTCATGAAGCATGTAAATACTATAAAAAAATTTAACACGTTAAACAGAAAAGAGAAGACAAAATCTAACTGCAGACTCTAATCATGGAGTTGCAAGCAATGATGAACCTGTAAGTGTCATCCACTAGCTTTGCCACCTCTTCCTTTCCAATGGCACTCTTCTTTGCCCATAACTTGGAAACTACAGATAAAATAAAAACTCAAGTTTATTATTCCAAAACTATCACAAAGTCAAAGCCATGCACGAGAAAGAGTTTGAACATGTTGATCATAAACTGTATGCACAACAACCCATTAGAAACTCTATGATTATCAACCATTCATAACCACACCCAATCATCAAGAACAAAAAAAAAGAGGGAGGGAGGGGGAGAAGATCCCATGAAATTGAAATCTGAGACGGACGATTGATGGGGATTTGGGATCACACCTCTCACATAAAAAAGTTAATGAAAATGAAAGAAAATCATAGCTATGGATATTAGATCCACACCATCAATAAAAACATATACCTAAATTTGGGGGAATAATAATTGGAGAAATCTCATTGCTCAATCCCAAAAATTCAAATTAAGATTTAATTGCACATTATTTCCATTTAACATGTATCAATAAATTTCTAGCGTTCGCAAAACATCCATTAAAGCCTGCTGAATTAAGATTATGTGGCACCAGAGTTATGAGCATTCCATTTTATTTAGCATGAAGAAGTTATTCGCAGAGATCGAATCCAAGAATCCCCAAGTGGTGGTATTACAAGTTTCCTAGGTGGTAGTCCCCATTAATTATGCAGCATATGTAAAAGATAACTATATGCGTATCACACAGATAGAGATAATAAACATTGCAAAAAACAAAAACAGAGCATCAAACACTAAAATCAAAAGCATTGACTTGGTAGCAGGGGAAAAAGCAATGATGATAGAATACAAAGATAAAATATTTCTCAAATGGCCTTCAATAAAGGGTTTCATGTCTCTAGTAACCTGTGAGAGAGAGTCTACATGTTCAAAATTATAAAAACTGTCTCTATTACAAACAACAATATTGCAAGGTGGGAGTAATTTACCTTGTTCGTCAGAGAGAATGGCTAATATCCGGTCAACAAGGTCCTACACATTTAAAATTACAGCACAATCATATACACGAGTCATAAGCAGTACATGCCACATACAGTCAAAAGCATATAGAGTTTATGAAGAAATCATTATTTCGCGGGCAATGAGAACACAAAACCATCACGTGCACCCATAGGCAAGTGATGGTCTTGTAAATCTTAAGACAGCATATAGGCACAATTATTCTACTTTTTCACAGTCCAATTCAATATACTGATTGTCAATACAACAGAAGCTTAAAGTTTATCCAGTACCATTACGTAATGGCAATTTCAAGCATCATATACAAGAAAATTAAGCCAAAGACAAGATGTGCCATTTACCTGCTTCTTCCCCTGCTTTGAAAGACCTAACTGAGTCAGGACATCCTTGAGCTCTTTAATTCGAAAAAATGCCAATTTATCCTAGAGAGAGAGAGAGAGAGTAAAAAAAAGTGTTTCATAATCTCTTCGCTAAAACAACACAGCAAAAGATAGAAACTGCTTGATTACAGGATATTCTGATGCCTAAACAGCATGAGAAGGGAGCAGAGCCACAAAGAAAGACCAATGACTCCAATTCTGAGTTCAATAGTATAGGGGGCAAACTCTTATTAATTTACTCAATCACTCCAGTGATAGGAAGGACCATTGCAAGGTGCAATGATGGAGTAGCAAGTTTTTTAGGCCAAAACAAAATTATATAGAATTAATATTAGAGACTTTTTGAAACAGAGTAGCATTTTTGGAATTAATATTAGAGAATTTTAGCATAGAGAAAGCCTCTTGCAAATGAAGTGGTTTCCCTAAGTTCTATAGGAAATATCATTTCATACACATGCCACACGGAGTCGTCGACTTACAACCACAAAAACAAAGGTTCAAGTTGTGAGGACTGCAACCTGATAACTTATGTCAAAATTCTCATCCAGTGAATGTATGAGTAGAGTTTTAGGTTCCATAACCAAGAAAAGCAGTATGAGAACAATTGGTGCATACAACTTCAAAAGAAAGTACATACCACGACACTGATATTCAAAATGAGAAAGCACATGAGAGGTGATTTGAAGATGCAGCCCAAATCAATCAATAATATTCAGTAGAAATCATTTCAAACTTGCTTTGCTTTTGTAACAATGATGCGAGGAAGTGATATATAAATAAAGCACCCACTTGTTAAATTCAAATGTGATTTCCATTATCAGACGGGCGAAGAATTAGAGCCATTTCAGCATATACCAACAAATCTAGGAGTTGCACCACCGTAAGGTATGTTTAGTGGTAGGCACATGGAAATTAATAAATAAAAATTAAGTTAATTCAACCATGACTAATGGACAAATATCATTCCTCTTCTGCTAATTGATATTTACCATTTACACTAGTACTGGTAGAAGAAACTAAATCAAAACCAATGACAGCACAGTAAAGTCAATTTCAATAGAGCAAATGAATTTGTAGAGCTGCTAAATTACCTTGCAACTAGCAACTAAATCCATCTTTCAACGTCCAAAAAACCAAAATTAGACCGCGGATTAGTAGATAAGCAAAGCAAGCACACCAGCTTGTACAGTCACGGAACAGCGATCGATCTATTGAAAAATAAACCTACCACACAACTTGAATAATCGGAATTATCAATCTTAGATGCATAATCATTTAATTACAAAAACGAACAGAGTAGAAAATAAAATCAAATAAAATAAAAAACACTTACGTATTTTGATGATAAAATTCAGTAAAAAAGATAGAGATTGGGGATGAACTAGGGTTTCAAACGCGTTTTGCTTGTTTCAAGAAGGAAAAAACAACACACCAACAACTACCTTCTAATTACAAAAGGTCCCGGACCTATCGGCGATTATCAAATCCGGTTTTTTTAACGGGAACGCGTCCGGGTTTCGTTTCTCTACTTTTCGCGTTTTGCTCTGCCTGCGTGTCGTGCGATGATGCACGCCCTTACGTTGTCTCTCTCTCTCACGTGCGAATTTCTAGAGGGGAATAATTAACATTAACAAATAACAAACCCTTGATTAGGGGTGTTCACGGTTCGGTTCGGTTTGGTTTTAACTTAAAAATTCACC
>Ga0307517_10009141_pt1 | contig 14103 bp, 14 predicted proteins | sample 23_EM_MG_FD_194515 | JGI IMG/M metagenome (GOLD analysis project Ga0307517, IMG submission 194515) | Populus trichocarpa ectomycorrhiza microbial communities from riparian zone in the Pacific Northwest, United States - 23_EM | ecosystem: Host-associated > Plants > Roots > Unclassified | place...
AAGGAGCAGGCAGAGATTCGGAAGACTCGGGATCTATGCCCGTTACCTTTAGATAGAGGGCCTTAGGGTGTTCTGGGTAACGATTTTTGGTTTCTGCTTGTGCAAACTTCGGCAAGTTCCGCGGAGCAATTGGAGCCGTGCGAACTTCTCTCCCCCCACAATATCGATTCTACGCTCTCTGCGCGCTATGCCCCCTGAACCTCATTTTTGGATGTTGTCTTCCTTGATGTCTGTCCAATTTCTGCTCGTTGCAGACCAGTACTCATTGTCCAAGCCTGACACTCTGTCTACTCTGACAATGTTCGTTCAATTCGAAACCCATTTCCCTCAAAATATCACTTGGAACAGACTGGCTCTTTCTTTTCCAAGAAGAAATGAAACGTAGATCTGCTCCCATCGGCCTTGAGCTCATAAATGTTGCTGTCAGATCCCTGCCATAACCCCGAGATTCAGATTCCACCGCCCTTACCGCCCTTTTGAAGAATGTATCAAAGGGAACCTAGAATATCCCAGCGCTGCGAACCTTGATTGTAACTCTCCATGCCTTCTGAAATGCACACCCTGAGATGTCGCGTGTACTACCCTTTCCATTTCTTACCTGACCACCAAGGACTTTTGTCGAGCATAAAAAGGTCAGGGTTTGTGCAACCGGACATCATCTAGGTGCCCTCGCCCTCGTTCACGCAATCGTCGTTTGCGGGATCATGAAAGATCTGGGTTCGATATTGGCCAAATTCACTTTCTTAATATCTCACTTTACATCTTATCATTTAAGCTTCCATTTTTAATTGGCCACGGCCCGAATCATCGCCGAATCTATCGAAGCCGTTGAGGACCACACTATCCCAGCCATCGGCTACCCAGCCTACCAAACTGTCTTGAAGGCTTTCGACAACTTCCAGTCCGCTTCCCAGAACAAACTTTTCCAACCAAGACTCATCACCGGCTTTTTTGCTTACTAGCCTTTAAAAATCTCCCCCAAAAATGTATACAATTGCTAAATTCCGATTTATTCTGCTTGACCAAAAGGTTAAAAGGAGGTAAGTGGCTCTGCCGCTCGTCGGCCTCAGGTGGTTATGATTTATTTATATAACTCTTGTAGGAACCCAGTGACATTATGACTTATGGTGCGTACCTCCAAGTCAATGCCTGTCCTGAAATCTTACAACAAGCGACCTACATATTTATTCACAACCACCTAGACTTCCAACTGAATATCGGCAAATTGATATGGGAAATTCGGACCAAGGGAAGCGATCTCTTGGATCGCGACTGCTTCGTGCCATCACCCCGAAGTTTCGCAGTCGTTCACCGTCTCGACCCCAACTTGGCGCAGATGGGGCTAACGCTCAGACGGACGGTGCTAGTGCTACATCTTCAGCTCAGGCTCCTCCAAGAATCGATAACGCTTATGCAGCGATGGTCGGGCTTCCTACCACTACGGTTGACCCAACAGTGGGAAGTCTTGTTTACGAAGGACTGAAGACAGTACTGCAGGGGCTTTGCGACTGCTCCGATATGTTCCTACCTCTGAAGACGGCTACGGGAGGGCTGCTGGCCGTTTTCAAGATTGTCGATGTACGTGGTTCCGAAGTCTGGTTTCATGAATTTTAATATTTAATGAATTATTCTTGCGGGCTAGACGGTGTCAGGGAACAAAACGGAACTCGAAGATCTCAAGGCAAAGCTAGTAACCATTACGGCGATCGTCCAGAGCTATAAGAAACAAAATGGGTTACGTGCCCTCGACCACCGAATTACAATGTTCTGCGAGTGCGTTGGTTCTTCATTCATTCTGGTTATTATTCTACACTCACCAATAATTTACAGGGCCATTGTCCTTCAATTAAATATGGTCGAGAAGTTGCATGATAATCCACTGTGGATTCGCACTGTAGAGAGTACAAACGACTTCGATACAATATTGAAGGCCTTTCGGAACATCAGTAGTCTGTGCGAGGTTTTTCAGGTCAGTTTCTTGAATGACTGGCCACCCCGCGTGTGCATTGAACAATTCGTCAAGATTGACACCCAGCTTAATATCGAGGCAACAGCGGAGGATATCTTACAGGTAATGTCACTTCGTCGAGAAATATAACTGAGGCTAATATACAGCGCTCCTAGCGTCTGAGTTCTGGTGAGATGTGGTTGATCAGCACTGAATTCCGCGGTGCTAAAGCAACTATAGGCTCTATCGACAAGCTCTATCACGAAATGACATCCTACAAAACTCGTCACTCGTCTTACGGCGAGCCCGTCGGGTGTATGACAGGGACACGTGTTGACATCCTCGGAAATCTGGATATTTGGGCATCAAACGACGAAGGCACCAACGTATACTGGATGGCCGGAATGGCTGGCACTGGAAAATCATCGATATCGCATACGCTGTGTGAGATGCTTGACAGGAAGAACCGGCTTGGCGCCAGCTTCTTCTGTTCTCGAGCATCCGACAAGACGAATGATGCACGACTCATCGTCCCCGTTATCGCATACGCGCTCGCCAGAGCTTCGCCTTCCGTTAAATTCGAGATCGTCAAGGCCATAGAGGATGACCCTGCGCTGGCGGAACCGACGTATCGCAACTTGAATGAACAGTTCAAGAAACTGATTTATGACCCTATCCGCACGACTACCGGCAAAGGTCCTAGGGGGTACAAAATCATCGTTATCGATGCGGTCGACGAATGCATAAACCTTCGAGTCGTATCTTCGTTGATTAGACTCATCCTTCAATCCACATCTAATATTCCTCTCAAAATTTTTATCGCCAGCCGAGACGAAGATCTAATCCGCAGTGCCTTCTATCATCATCCCGAACTGGCAACTGCTTTCACGCTACACGAAGTCGAGAAGCATCTAGTCGAGGATGACATTCGAAAGTATATCGAGAGATCATTGTCCGACATCAAGAGTCAAGGACTCGATCCCGTTTTGGATGCCTGGCCAGCACCTTCGGAATTGTCCAACTTGGTTGACCATTCCGGCCGCCTGTTCATTTACGCAGCAACAGCTATTCGTTATATTAACGATGGAGGTAAACTCTACAAGTCCCGTCTTCCCATCATGGCAAACCGTGATCCAAATACACGGAGCAGACTCCAGACCTCGACCATCGACGGGCTCTATGGACATATTTTGGAACAAGCTTGCGCATCGAAGGAAGAATGGGAAGTTTTTTCCATAAAACAACTCATTTCCATCATCGTATTCCTCCGAACTCCATTGCCGATCCAAGCCATAGCAGCTTTATCAGAAATAAACGCGCACTCATATTTGACGTCAATCTCATCTGTGATTTATGTTCCTACCCAGGAGGATTCACTAGTTGCCCCTTTCCATGCCTCATTCCCCGACTTTGTAACCGATCCCGCCCGTTGTTCGCCCCAAAATTGCCCGTCATTTCCTGCACTAGTTCCTTCGGATGGTCACGAAATGCTGGCTCTCAAATGTTTGGAACACCTGAATCGCGCCTTAAAATACAACATATGCGATATTCCCAAAGAGCGCATTTGGTCCCGCAGAGAAACGACCAATTCTCAAGAGGACAGCCGCAAAATATCTCACGCGCTCAAGTACTCATGCCTGTATTGGGCCTCTCATTTAGCAGAGATACAGGCATCTGGCGCCGACCTCGTCTCGACTCTCCGCCATTTTCTCCATGAACACCTGTTGCACTGGATAGAGTGCCTCAGCATTCTAGGCGAACTGCAGACAGGGTTGAAGGCTCTCGGAAGTGCTAGCGATGGTCTATCGGTGAGTGCTTCACCGGAACGAAGCGAAAATTTGGCGTCGCTGATAATGTTCCGACTTGCAGCACCTCAAAGAAAGATATACCGAATGCCACGACCTTCAATTACTCATTGTCGACGCCCGTCGATTCCTGCAAACCAATTTTGAAGTCATTCAGAAACATTGCATGGAAGTTTACCAATCTGCACTCGTTTGGATCCCCCAAAAATCCCGAATACGCGAGGTCTACGCTACAGACCTCTGCAGGGTGCCTAAAGTGATTCTTGGGTTATCCGACTCGTGGGGTTCAACAGAACTTGTTATGCGACACGGGTCTGACGTGTGGGCGGCTGCGGTCTCCCAGAATGGCAACAAAGTCGCCTCTGGAGCGCACGACAAGATCATCAGGATCTGGAACACGGTGACAGGCGAGGTGGAGGCTGAGTTCAGAGGTCATACGGCTCGGGTGAGGTCCGTTGCATTCTCTCAGGACGATAGCCGAGTCGTCTCTGGATCAGACGACAAAATGGTGCACATCTGGAATGCGATCACAGGCGAGTTGGAAGCCGTGCTGAAAGGCCACACGGATTGGGTGACGTCGGTTGCGTTCTCCCCGGACGGCGGCCGACTCGTTTCTGGATCGTTTGATAAAAACGTCTTCATCTGGAACGCGACGACAGGGGAGATAGAGGTCGAACTGAAGGGCCACATGAATGCAGTGACGTCCGTTGCTTTTTCCCCGGATGGCAGCAGAGTGGCCTCTGCCTCTAATGACAAGATAGTGCGGATTTGGAATGCGAGGGTGGGTGGGATAGAGGTTGAGCTGAAAGGCCACACGCATTTCGTGACCTCTGTTGCGTTCTCACAAGATGGCACTCGTATCGTTTCTGGATCTCAAGACTGTACAGCCCGGGTCTGGAACGCGACGACCGGTGCGGTGGAGATGGAGCTGAAGGGGCTTAGCTCTTGGTTGAGGTCTGTTGGGTTCTCTCAGGATGGTAGCCAGGTAGTTTCTGGTTCAGACGACGGCACCATCTGGATCTGGAATGCCATGACGGGTGAGGTAGAAGCCGTGCTGAAGGGCCACACAGATTGGGTGATGTCCGTTGTATTCTCCCAAGGCGGTCGACTCGTCTCTGGATCGCACGACAAGACGGTCCGGATCTGGAATGTGACGACGGACGAGGTTGAGGGCGGACTGCAGGGCTACACGGACGAGGTGACGAGTGTCGCGTTCTCGCAGGATGGCAGCAGAGTCGTCTGTGCATCAGCCGACAACACCGTCCTGATCTGGAACACAACGACCGGCCAGGTAGAAACTAAGCTGAGGGGCCCTACACGTTTGGTGAGGTCTGTTGCATTCTCCCCGGATGGCAGCCGACTCGTCTCTGGCTCACACGACAGCACGGTCCGAATCTGGAATGCGATAACGGGCGAGTTGCAAGCAGAGTTGAACGGCCACATAAACTCAGTCACGTCGATTGCGTTCTCCCAGGACGGCAGCCGAATCATCTCTGGGTCGGACGACAAGACGGTCCGGATTTGGAATGCAATGACAAGCGAGGAAGAAGTTAAGTTAATGGGCCACACGGATTCGGTGTCGTCTGTGGCATTCTCCCATGATGGCGCCCAAGTCGTCTCTGCTTCAGACGACTACACAGTCCGCGTCTGGAATTCAACGACGGGCAAGGCAGAGCCCGAGCTCAAGGGCCATACAGATTCGGTGACGACCGTTGCGTTCTCCCAGGACGGCAGCACAGTCGTCTCTGTATCGGATGACGAAACGGTCCGGATCTGGAATATGAGTTCGGGCGATTCTCAATTAATGGCCAGTTGCGACATGAACCATATGTTGCCCGATGGCAGTGCGGTTCACAGAACGGGAATTCGGGGATTCCACATCATCTATCCAGGACAGCTACTTACCGTCACCACGCATCCCGCACTTATGATATCGGGTGACCGACAATGGATTCTGGGTCCCGTCCATGACTGCTGGACCTCCGTTCGTTACCGTGACTTCACCTCGTCCGCATTTTTGGGCAACAAGATTTGTTTTGGGTACAGATCTGGTTGTGTTGTCATTTTCGACATGACCTCCACGGTGGTGGCGTAGATCCTGACTCCCAATGCTTGCAGCAGAGTGGAGATCGCATGGGAGGTGGTGATAAAAGTGGGAATTTCACTTAGTAGGATAGGGCAGTGACGCTCATCATGCAAGTTCAATGGGCAATAATCGGGGGAAAGAAAGAGGCGCAGGGAGAACTTTATAAATAGTTAGAACCAGTGCTAGAACCGGAAAAAAATTACGCATCCATGAATGATTTACGTGACTGTATTGTGATACTTCGGTACAACCCACAGGTTCAAGCGCGAATATCACGAATTCAATTTAATAAAGGCGAGGGCACGTCAAGTTACTTATCAGGAACATACAGACGAGCAATTTCCATAACGTCGCCAACGAAGTTCCTCTAAGAAGTTCTCAATACGGCCCATAAACGACGCAGTCGGTTGGGTCGAGCAAACTTCCCTGTACATCCCAGTACTGTAGCGATGGGTCAATCAGTTATCCGATAGCCCAATAAGCCTTGTTAGTTCTGCCATAAGCCAAGATGGATATAAATATGAACCGCCTTTGTGAAATTTTCGTTACGTGAAAAAGGCCCCAGTGATCTCGAAAACGCAGGGACGCCAGTCGCTTTCTCTCTGTGAAGTTGGTATTCAACGAAATATGAGGCTTGAGACACAAATTGGTTGATGATTTGTAGGCTGAAGAAATAAAAATAAAGAGTATTAGGAGACTAAGGTTCGACGTACGCAGGGTTGGATCGCCCACATCTGCAGCATTCTCGATGACCTTGGCACCCCGTAATTATCGTCAACCCAGCATTCGACTGAACTTCCCTCTCCATTAACGGCGGATACAAATTCCTCGAGATAATAAATACCAATATCACCTGCGCCGACCTGGCCATGGAGGGGTATCCTGAGTTTGCTCGTTGAAAGAGTTGAGTACCGATAGTGAGCGGCCGTTTGGGGTGAATCCTGATACCGGTGTCGAAGGATGATACGCGAACCATCCAGAGCCATAAAATAACGAAAGCGGAAGGGGCTTGGCCAAGTCGTTGGCGGAAATGCAGAATGGAGCAACTTGTTCGTTTGCCCTGCTCGAACTAGGACGAGTGTTAATTCGGCCTGGAGGGACGTTGATGAGACCATGGTCTTGTCAACGTCAATTTCCTTGCCGTTCTTCGTGCAGGGCTCTGGAGCGCCTCTTCTATGCCGAATAAAGCATAGCCATCTCCTGAATCTCCTGGCGTATGCACGGGCACTGAATCAAACATTCCATGAGGGATAGACCATGCTTCTCAAATCAGCGGAAACGACTGATGGTCTTTCGACAAACTTACGGCCAGGCGGCCCGGATTTGTTGTGCCAGCACGTGTCCAAGTTCTCAGGCGCTCGCCGCTCATGATCATTGCCTCTTATCTTGCTCTTATCCAGTCACAAGCGACCTACGCATCGAAACCATTTAATCCTTCTGTGCTCTATCATCGAAAGCAAATGCCACGTTCGGAGAAGGGGAAACAATCCCTGCGATCACGACTGCTACATGCGACCATCCCGACTGCGGGTTTACGCAATCGTTCACCATCTCCTTCAACATCGCAACGCATTATAGACCCTGAATCTGCGACAATAGTCTTCACACACCAGACAGTTCAGTTGGGTTTTATACCGCCACCAGTGCCACCGGACGAGATCGCCAAAATGAACACTCCGATACCTCCCTTAGGGAACTGCGCTTCATCTACAACTCAGGTGATTCCACCCACCGCTCGCGGAGGGTGGACCTTCTGATGATTTAAATCTACAGGATAACCTTTATGCAGCAATCGGTGGACTTCCTACAGCCGTCGTGCCTGCAACACAGGCTCGACAAATGGGAACTGTTGCTTACGAAGGACTGAAGACAGTATTCCAGGGACTTTATGACTGCTCTGATTTGCTCTTACCTTTGAAGGCAGCTTCGGGAGCTCTGCTGACCATTTCAAAGATCGTTGATGTACGTGGTTCGATGTTGTGTTCACGAATTATTCATGATTATTATTGCGCACTAGAGGGTTTCAGGAAATAAGACGGAACTTGAAGACCTCAAGTCGAAGCTAATAGCCATCACTGCGATCGTCCAGAGCTATAAGAAACAAGGTTGCTCATATGTGCTGGAGCACCGAATCGAGGCTTTCTGCGAGTATGTCACCCGTTATGGCTTTTGGTCATGCTCTGCATTTACGGATGATTTTCAGGGCCATGGTCGCTCAATTAAATGAGGCCGAGAAGTTGCACGATAATCCACTTTGGATCCGCACTGCTCAGAGTACCAAGGATGCTGATAAGATACTGAAGGTGTTTCAGAATATCAACAGCCTATGTGAGGTCTTTCAAGTCAGTTTCTCAAATTATTGATAAATGCTTTGCATGCACATTAATCACCCCTTAAAGATGGATACTCAGCTAAATATGGATGCGACAGTTCAGGATATCCAGCGGGTAATGTCACTACTTTGAGAAATATGATTGAGGCTGATATAATGTGCCTGTAGCGTCTGAACTCTGGTGAGACTCTGATGCTCTGTCTGATCAGCATTAGGTTTTGTGGTGCTGATATGACCAAAGGTTCTATTGACAAGCTCTATCACAACATGACATCCTATAAAACCCGATATTCATCTTATGGTGATGCGGTTGGCTGCATGGAAGGGACACGTGTCAAAATCCTTGCAGATCTGGAGGATTGGGCTTTAGATGACAATAGCAAGAAAGTATATTGGATGGTAGGTATGGCTGGAATTGGGAAATCATCTATCTTGCATACACTATGTGAGATGCTTGACAGGATGAACAGGCTTGGTGCCAGTTTCTTCTGTTCTCGAGCCTTTGACAAGACAAATAATGGCCGGCTCATTATCCCTGTTATTGCACATGCTCTTGCAAGAGCTTCACCCTCTATCAAATTCAGGATCATTAAAGCCATTGAAGATGACCCTGCTCTGGCTGAACCAACCTATAGCAACTTGAATCAGCAATTCAGAAAGCTCATTTATGACCCTATTCAAGCAACTACTGGAAAGGGAGCCAGGATATACAAAATTGTTGTCATTGATGCAGTTGATGAATGTGTAAACCTTCATGTCATCTCTTCATTGGTTAAACTCATCCTTCAGTTGGCCTCTGACCTTCCTCTCAAGTTTTTTATTGCCAGCCGAGATGAAGATTTGATTCACAGTGCCTTTGATTTTTATCCTGAACTATCAACTGCTTTTATTCTGCATGAAGTGGAGAAGCATCTTGTTGAGGATGATATTCGAAAGTATATTGAGAGATCATTGTCTGATATCAAGGGTCAAGGACTTGACTGTGTTTTAGATGCTTGGCCAACACCATCAGAATTGTCCAAATTGGTTGGTCATTCTGGGCGCCTATTCATTTATGCAGCAACTGCCATTCGTTATATTAATAATGGTGGTAAATGGTACAAGGCTCATCTTTCTACTATAGCCAACCGAGATACCAAAACACAGAATAGATTACAGACCTCAACTATTGATGACCTTTATGGACATATTTTGGAACAAGCTTGTACATCAAGAGAGGATTGGATAGTTGCTACTCTAAAGCAACTCATTTCTATCATTGTATTTCTCCGAAATCCATTATCTATCCAAGCCATTGTGGATTTATCAGAAATAGATGTGCATCCATATTTAACATTAATCTCCTCTGTGATTCATGTTCCTAGCCAGAGAAATTTAGGAGTTGCTCCTTTTCATGCCTCATTTCCTGATTTTGTAACTAATCCCACTCGTTGTTCACCTGAGAATTGCCCCTCATTTCCTGTGTTGATTCCTTCAGATGGTCACCAAATGCTTGCTCTCAAATGCTTAGAGTATATGAATTCTACCCTAAAGTATAATATATGCAATATTCCCAAAGAGCAAACTTGGTCCCACAGAGAGACAACCAACTCCCCAGAAAATATCAACAGTATATCTGAGGCACTGAGATATTCATGCATTTATTGGGCTTCCCATTTAGCAGAGGTGCAGGCAACTAGTAATGAGCTCATCCTCCCTCTTTATATTTTTCTCCATGAACATCTTCTGCATTGGATGGAGTGTCTGAGCATACTGGATGAGCTACAGACAGGTCTGAAGTCTCTTGGAGGTGCTAGCAATGCTTTATCAGTAAGTGTTGACAAAAATGAGCTAAATATTATCTAACTAATAATTTCTGACTTACAGCTCCTCAAAGAAACAAATATTCAATGCCATGACCTTCAATTACTTATTGATGATGCACACCAATTCCTACAAATGAATTTTGAGGTCATCCAGAAGCACAATATGGAAATTTACCAGTCTGCATTTGTTTGGATTCCAAAGAATTCACTAATGCACAAGTTGTATGCTGCAAATGTCTACAGAGTTCCTAAACTGGTACTTGGATTATCTAACTCATGGGGCCTAAAAGAGCTTGTTATACCAAATATGTCTCAGGTGAGATCTGTGGCATTCTCCCAAGATGGCAATAGAGTAGTCTCTGGATCAAATGACAATACAGTCTGGATCTGGAATGCAATAACAGGAGAGGTAGAGGCTGAGCTAAAGGGGCACACAGGTGCTGTGAGATCTGTTACATTTTCTCAAGACAGCAGCAGGGTAGTCTCTGGATCAACTGACAAGACAGTTCGGATATGGAATATAATAACAGATGTGGTAGAGGCTGAGCTAAAGGAGCACACAGACTGGGTGACATCTGTTGCAATTTCTCAGGATGGCAGCAGGGTTATTTCTGCATCATGTGATAAAACAATTCAGATCTGGAACACAATATTAGGCAGGGTAGAGGCCAAGCTAAAAGGGCATACAGATTATGTGACATCTGTTGCATTCTCTTATGATGATAGCAGAGTGGTCTCTGGATCAGCTGACAAGACAGTCCAAATATGGAATGCAATAACAGGCAAGGTCGAGGCCAAACTGAAAGGCCACACAGATGAAGTAACATCTGTTGCATTCTCCCACAACAATGACAGAGTGGTTTCAGGATCAGCTGATAAGACAGTCCAAATCTGGAATGCCATAACAGGCAAAATAGAGGCCAAGCTGGAGGGGCACACACATTCAGTGACATCTGTTGCATTCTCTCAAGATGACAGCAGAGTGGTGTCTGGGTCATGTGATCAGACAGTTCAGATCTGGAATGCAAAGACAGGTGAAGTAGAGGCAAAGCTAAAAGGGCATACAAATTTAGTGAGATCTGTTGCATTCTCCCGGAACAGAGACACAGTGGTCTCTGCATCACATGACAGGACAGTCCGGATCTGGAAACTAAATGTGATGTTGGATAAGATGGAGGCTGAGCCAAAGAGGCACACAGAGAGTGTGATGTCTATTGCATTTTCCCAGAATACCAGCAAAGTGGCCTCAGGATCATGTGATGGAATAGTCCAGATTTGGAATGCAATGACAGGTGAGGTGGAGGCTGAGCTAAAGGGGCACACAGATTGGGTGACATTTCTTGTATTCTCCCAAGATGGCAGCAGAGTAATCTTTGGATTACAAAATGATATTATATCAATCTAGAATATAATAACAGATGTGATAGAGGCTGAGCTAAAAGGGCATACACATTCAGTGACAGCTGCTGCACTCTCTCAGGACAATAGCAAGGTAGCCTCTGGATCAGATGACAAAACAATCTGGATCTGGAATGTAACAACAGGCAGGGTAGAGGTAGAGCTAAAGGGGCATGCAGATTATGTGACATCTATTGCATTTTCCCAGGATGACAGCAGAGTGGTTGCTGGATCTGGCAAGACAGTCCAGATCTGGAATGCAATAACAGGCAAAGTAAAAGCCAAGCTGAAGGGACACACAAGTTTTGTGACATCTGTTGCATTCTCTCAGGATGGCAGCAAAGTGGTCACAGCATCAGATGATAAGACAGTTCGGATTTGGGATGTCACAACAAGCAATGCTCAAGTAATGACTGAGCTTAGTATTACATTGCCTGATGGCAGCATTATAAACAAAGTGGCTGATGCATTCTATATTGTCTATCCACTACAGCAACCTACCCCAATCATATCTCCTGTGCTTTCAGTATCAGAAGATAAACAATGGATTGTGGGTGCACTCCATGACTGCTGGATCCCCTCCTTTTATCGCAACTTCACTTCATTCTCATGTTCTGGTAGCAGATTGTGTTTAGGATATGAATCTGGCCATGTTGTTATTTTGGACATAACATCCATGGTTGCACTAGCCAAGCAGTAGCTATTTACAAGTTCCAATGATTATAGCAGCAAAAGTAGAAAAGAGAGCAGAGGTGGTTACTAACAGTATAGTAGGTGTTTGTCTCCTGGGTTTGTTTCATGAGAAATATGAGCTAGGTTTGGAATTTGATGACTGTAATAATTATATGAAATTTACAAGAAATTTACATACCCTTATGTAAAATGCTATTTATATGGCTATATTGTAACAACACAAACACATATGCTTGAGGAATGAATTTAATTGAAGTCCAGGTTGCACCAAGTTGTCGGGAACATATTCCACCAATACAAAACTGCTATGAGCAATTTCCAAAACATTGCCAATGAGCCCCTGAGTTGAACGCCATCAAAGTGCTCAATCATGCCCACAAAAAATTGGGTTGAGCAAGCTTCCCAACAAACTTCCCATTTAAATATATTCATACAATTCCCAACGACCAACATAACCAATACGCCAACAAACGAAATCAGCGAAGTCAGCGCGGAGAGGGAGATCACTATTACTCTAAGTATTATGGTGCAGCCTTACCCCCGTTAGATCAATAAGCCTGATTAGTTCTGCCACAAGCTAGGTAATGGCGGAGGAGGGTGGATATAACTATGTATGTGTCAAATCGCTTTTTGTTGTGGAATTTTCACTACGTGGAGAAGACTCCAATGATTTTGAACGAAGGTACACCCGTCCCTTCCTCTCCGTGAAGTAGGCATTCAACGAAATGTGAGCCTCGAGACACAAAGTGGTCGATGATTTGCAGGCTGAAGAAATAAAAAAAAGTAAGCCAAAGAATATTGAGAGACTAAGGGAAGACGTACGCAGGAGTCGGTTCGCCCACGTCTGCAGCATTCTCGATAACCTTGGCACCTCCGTAATTATCGTCAACCCAGCATTCGACCGAACTTCCCTCTCCAACGGCAGAAACAGGTTCCTTGAGATAATAAATACCAATATCACCTGCCCCGACCTGGAGGGGTATCCTGAGTTTACTCGTTGGAAGAGTCGAGTACCAGTAGTGAGCGGCTGTCTGGAGCGAACTTCCTGCCGATGACGAAGGATGATACGCGAACCATCCAGAGCCATAAAACAATGAAGGTGGAAGAGGGTTGATCAAGTCGTTGGCGGAAACGCAGAATGGGGCTACTTCTTCGTATGCCCTGCCCGAGTTGGGACGAGTGTTGATTCGGCCTGGAGGGACGTTGATGAGCCCATGATGGGGATCTTTCATCGGCTTCTTGTCGACATCAATTTCTTTGCCGTTCTTCGCGTTGGGCTCTGGAACGCCTTTTCGTTGCCCAACACCACCGAATAAAGCATGGCCATCTCCTGAATCTCCTGGCGTATGCAAAGGAACGGAATCAAAGGCGTTTCCGTGAGCGATAGACCAAGCTGTACAAATCTGTGTTTGCATATAGGCAACGAGTATTTCGGTGATAAGGTCGTGACCTGCCACGCTGGCGAGAACGGGGTCGACGTAGTACTTGTTGATGGAGTGGGGGTTTTGCATGTATTCCGGGAAGACGGCAGATTTGATGCTGACGTGTGGTACATCGTAGAACTGAGCGACGATACTGTGCCAGTGGTCGGGTCCTGCGAAGCCATGGGTCTGGTGCACCTGTGGGCTGAAATGGCCGAGAAGGAGGACAGCTGGCTGGTCTGGGCGGATGAGGATGGAGCGAACGAGGATTTCAAAGTTTTCCATCATTTCCTGACCTCTGAGATGAAGTCAGGACATCAGGTCTATCGTAAATAAAGATATACACGCACGGTGGGTCTTCGGTGTCAAGCTCTATAATGACAAGATCTGTAACGTCTGGGAGGTGGTGTGAATTGCAGAAACCAAAGTAACCGGCGTTGGTGCGGCGCATGGCACCATTGGTAAGTTCTGACGCAGGATGTGGAAAGACCGAGTTCCACCATTGGAAAAACTTGGATGGGTAGCATTTAGGTGATATGGGGTCATCTCCAGCGCCGTGACATGCAGATACTGCATTTGGTTGTTAGTGCTCAGGGAATAACGACCACGTAGACA
>Ga0307517_10009142_pt1 | contig 14103 bp, 15 predicted proteins | sample 23_EM_MG_FD_194515 | JGI IMG/M metagenome (GOLD analysis project Ga0307517, IMG submission 194515) | Populus trichocarpa ectomycorrhiza microbial communities from riparian zone in the Pacific Northwest, United States - 23_EM | ecosystem: Host-associated > Plants > Roots > Unclassified | place...
ACACGAGGAGGAAGAACGAAGGGAAAACGAAAAAGCCAAAGAAAAGAAAGCCAATGACTGTCGCAGCCACCCGTAAAAATGCGTCAACACCTAAACCCAATGTTGAACGTTGAACGCTGATGGCCACCTTTTTGGTCCCAGCCACTCTAGCCAATATCGTTCATGCTCATGTTCCCACCTCACCTCCGGAACTCTCCGTAGACTCCATGGCTGTGCCCCCTGCTCCATCGATATCGACGACGACGATAGCGCCTGCATTCCCGAAGAATTCAGTCCCGTATACTATTCCCTACTATTCCGCGCACGACTACGTTCAGCGACTTCGCACCGCATCCTCGAGGCTCAGAGTTGCAGAGAGGGTCCTACAAAGCTGGCGGCGGCGATGGCATGTACAAGCAAGTCGTCGCAACTCTCTCGCAGACTAATATTGACAATGTATTTTGACATGCATGAATCATTGGACAGTATGTGGTTTATTTAATTTATTTGATCCCTTTTAACATATGCTCATTGTTGTATTTCTTATTGACTGAGACGCTGGTACTCGTGGTGGAAGCACTAGTCTCCACCAATCTTCACTAAGTAGTACTGGCAACCGTGCAAATTTTCTGGTGCTTGCTTGCACTTTCTTGTGCCTAGTTTCATGTAGAGCGGATAATATCTATGATTTGTCATTAAAACCTTTGTAAGAATCTAGATACGATAGCCAGGTAATTTTGTGAAGATACAAAGTAATAAGAGATATGTAGAGGCCTCACCTCAGTCTTTGGATGGCCAAACGACTGAGGGGAGACTCGCAAAAAGAACTCGAAATAAGAACTAAAACGAATAAATGCGCCGCAGATAAACCTAAATAAGGAGTAATCGTGCATAGGACAATAAGAGAACGAGGTCGAGAACGAGCTCGATAACAAGAATGGAGAGGAACAAATACGAGATGGTGCAGTGTGCGCCGCCGAGTGAAAAATGCGAAGAAATACATACTAGGAAAACATCATGCTTGCGAGGCTCGGAATCGAGGCCCTCGTGTCGCGTTTGCTGACCCAAATCCAACAACCTCCAGTACACTAAACATAGACCCTAAACCAAGTCCGCCAAAGCAAGAATCTGCAAGATCCTCATTCAAAGTCAGCCCCAAGAACAAAACCGTACTTCGCCTTGATTTGGTTCAATCTTCCTTCACATGCAAAGTTCCCCAAACGAGCCTATCCACCTCCTTGGCTTTCTTTTCTCCATCCACAAATTTCAACTTCAACGCTTTAAAGAGTGTCATGGATGGCGAAAACATCCCCACGCGTTCCTGATACGCAGCATAGGCCTCAGGATATTTGGAGCTTGAGATTTCCTCAGTGTATCGCGTGGATAAAAAGAAAAGGATAGATTGTGCGATCGCGGGGAGGAAGTTAATTAATGTGATGCGTAGGCTGTCAAAGAGGGTCGGGTAGAGGTCGGGGTGGAAGATGGCGGTGATGATGGTACGAAGGGGTGGAATTTCGGAGAGATAGAGTGGGTCGGGAGGCACTGCGGCGAGAAGGGGGAAGAGGGTAATGACCCACTGTATAGCACATAAAGATAAATGGAAGTAATATTTAAAAACGGATACAAAGATACATACCCAGAAACTTTGTTCGCATGCAAAATTAGGATGCCTGGAATATCTCCAGAGCCCACGAGTAACAAAGCCACGTTTCGCGTCGCTAGAAGTCCAGTTGAGCTGCGCCCCTGGCCATTGTTCCTTTGGGTCGTAAGCTTTCGCATTTGCGTCGCCTTTTTCTTTAGCCAAATAAGCGTGTTTATACGCGTGGAATGCAAATTGTTGGTTGTCCGAAGTAAATTCAAGCGCCAAGATGGTAAGGGCGATTGCAGAAAGAACATAGTCCGAGGTGACGAGGGGTGTATGAGGTTGGAAGACAGACGCTAAGTATGTGGGTAGACCCAGGAGGAGGAGGAGAAAATTTTGGGTAGCGGCTATGAATGTTAAGTTTGTGACTTGGAAGAGCCATGGGGGGAGTTGGGTTCTGAGAGCCGCCCAGCGGTAGTCCTCATTTTTTCTAATCAAAAATAATTCCAAATTAGTAAAACACAGAATATTTAAAGTGGGTGATATTACTTACAAGCTAAATAGCCCGCGACGGTAGGCATTGTAGCTCAACCTGATAAAATCATGATTGAGAATACATAAGACATTTTGGAGACTTTACGGACCTGCACATCCAAATGAAGACGATAAAAAGCATGAGCAGCGCCCTAGGACTGTAGTCCTTTACTGCAGCCCATCCAAGTTCCTTAGGAGCATAAGGAACAAATAACAATGGCTGGGAGCTGGGCAAGGCGGGCAGGAAGGCATAGTAAGCGGTGTAAATTGTCGGCAAAATGGTCCATAGACGGTCGATATGGGACACGTTAGATGTTATAAGTGATGCTATCCATGTCACTCCAGTACTGAACAAGCAAAACTGGGCTGGCCAGTCGAGATATGGGGGAAGATTGAAGAGAGTCATGGTGCATGTCCGTAAACGATCCTCAGCGGTTCAGGGCGGTTCAACAGTGATTGACGCTGACTCAGCACTTACCATTCTGTCTCCGACCACCATGTCCAACAGAGGGACAGGCGAGAGATGGAAGAAATCAAGATACGAGAGGAGGATCGGGTCCGACATATTGAGGTTTGAGGAAAGCGAAGGAGATCCGAGGGCTCAAGGAACGACTGGCAAGAAAGAGGTCAAGAACTTCCCCATAGCCAAGCGCGCATTTGCAGTTACGGGGGAGGGTACAGGAAAATAGGGAATGACACCGCGAATGCGTAGGAGGACTGAAAGGAAAAGGGTATCACCGCACGGCCCGACTTTCTCAGCCATCCCAGCCAATTTCGTACACGTCCGTACCCATGCTGTTCTCATCGATGTTGATGATGACAGCACAGTGAACTCGCCCCGTATATTAGCCCATGAACAACGATGTTCGGCGATTTATGTGCGTGGTGTTGGTGGAGGAGCAAGTCGTCGCTCATTTTCCTTAGCGTGACCGCGTCAACGTCGACTCAACGATGCCTTTTGGCATACTCCAATTCCCCAACTGACAGCAGTGTGAGAGACATGAGTCCTGTACAGGGGGAACCTAGAGGGTCACCAGCGCTGGTTCTGTCGTCGATACCGAATCTTCCTGCCATGAGTCTCTACCTGAAAACTTGGATGAAGAAACCGACACAGGCGATCCTTCCTCAGTCCTAAGCTCATGGGGGTAGTCTTTCGTATTTCATACCTACCTTTTGAGAAACTGATTCTTTTTTCAGATATATGTCGCCCTCATTCGTGGGCCCATTGCTGGAAAGCATTTTATGAATGGTGAATAACTTCATCCGCAAACCGAGACGATGGCTCAGATTCACGAAATCCGCAGCATCACCCTTGGCACTATTGCTACATGTGGTGTACTGGTACGTTATTGCTGCTTTTATCGAGGTTTCCGTGTTCATAACACTTATTCCCAGGTTCGCTGGGTGCTTTCGAGTGACGATACTCTTCAAGAAGTAGGCTTGAGCACTGGCATATGCCATTTCAACGACTTTGAAGAATACTTAACGATTCTCGAGACAGGCCTATGACAAAAGAAGAAGAGCGTCGTCAATGTCATTAAGCAATAGGATGAGAAGACATTCCTCAACTCTGACTTGAGTCTGGTGACAGGAAAGAAAAACGACGAGAGCAGCGGCTTGAAGAACGCAATGGATCTCTTGGCAGCCGATTCGGAAGAGGACGACGAACAAGTAGAAGGTTGAAATGGAAAGGGGAGGGCCAGCGCTCAGGAGTCAGTCGTTACTTGTATGATACCTGATGTTAGATAGTAGCTGCATTATCAGCTTGTAATATCAGTTATTTGACCCTCTTTTTTGTGTGATGGATCTGAATATTGTGCCCAGCATTCGGGGGAGATTCGGGGGAAATAAGTACCATAATCACTGGTACATTTTCTCATAACTCAAATGGTTGATTGAATAAATAAGTACCGTAGTTACTGACTTGTCCTCTCAGTACTCAGATGTTTTACCGGGAAGAATAGCTACTATAATAATGTATACACCCACTCAGTGCAAAAAGGTTCAATCAGGCTGGATCAGTATGCTAACTATTGATATATACGACAGGGTCTCTCAGACTCACAGGCACGTTTTATGGCTGGAACAGTACCCGAAAAGCTGATGGCCTGATAGATACATATGAGCACCATATTAGCACGTTTATGTTTTTCTCGGTTTTTCCGACATATGTATCTGGAGCAATCCATGATGAGTTCAATGGTCTGTCTGCACCACAGCTGTAAAGTATGCTGCGGTATTTGTCTGAGTCCGCACTTGGGTTGAAAATGATTTTTAATTCAGGAAATCACAAATTTTTGTCGAAGCCTCGGAGCAGAAGTATCCAGCTCGGCATACTAGGTTCGTACAACTTGAGTTTATTATACCACTGCTACCAGGGGTTTAAGACCTCCGAATTATGCTTGCCCACTCTGCAGATCGTCGCCGTTCTGCATCCCTCCACCCCGCCATCATCCTTTCGACCTCATTGTATGCACCTTCCATCCAAGCAATCAGCTCCTTCTGCGGTTGAGGGTCTGCTGTTTGGTTCTTAAGAATTATCAGGTCCCCAGGATATTTCTTTAATTATGACACGATCACACCTTCAACCAATCTATCATCTCACTGACAATCCATTCCAGGCAAATATCACTCCTGTCGGTCCTTTGGAAGTCTATGAAAGGGCTGAACCGGTACAAGCACCGCAGTGCAAATAAAATACTTTTGCTTGATGTTGATGCATGGGTGAATGCAAAACTCCACAGGCGACGTGAGTTTGCATAGCGGCGATAGTGGTTATTATAAGTATGACCATATATCGGTGGAAATGGTTCTGGTTCGAAATTTCTTTTATCGTAGGCGCAGTTACACCTGCAGTTTTGCTTAGTTATTGGCAGTGCAATCAACTAGGGCACAGCTTACGCGCAAGTATACAAATCGACATCACTGACGGTGTGATTAATTACTTCCACGAGTCAAAAATAAACACAAACTGTTCGTCAAGTATGAACCACACCATTCCAAGTAACGTGGTCTCGATCATTGTCGTGCAGAGAGTTTGAAAGAAATCTTGACCTGTACAACTGGGTAGGATCCCGGAGAGTTCATTGAAATCATCGGGATTCATCCATACAGGAAGATCTCGAAGTATATGGTGGAGGCACCCGAGGCAGTCTTGCTTGTCATAAATACCCAGTTCGCTGACCCACGAAATCTGTTGACTAAGTGCTGGAATGATGCCGCAAGGAAGAGTGTTGGTAAAAACTTTGTGCACTGCGTCCCGGATGTCTCCGGGTTCCAGTGACGACGATCCCTGGATTAAATTGTGGTTAATAGGTTATCAGGTCGGGTCGTGAAAACTCAACCTACGAGAGTTATGCAGACCCACTGCGCGACTTCGATAGCCAAAGCTTTCTGGATAACATCACTGAAGTTGACATCGAGCCAACAAATTTCGGACAGGTATCCGAGGAAATCCAGTAATTCATTGCTGTTAGATCCCTTTCTAACGCTTTCCAGCAAACGGGTGGCATTCGAAATTTTACCAATGGCAACGTCACCGTATATTTTCGGCGTAAAGAAGGGTTTGAGGGCCATGCAGTGAATATTATGATTTGGGTCAATGACCCTTTTAACGGCCATTTGACACTTTTCGATGATCCGGGAGGTGGAGTAAGAGCTGTGGGAGCGATTAGGATCAAAGAAGAAGTCACGCAACCAACGGGGAGTGCAATAAGCCAAGACATATTTGTCTGTGACCCTTGCGTGTTGGATATGGATCAAATAGAGGTTCTCGTCGATGAACCTCCTGAGGAGCTGTTGATCTGGCATATTACAGATGTTGCCTATCTTCCGAAGGGACCTGGGAATATATGATTCCTCCATCTCCATCGCAAGATCCATTATTATTGAACCCGACCCATTGACGGAACCAGCAAGATTGTGACGGTAACATTCATCCAAGAGGTTGCGAGTGTCAGCATGAAATTGGTTGAGTTGAAGTGGATCATCTTCCATGGGCAGGTCGAAAGGGATTTGCTCCATAGTAGACTATGAGACATTAGCAACATCGCACAACAGAGCGAAACCTTCACCTACATATAAAGCTGTGCTTACACAATGCAAGATGGGAATGAGGGCGGCCCCGAGGGGCTTCGAGAGGCACCCGGAGAGCAGCGGCTGATCGTCGAAAAGCGCGGCTCGCAGGTTATTCAGCACATAATGTAGCTCCATTTTGCTTGAGGCCAGGCTCGTATCCAGAGAACTACTGTTGGCAAAGATTAACTCGAACTGGCACCAGATGTCAGGATGTGCTATTGTAAGGCTAAAGGTTGAGATTCAATCAGGTATTTATGGCTTCAATCAAGGTCTGGATCTCACCTTCTGCATCCCCTGAGCTCTTTGATGGATATCGTAGCCAGTTCCAAGATGCGGCAAAAAACCTTACCTCCAAAAAGCGCTTTGTCAATAAAGTATGGTCCTGAACGTGCCTCATCGGTGAGGAAGTCATGGAATGATCGATGAGACAGCTTGACCCGTTGAATGTCAGTGCCGTTAGGTTCATTATCGTCAGCATCATCGAAAACAGGTTCCGTCTGGACCTCCGTGATAGATTGGAGTGCACGAAGTATCAAGCGTAACTTTGCCTCTCCAAATCCAGTAATCGCGGCTATCGTGGCTGGGGAGTTTGCGTATTCGCAATATATATTTGACTCCAGAGTTTCAAGCACAATAACCACCCCCAGAGTGCGGACTAAAACTTTGGAATCTGGATGGAGCGAAAGGATTTGGGTATACAGTCGGTCAAGTTCTGAAAACGCCAAGGCTTGCATGGGACCTGGAGTCAGTATAAATTTGAGCCTCTCCTCTGGTGTATGGAAATCAGTATCAGAACCGACGAATCTGATGACCGTGGCAGCGTAAATGAATTGCCCAGAGGCTCGCCATACAAGCGCCTGTAAATCATATTCCGATGGCCAAGGGCTCCTGATGTATGGCATGGTATCTCTGTTACGTGTGTGGATTTCTTCGAATGCTTCCTGCAAGTACCATTCTATATCAGCCTCAGTATCATATTCCTCGTCGAGGATGAGGCGGCGGGTGCTCGAAAGCAATGGTTCCTTGTTGAACACGTCACAAATTTGATGTTCTGGGCGACTGGCGATGATAAATTGAATGGCGACATTGGGATCCATTGTGACTTGGCCAATCAATGTGAGGATATCACGCTGGGAATTGAAGTCTTCGCATTCGTCGAGTCCGTCGATGATGATTATGGTAGGGCGAAGAGGGACAAGAGGGATTAGGAGGAGTCGGATGGGGTCAATGATGAGTGTCTTCAACTGGATAGCAGCGGACCTCTTGGGGAGCGAAAGATCCTGGATCATTGCCTGATCGACATGCTCGAGCATGCCAGGTACCTTCATTGCGAGTTGGTAGGCAAGGGTGGAAAATAGCTGATCTTTCACGTTGCATCCGGGGGCGCCTCGTCTAAAAAAAAAGCATCCTCCGAAGTATTTAAGGCCAAGTTCCGCGATCCTCTGCATGAGGGCTGATTTCCCGACCCCCGCACGTCCGTTCACCCAGAGAACAGCGGATGCTGGGTTTGATTCTTCGATCCAGCGTACGATATCCTCTGTAGCCTTCTCTCGTGTAGCTGGATGGCATCGAGGAGGTGGATCACGCTCTGCGGAATTGAGCATGGCTCCATGCGAAATCGCCTGGCTCAAAGCCTGGATACCTACTCGATGATAACCTACAGATTTCAACTTTTGTCGGTTCACCATGGAACCCAAACGTAGACTCACCGTTCTGAACTGAGATTTGATGCTGATGAAAATCCCCAGAGATGGTCCTGAAGTCTCCACCGTAAATTTGTGCCTGATCGAAGGACTGGAATTGCAGGGGCATGACGCTGGAACGTTGTGCTTGTAAATATTGAATCGTGAATCAAGAAATAACTCGCAAACCACGTTGGCGATCCTGGATTGAATTTCTTGATCTTTTGAACAATGAGCTGCTCGAAGAAAAGTTGCTGAGAAAGGATGTGGAGAGCGCCCACTCGGCGCGCTTTTCAGCCCTTATCGCTGTAGCCCGTGAGAGAAGAATGCTGTGGAACCAATACACGGGTGCCGCGAATGGTCGAGGTTCACACGTCCTTGCTCGCAGTTTATGCACATATAGGAATTAAACGCAAAGCAGTGTTCGGGTATGAGAAATCGGATAACACGTAGAAAATGACAACAAGTGCAACGTTCGGTGTCGAAAATAAGGACGTTCTTGAGACCGAAAAGACTCAGATATTCCGAAGAACCCCAGAACCCTAAATTAGCCTTTCGTAAAAAGAGATGAATAGGAAAAGGCCCGGACGAGAACATACTCGTAAGACATTCACTCCACACTCTTAGAAATCCGACAGAATATTGTTTTGCAGGTCATCAACGTCAAATAAACCAGTCAAGTCATGTCTTTGTATCTTCATTCACGTTAAAAATCGAGACATTTATGAATACTCAAACAGAGCTTACAATTGATATTAACCTAAGCGCCAACAGAATCCATCTCAACAGCCTGAGGAATAACGGGAGTGGCGGCGTTGTGGTCTAAAACCTTCAGCTTTTCCTTCTCATTGGCTTTCTTCCCCTGCCCCTGCTCATTTTCTGCAGAATCGACGGATGAGACTTCTGTGGGGTGCGATAGTTTGGCCTTTTTCTTTTTCTTCAAGAGGGCGGCAGAAACAGCGCTCTTGACATTGTCTTTGAGCTCCTGGCTCTTCTCAAGGTATTCTGTGTCGTCGAAACGGTGTTTCTTTCCTGCCAGGACGTCAGGCGGAGCATCAGGATGACTAGGCTTGCTCGAGGACGAGGAGGAGTCTATCCCGAGTTTGCGTTCCAAGTTCTCCAGCTTGGTTCGTTGAGCTTCGGCCTTTGCGGCCAACCGCTGTGGTTCAGACTCGATGTAATCCGCCAACCTGGGATTAAAATGAGGATAATTTAAACCAAAAAGGTGGGCGAACGCACTTCTTAGCTTCCTTGATAGTACTCAGTCTCCGGCCAGTGAGATCACGACATGAGTCATTGTTGTTCGTCTTCTGGCTACTCATCCGTCCGCCGGCCGCCCTTAACTGACTTCCAAATCCTCCCTTTCCACCGAGAAGACGAGGCAGAAGCCTCAAGGTAACAAGGCCATCACTTGGCTGCCCTGATTTCAGCTGAGAAACGAGCGATTGCGCAGGTGGAACGTGACCGGAATGTGTTGAGAACGCTAGTGAGGACGCGAGAGAAAGAGGGAAAGTTGGATATCGTTCGTGAATAAGGGGGAAAATGCCCTGGATTTCTGTTGATTCTGGTACAGAAACGGTGAGCGTTTGGAACGGTGCGAAGGCCTGGATGAGGACACTGTTGGGCATGGTGGTCGGAGACAAAATGGTAAGTGCTGAGTCAGCGTCAATCAAGAACCGGCGAGGATGACTCGAGCAATACCACCCCTGCAAAATGCAGATCACGTGAACCTCGGCCAACTCCGCATATCTCCATTTTCGGTAAAAGCGAAAACAATTCAGTTTACAGCCTTATACTTGTCATTTGACTGATAATAATACATAAATTGTCCTCCAGGTTGTTGAAAAACAATCTTGAGATATGTTATAATATATATTCCACGGAAAACAAAATCTAGGTCCGTCACAAGATGAAGGAATGTACATCTCCGTTAACAACTGCGGTTTGGCTTAGCGGTAGGCGACGTTGGTGCAAAGTGTGGTGGTATTCAGGAGTGCTCGTCGTAGTCCTTAAGTGCATACGTTCGATTCTGGCGTCCAGCATTTTTTTTGCTACCTTTCCACGTTGGCAATGCAATCAGGATCCGCATCCGTTAATTAAATCGACGCGTAGCAAGCTGACAATCTGTACAGTGACAAAAACAATTTTCTTTCACGTTAGATTCTTTTTATTCGAGGGAAGCGAACCCAACATGAGCTCAGGTATGTTATCTATAATTTTCTCGCATGAATTCTCATGAAACTTGATGTAACATAGAAGAAATGGTTAAATGTTCGCGTTGCTCCCTTAGGCAGCTGCAAGAGGCTTTCCCCCGTAAAAGAAACCTTGAGCATCTTAAAACCTGCCATGACTGCACGGTTAGCTTAAACGCTAGCAGGCAAGGTAAACGCGCAGAGAAGCGCGAGTCCTCTTTCGGGGAAGAAGGTTCAGGGACATCCCCAAAAAGAAAGGGCCTGGAGGCACGCGACGGAACAGAGGTTCGCATGCGTTTGTCGTGGACGGACTTTATCAGCTTGGTCGCCCAACATAAGTCGGATGCATTTGAACTGGATGCCGAAATTGATTTAACAGGGCTTGGAGGCGAGCGCGACATCGGAAATCAAGAAATTGCAAAAGAAATTGCTGATGGAATATGGAAAGCTACGGATTATCGATTTATGTGAGGTCCTAATTGTTTCTAGATATGTTTTGCCACTGACATCTACCTAACCTAGCTACAAGAAATGCGAAAAAAGTAGAACGTCTGATTTCATAAAGTCATACGCATTTTTTTGCGCCCAGTTACGTGGCGAAGAGACGAAGAAGAAGCTCCATAAGGACGTCCGAAAACGGAGAGCCCGAATGACCATGGACCGCTTTGAATGCAACGGAAGGCTCAGAATAACAATGACCGATGGGAATTCGAAATTAGCCGGGATAAAAATCACTCATCATCGTCCCCACTGCCAATATGTCGACATATCCTTGACGGAAAAGGTTGATAATATCATCAAAACCATGATTGATATGCCCGCATCGAAGGCAAGCTTTTATAAAATATTTTACATACCTAATTTAACTCAAAACCATACACTTAGGCTTGGGATTCTATCCTTGCACAAAAAGAGCAGGGTGAATTGACCGAGAAGCAGGTTTATGCACGTTGGGCCCAACTAAACGAGACAAAATGGCGGCTGGATGACGATCAAGTATTGTCTGCCATCAAGCTACTCGATAGCAAGCAAGGCCGTGAAGTCGATATTATCCCAACGGTACGGGAAGATGGAATCGACGCCATTGCCTTCGCCTTCAAAGGGGTTCTCGAAGAAATCGGGGAAGAAATTGTGGAAGTGGCCATGGATTCTACATGTAAGTCATTCTTTCTCTCGTGAGATCCTTTTAACGATCTAAATACACGCACATAGGGAAAACAAACGCAGCTGGCTATGAGCTATATGGTATTGTTGGAGAGCTAAATGGACGCGCAGTACCATTAGCATTTTGCTTCACCGCATCAACAGATGGAACTGCGTTGGATGGTGCAAAAGATCGACTCCTACGAACGGTCATCAGGTTTATGTCAAAGAAATGCCCTAACATCAAGTTCACCTTGTCTGACAAAGACTTGACGGAAATCAATGGCTTCCGAACGGAGATCCCAGATGCACGACATCAACTTTGCTATTGGCATGCAATTACATACATCGAGGAGAGGCTCGCCCAGGATAAGCCGCCTGCAAAATACAGCGCTATCAAAGCAAACCACATCTTCGATTTCATCGATCCGACGTGGGTTCCGGGTGTCGGTTCCGGGTGGTTAGAAGAGGGCGTACACGAGAGCGACACTGAGGTGGAGAAAACTGGAGATTCAGATTCTGGGCCTCAGGACATAGAAATCTTCAAGGTTAGAGTCATGTTCGCAACTGATTTTAAACTTGATGTAACTGATAATGCTACTTACGATAGCCTTCCGAAGCAAAGACGTGTCGACCACCAATTTTGGTTGTGAAAGCCGGGGAGAAAAGAATACCAGTCTGGCCCACACCACCCAAGTTATCGGACACTGAGCGTCCCGTGTTCTGCCCGAAGGAATACCGTTCCACAATCATTGCAAAATTCCGAATTCACTTCCATCAGCATCCAGCCATTCCCCTCGATGACGACAAGTGAACATATCTAAAGGCCGAAGAAATTCACGAGGGCGCTGTCAAGGACATGTATCAGTATTGCTTCGAGAACGATCTCAGCCAAGTATGGGCGTACATGTGGAACCGGTGGTACACGACAAAACAGTGGTTACTCTGGGCGCGGTTGGCATCCGACTCCATATCCCGTCTGAAAACGACGATGGTCGTTGAAAATTTGTGGAAACATCTAAAGCGCCGCGACCTCGCACAATTTAATCGGCCTAGATTGGACCTCGTCACGCACCTCGTCATTTCCAGTGTCCTTCCACGAGTTCAACTGACGATAGACGCTGTGCTCGAGAGGCGACGCATCGGTCGTGCGAAAGCCCTCGCGCCATGGCAGACTGAATTTAAACGACAATGGGTAGACATGAGCAAGTCTGACGAAGAGCGCCTAGTACAGAAGGAGCTCGCGGTACGGAAAGGTCATCTAAAAGGAAAGGCACGGGCAGAGAGGTTAGCGCAGATCGAGGAAGAGGAGACCCGCGACCCAGGGACTCACCACACAAGCGTTGAAAACTGGACATGCAGTTGTCCATCATATCTAACGAGCAGGTTCCTGCTCTGCAAACACCTCGTTAGGAAGGCAAATTTGTCATTAAACGATGAGCCGCGCACCGACCTTCTCTTTTTTTCCAAGCTCTGTCGAGCCCGACATGCACCCTTCTACAGCATACCCGGTATCCATGTCTCAGAGGGATCCGGTGAAGAGGATGACGAGCATGAAGTTGACATTATTTTGCTGGGTGGTTACAGCTCCAGAACACGAACACGTTCTCCGAGTCGAGAAGGGAGCACACATTCAAGGTCAGAAACAGCAGGCCCACATAGCGGGGATGAGGAGATGGGAGCAAGCCACAATGGCAACGCAGTAAGAGAAACCGCAGCTGAGATCTCGGAAGGGATGAGTGGCAACGAGTTACTAGACCCAGACGATGTGACAGAGACCCGGGTGAGAATTTATAACATTTCCGAGCAATTTCCGAGTCAGTCTTGACATACCTATCTTTCTCCAATAGATATTTTTCTCCCCAGCTAAGATACTGCACCTGAAAAGATGCTTTGACGACATGCTAGCAACGGCAGCAAGTAAAACTGGTATTCATCCAAAGATGGGGTCCATTTTAGACGACGTGTTCCGAAAAGTGGAGAAAGTTGGAGGAGACATTGGGGAACATAAACGGCGTCGCAAAAATCCTGAGACTTGGAAAGACAGTACCAAAAACACTCTTTATCTTGACTAGAATACGTGTATCTATTTTATTTTTCTAAATAAGCCTCTCCGAACTCACAATGGACGCCCCAGGTCCTTACACACGGTAACACACCCGAAGACGGTTGTGCGCACGGCCAATGCCGTTCCCCACGTGATCTGCATTTTGCAGGGGTGGTATTGGATGTATCGGCGAGGATCGTTTACGGACATGCACCATGACTCTCTTCAATCTTCCCCCATATCTCGACTGGCCAGCCCAGTTTTGCCTGTTCAGTACTGGAGTGACATGGATAGCATCACTCATAACATCTAACGTGTCCCAGGTCGACCGTCTTTGGACCTTTTTGCCAACAATTTACACCGCTTACTACGCCTTCCTGCCCGCCTTGCCCAACTCCCAGCCATTGTTATTTGTTCCTTATGCTCCTAAAGAACTTGGATGGGCTGCAGTAAAGGACTACAGTCCTAGGGCGCTACTCATGCTCTCTATCGTCTTCATTTGGATGTGCAGGTCTGTAAAGTCTCCAAAATGTCTTATTTATTCTTAATCATGATTTCATAGGTTGAGCTACAATACCTACCGTCGCGGGCTATTTAGCTTGTAAGTCATGTCATCCACTTCAAATATTCTGTGTTTTACTAATTTAGAATTATCTTTGATTAGAAAAGATGAGGACTACCGCTGGGCGGTTCTCAGGACCCAACTCTCCCCTTGGCTCTTCCAAGTCACAAACTTAACATTCATAGCCGCTACCCAAAATCTCCTCCTCCTCCTCCTAGGTCTACCCACATACGTAGCGTCTGTCCTCCAACCCCATACATCCCTCGTCACCTCGGACTACGTTCTTTCCGCAATCGCTCTTACCA
>Ga0307517_10009143_pt1 | contig 14102 bp, 15 predicted proteins | sample 23_EM_MG_FD_194515 | JGI IMG/M metagenome (GOLD analysis project Ga0307517, IMG submission 194515) | Populus trichocarpa ectomycorrhiza microbial communities from riparian zone in the Pacific Northwest, United States - 23_EM | ecosystem: Host-associated > Plants > Roots > Unclassified | place...
ATGGACCAGAATAGACAATCGCTCTTCTTCTCTCTTCTCCCACCAGCAACGCACTCAACACTCTCCTAAGGTAAGGTTTAGAGTACCTTGTGGTAGTTTAGAATATACCACCGCACCTGCTCAACAGCTCCGTCGTAGGGTTCTGGCCCATGGTCACGGGTGCCACGAAAGTCTCGCGGATAGTAGATACTGTGGGTGACTTGAAGATTAATCATATCTTCAAAGTACTGTAACAGTCGTCGACTGTACTCCTCCCCAGTCATCTCACAGACACCCGTGCTCACTGGAGGCCCTTGATTACGTTCGGGGCGGACATTGTCGAAGGGCGTTCGGTGTCTGGATGGTTCCGATGAAGAGTTGGACGGGGATGGTGAACTTGACGGATTGCGTCCTCGTCGGCGCCGGTCTGGCGGGGATTGGGTTCGACCTCTCTGGGGTGGAGAGGGAGACTGTCTCGAGGCTGGTGATTGGGGTCGTTGTCTCGGGTGTGCTGGTGGAACACGCCGCGGCGGTGAGGGTGGTCACCTGCGCGGTGGCGGTGACAGTTGTCTTCTTGGCGAGAATGGTCCTCGCCTTCCCCGAGGCGTCAATGACCTCCTACGGACATGGGGTGGAGTGTCCCATCTACGGTGGTCGCTGAGGCCAGGCTGTCCGTGCAATATCACCACAGGGCTGCTTCCTCGCACCCTCGCCTGCCCTTCTTGGCGCCTCGACGGTTGGTTGGAGTGTCCTGTCACTGGTTGGCTGAAGATTGCGCTCACACTCGTCGCTGCTCCCTGATTCCACTCATGGGTATTTTGGATGTTCCTGTTATGGCTCGCGGGTTCGTACCAACGGTCTCGATCGCTGTCGGACTCGGATACCGTGTTGAGCCCCGGTGTTTCCTCCCCACTCGACTCTATCGGCTCGATCCTAGGCTGGTCAGCCACCAACCCTCTTCCCAACGTTGTTGACTGCCGAGACGATACCCGGGATGATCGGGCACTATTGATAACCGATCTCAGCTCAACTTGTCAGATCCGCAAGTTGCCCAATGCTATTCTATCATCCTCATAGTCATAATTTAGTTGATAATTCATTTGTTTCGAGTGGTATATGGTGTATGGTTTCATAGTGCCAATACCTGCCATTGCCATGCCCAAAAGCTCCAGCCAGTGGGGCTTCGTAAATGTGCCACGTGAGTGGCCACTAATTCAAGTTCGACAAGTGCAACTTTACTTGTCCACTCGGTCCGGCCGGCGCCCGATTTTCTCCGCTTAGGAATACCATACCAAATTTCCACAATCGTTTCGAGCATTTGTTTTTCTATATACACCTACTGTCGTTTGTTTCCCTAGTACATAGCGGCATCACGTATATTCATCGGGCACCACCAAGAGTGATTTGGTCGAGCATACAGCAGCGTCGCGTCTGTTGATCTCCTTCGCTTCGTCTGCGAGCTCGGGAATACCAGGGCAGTTCTCCTTCGAGTACCTCGTGACGGATTCACGGAAGTAGCTGTTTACAAATCCGTCTGGAAACTTATGCGGATAATTCAGTGGGTCACCCTACCAATCTCCAGGATAATTGACTCACGTAGCGGCCCGCGATGAGACTAGTAGACGAGGTCATCAGAAGGTCCAAGAGAGCCGGAAGAATAGCAATCGGGGACGAGAGCGAGACTGGTTCCGGCCATCACCCCATCCTGCGAAAGCGTCTGCTCTCCCCTAGAATCCATCCAGACGCGATACGTATGCCATCCCGTCTCGGGAAAATCCCGTCTAACACGGGTACGTGAAAGAACTCAAGACTTACAGCTTAGTTACAAGCCAACTCCAGAGACACCAGGGGTTCCGTACCTTCACCAGTCTTCGACCCCAAAACTCGTTCGCGATCCATCCCCCTAGGCCGCCAATGACCGCGTCAGTCCCGTGAAAGAGTCCTCCGCTTTCATTCCACCCCAAGCTCCCTCCCCTCGCAGACCTCGCTTCGAAACTCGCCCAGCACGATACGACAGAACCTGTTTCCACCCAACCCCACCCACGATACCGGTCACATCGGTCCCAACATGACCGAGGCCGACGTGTTCTTGTCGTTCCTGGAGGCAAGTACCCAGAAGGACGGAGTTCACCATTAGACCGTGTAAGTGCAGATCCCCGAGTCTGCTTGTTTCCAAAGGAAGAGCCGGCGTGGTATCGTGTAATAACCCAGCATGTTGACAGGGAAATATAAATTAGCTTTCTGCGTTTTTCCGCTCGCCGTAGCCATCAGTCAGGTCTGCATCTCCCTCAATGTCCAAGAGAACTATCGGCGTGTTCTGAAGAGACTTCGCGGCCTCCTCAGGGTATAACTGTGAATCGTTGCCAGGAGGTATTCGTTGCTGACGTTCATGCAGGGATCGTGCGGATGACCGGCTTGATTCATCAAAGCCTCGGGCGGATTTCGACGTTCTTCATCACCCTCCTCACTACTCCCTTGAGGAACGCTCGGGCCACCTCCATGAGTGTTGTGCGGGAGAGAAGAAAAAGCGGTTACCCTGTATCCACAACCCCACCCTTCCTCCATCTGCTCCCTTCACTGCCTGTCCGCAACTGGCTCTGTTGCCTGGCGGCCTCGACTGCGGGTTTGCATCCGCGTGCCAACAAAATTTCGAGTTTGCCACCCCAATCCGCAGTAGTCCACAGACACAATGCGCGACACCCGACTCCGATGCACACTGGAAAATTCAGACAGAGAGAAGATGGAGAGTTGAGGTCGTGCAAGGACGAATTGGCAGTTCTTGGGGAAACACCCAGCCATCGACGGGAGATCGGGCGATTGACGACGTCAGTGTCCGGTTCAGGCAACTCTCGTGGCAACAGCGAGGGAACGGCGTGGTTTCCACGAGGCTGGGGGTACACTCTCCCTGTAACGCCAACGGTTGACCAGAAACCTCTCTTCCCATCGCCGCGATGCTCCCACCTGATCATCTAGACGAGTTTGTCATAAGATGTCATGAGAGTGAGCCACCAACCTACATGAACACGAGTGGCGGCAGCTGATAAACGGATGATTTAGTCGACTTCGCCTCGCTTGGTCCCGAGAACATGACCATACTGGCGAAAGACTTCATGCGCACGTCCCTTGTCCCGTGTCCGGCACACTCGCAGTGGCAAGTGGAAAAGGAGTATGCAGACAATATTGCCGAAGTGGCCTCAAGGACCGGAAGATCTCCAACGAGTCTGTCTTCGCGCGATGCGGCAGTATTGGCAAAGACGTTTCGCAAGGTATGATTTCATCATCAAACCTTCCCTCACCCTCTGAAGCCGCCGATGGTTAGGGCATAGACAGCTATTCCAAGACCAGGGACTACCTGTACCCCTGGTTCAGACTTTATGTCCACGCCCTCCTCCGTAGATCACAGATCTTTCCCGATGTAGAACTGTTTGATGAATCGCCGGGGTTCGAACCCCTTGGATTTGTGGAGATTTGGAAGGGAAATCACCGTGGGGACCAGGTATCTATCAAGGCGATTCGGACACGGAACATGAGATCCTTGCAGGAAATCAGAAAGGTGCGTAGCTCCATTTTTCATCAGAGTTAAACTCAGTGCGCTTCACACCAGGCCCATTGCCGTGAAGTCGAGGGGTCCGAGTACCTTTCCCATCCGAACATACTCCCCATCATTGAGGTCTCGGAGACGCTGTGTCCGCTCTCCATCATAAGCCCATGGATGCCAGATGGGAATATTGTGCAGTACACGCAAAAGAATCAGAATGCCAATCGGCTGATGCTGGTATGGATCCATTGAAATTAATAGGGGTACACCGCTGACCACGTCGGCAACAGCTTGCAGGGGTTTGCAACGGCCTCTCATATCTTCATGGGCTAGATATTCTACATGGTTGCATTGCTCCGGTAGGTGAAACGGAACGGTCTGCGTGCTGACCTGTACGCTAATACATTGCACGTCCAGGACAACATTCTGATTACCCCAGATGGCAACGCGTGCCTCGCAGACTTCGGGATCACAAATGAATTCCCCAAACTCCGCTTCCGCGTATTTAAGCTAAGAACCGCCCGTTACATGGCTCCAGAACGGTTTGACGGCGACGATGACATCCACTGCGCTTCGAGAGAAGGTGACATTTACTCCCTCGCGGTGACTTCCTTTACGGTATGCTTCTCCTCCCGCTAGGAAACAGAATAATACTTGACACAATTGACCAATTGTCATCAGGTCCTCACGGGGGTGTTGCCATATGATGGGATCCATGAATACAAGGCTGTCGCTTCCCGCATTCAATCTGGGGGACGACCTCTGCGTCCAAGAAATCAAGATGCAAATCGATGGTTGCGGCGTAGAGTATGGGACATGATCACGACCTGTTGGAACAAGGACCCGGCGAAGCGGTGGGGAGTTCCTGTGATACGCGAGCTATTCTCAACATTAGGCCCCCGCGAGGCCCCGAATACTGAAACAGGACAGCAACGACGTGGAAGATTCCTCCCACGCATCACTTCTCTATTCCAGTTTCTACAGGTTCCAGAACCGGAAATTGAGAGGATTGTTAATGAAATGGATGAGGCAAGCTCTTCTACCTCCATCACTCTCTCCTGAGGCTAACGCGAACTGTAGCAATTGGGGAACCATGCCTTGTCAGATCGGGATCGACTGAGGATGTTCAATAAATTTTGCAAAACATGCAGCCGACACCGTGTAATCCCAAAGTCTATGCACATCCCGGATTGTTCGGAGGGGTCCATGGAAGTCGCAAGTGGCGGCTATGCCAATGTGTCGCAGGGTACGTACGATGGGCGCCGGGTGGCTATCAAGGTCGTGCGCGTGTATATGACGAGTGACCTCGATCTCATCCTCAGCGTGAGTCTTCCGCCTCGACTACCATGACTACACAGGCGAACATGTTACAGAGATTCTGCCGAGAGGGCGTAGCCTGGAAGCACCTCCGGCACCCGAACATCTTACCACTGATCGGGGTGACAGTGAGCAACCAGCGGTTTGCGATGGTTTCTGCATGGATGGAAAATGGAAATATCAATGAGTTTGTTGGAAAGGACCAACACGTGAATCGCATCGAGCTTGTATGTGCCCCACTCGACTCCAACTGGATCATAGCTGATTCGCTGTTCAGCTGACCGATGTTGCAAATGGACTGAAGTATATGCATGACCTCCGCATTGTCCATGGAGATTTGAAGGGAGTATGTATTCTCTCGAATCATATATCTACACACCTCTCACCGATCTACAAAGGCAAACATACTTATCAATGAGAACCGGCGAGCGTGTATTGCTGACTTTGGCCTTTCAACTATCACCGGAATTGTGACTCATGCATCTGCCGCGACATCCCAAGTGTCGTTGATCTCGAATGACACATTGATGTCATTCACTGAAGGAGGGACATACCGGTGGATGAGTCCTGAACTGTTGGATCCGGACAGGTTCGGGATGCCAAAATCAGAGGACAATCGGCCAACAAAGCAGTCCGATTGCTACGCTGTCGGGATGGTCATCTACGAGGTTGGTGTTCGTGTGAACTGACCCACGGTTTTACACAGTTAACCAGCAGTACCATAGGTTCTATCTGGACACCGCCCTTACGTCGAAATCGAGTCGGATATTCTGGTCATCAACGGGATCACTGAGGGGGATCGACCAAAGAAACCGGATGGGGCGACACGTCTCGGGTTCAACAACGAGTTGTGGAGAACCATCGAGTTATGCTGGCTGGAAGATCGCAACGCGCGACCCGGCATTGAGGATATCCTTTCCTGCTTAAACGACGCAACAGCATTCTGGTACATGCGAGAGTTTTGACTTGTGATGCGGGAGTCAAATCGTATATACACGCGTTGGTAGTCCTATCTTCAATTTTTTTTCCTATGCGTATTCTCCGTTACTTATTTATTGCACATGGTGGGATTACATATGTTCGTATCACTAATACCTGGGTCAGACTCAGTGAAGAGAAGTAGCCGGCGCCTGCTTTGTGAGTGGCGAGCCCCTGTAGCGGTCATCCCAGGCGGCGTCGACCATATCCGCAATCTCCTTTTTTTCGGGGCTCTACAAAGACACTGTCGCCTCAGTGATGGTTCAACGTTCAGTTCCGGGTGCGGCGTGATCTCTGTACCAGACACACCGGGAGTCTAGCGATCGTCGATCAAGGATTGGTATACCATCGGCCCCTTTGTGCCAATGCCGAACGGGGTGGCAGGCAGGCAGTCGCATTATACTTTCCAATCTCCTTCGGTCCGTCTACGAGTTGGGAGGAAATCATCTCCCGGAACCACGCGATCCATTTACGAAACAGGTCATCCTGGAAGTCAGGAGAGATCCCTTCCGAGAGGAGAGTAGGCGGTGATCTTGATACGGAGCTCGCTCGGAGCCTTCAGAGTCCAAACAGCTCGCCCTCGACGTCCAAGGTGGGTGGGTGCGTAATCTCGATTGTGATGACGTGGCGTACGGCATATTTTACGGAAAGTGGAGGCCGAGATCCCAGGAGCTCGGTGTCTGACCTCTCGAACTCCACTGGCGAATTCGGCAGATGGCAGATCAGGGTCTTAGCTCGCGAATCGCGAGACGGAGCGAGTCGTGGCTGACTTGACGAGCGTGACCATCTCGGCGACAATACATTCAACCGGGTCAGCGCAGCGGGAGTGGCAGATGTCAATTCAACCGACTCCCCACGTCATCGCGTTGGTGTTCGTCGCGGAAAGTGATCCTCCGCAACGGTCTCCCTCTGAAAGGTAGCCGGTCGAGATCGGTTCCATTTTGGTGTATTACGAGATGTCTGTCAGAGGACGAGTTCACGTCCTGTGCAAGTGTGGAGAATGGAGAAGGAATGCGGAAGGGTTGCTCTGTTGACACCTATTAGGTGGTGAATACAGGCCGTCTCGTTCGATGGAAGTCGTGGTGCGTACAAGATTCAGGACTCTTAGTGGGAACCGGCTGGGTCTCCTTCATCCCAGCAATCCACAAGCCCAAAGCCCGCAGCTTTCGTCACAGTTCTCGTGTTGAAGATACAGCTAGACCCGCACACCGACATTGTGACGGTTTGATCACCGGGGACGTTGGATTTCGGTTGGCCGTGGTATCTCACAACGCTGCTCTAACGGCGAGGCTCTTGGGATGGAGTGGGGGGTCGGGGAGACATTGGTTAGGATGACCGTCGCGTCGGTGGTGCGAGTCCTAGCGGGCCGGGCCGAGCGTCCGCCGGAGCCGTCCCGAAGCCTGTTGGGTCTCACTCGGAGTGAGAGCGATACGGGGTCGTCGATCATCTACTACTTTTACACAAAGATTAACTCGATTGACCCACCATCGCCAACGACTTCGCTGCTCCTCTTACCTGAGCACCATGGTGGAATCTATCGTCTAGATTTCCTCAGTGCGCTAAGACAGGATCACTGGGGTTATTGTGCTTTCTGACCTGTTCACCTTTTTGGGACGGCAGTTCGTCGTAGGCAGCGGTTATAATCCCAACGAGTTGTGTGATGATAAACGCCCCCTAGGCTGCTTAGCGGGGCTGCAAAGGAGATGCCTGCCTTTGCATATGACGAGCTTTTTGCAGTACGCCGTTCACTTCCCCGCCTCTACCTCAACAACGGCTGATGTTAATTGATTAATACCCAGACCGCTCAACCACGCCCACTTCTGGGGCAGGTACCATTCGTGACGTGTTCCTGATGATGGAAGATATACTCTCACGGCTGGTCACGAAATGGGAGAGTTTGTAACCACCGTTCAACGTTCAACGGCGGGTATTACAGGCTGAGATGTCGACGCGCAGGTTCGTCCCTGGCCATGTAGCCGATTCCAACAGTGATTGAACCGAACTGACGCTGGACGTGACTGTACCTGTGCCCACCTGCCATCACATCAACCTCTTTTGTACAGCCAGTCAGACACTTATCTTACGCTCGTTTGTGCTGACCAAGTTTTCAGGAAGACACGGCGCTAAGTGGAGCTGTCATGGGGTGCAAGCTACCCATCTGCGCATCGCTGCCGCAGTGACTACTGGCACTCGAGCGCAGTTTGAGGCAGACATTAAGTCACGATGTCACATTTGTTGATCTCCTTCGCTTCGTCCGCGAGTTTGAGAATGCCGAAGCAGTTCCCCTTCGAGTGCCTCGCGATGCATTCACGGAAGTAACTGTCCTCAAAGCCGTCAGGGGATTTATGCGGATAACTCACTGGGCCACCTTACGACCCCCCAGGACAATTGACTCACACAGCGGCCGGGGATGAGACCACTTCCGACGAGGGAAGAGTGTATGACGATCTTAACACTGAATTCTACCGAGGTCTTAGAAAGCAGGACGAGTACCCGCCCCGTTTGATTTCAATGGGGTAGAGGGCGTGTCCTATGGATATCAGAAGGCGGTATCTGAGAGAGCCCGATCTGCCTATGCTATTTCGTAGATCGAGTCTACTACTTAGGGTCAGGGTTTTTAAGCCGCGAGACCGAGTTATCGCTCGCTTGAAGGATCTGACCGTCTAGGTCGTGGCAGGTTCAATTAGGACCGTGGGATCGGTACGATATTAGCCCCGTCGACTCCCGAACTCGGCGAAGGTCATCAGGTTGACATTTATCGTAGGCAGTGAAACCCTGCTGGTGATCTCCCTCCGGGAGATACCATCTGAGATCGATTCCGCCATTGTGCCGCCGGGTGTCTGGGATAAGACGAGTCCACATCTTGTGCGGCGGTGGAAAGGGGAGGGGAAAAGACAAGGTATTTGGACGCCTTGATACGTATCTGGAACACCTCACGAACCGATTGAGGCACCGGTGTAGAATAATTCTGACAGACATGGCGCACCGGGATTAACGATTGGGCCCAGAGGCTGTTGGGGGTTCCGGTAAGGTGTAGACAAATATTGTGAGCCGAAAGCCCTGGATTGTGCAATGGAGGTGGGTAGCCACCCTACGTAATCTGGCACCGACAACATTGGGGCAGAAAAACTGCTGTGAGTTGTGGTTGGAAACTATGTAAAACGGAACTGACGCCGTAGGTGCGAAATTCGGGTGCCAACCGCCTCAGGGAAACAGCACAGCAGATTAGGTGAACGTCCTCGGTGGGTCAAAAAACAGTCCAAGGAGTACGGGCGGCGTCGGACTTCAATCTGGTCAAGGACGCGGTGGTCCGGGGAACGAATGTGCGGCCATATCACGTCCACGCTGATGAAGTAGAGTCGGATCAAACGGACTCCGGTGTCTCTACCTGATCGCCTGTTCAATGCTGCTGACGGTTAGACATGAAGAAGGACTACGGAGAGTACGGGGAATAAATGTAGATATTGACGAGAGAACGGTGCAGAACAACTCGGGGTGGGAACACGCTAGACGAAGTCCAAGAGAGCCGGGAGAATAGCGATCAGGGCCAAGAGCGAGACTGTTTCGAGTTAGGTTCCGGCCATCCTCCCCCGCTGCGTAGGCGTACCCTGCTCTTCCCTAGAATCCACCAGACACGGTAAGTACGTCGTCCCGTCTCGGGGGAGTCCGGTCCGGTACCCAGGGCACCGGTACGTAAGGTATCCAAGGTACTTCCGAGCCAGCTCCGGGGACACTGCGGAGTTCCGTGTCCCCACCAGTCCTCGACCTCAAAACTCGTTCGCGATCTATCCTCCTACGCTGCCGATAACCGCGTCGGTTCCGTAAAAGAGTTCTCCGCTCTCATTCCAACCCAGGCTCCCTCCCTCCCGCAGACCGCGACAGAGCCTGTTTCCACCCACCCACCGCCACCGCCACCCACGATACCGGTCACGTCGCACCCAACATGACTGAGGACGACGTGTTCTCGTCGTTCATGGAGGCTAAAGCGCTAATACACGAAAGGACGGGGTTCACCGTTAGACCACGTAAGTACAGATCTCCAACTCTGCTTGTTTTTGGTGGAAGGGCTGGCATGGTATCGTGTAATAACCCAGCATGTTGACAGGGAAATAGAAACCAGCTCTCTGCGTTTTTCTACCCGCCGTGGCCATCACTCAGGTCTGGACCCCCCTCAACGTCCAAGGGAACCGTTGGTGTGTTCTGAAGAGACTTCGCGGCCTCCTCAAGGTATAACTACGAATCGTTGTCAGGAGGTATTCGTTGTTGACGGTCGTGCAGGGATCGTGCTTTATCACCCTCCTCACCATTCCCTTGAGAAATACTCGGACCGCTTCCATACGTGGTGTGCGGGAGGGAAGAAAAAGCGGTTACCCTGTGTCCAAAAACCCCACCCTTCCTCCGTCTGTCTCTTTCACTGCCTGTTCGCAACTGGCTCTGTTGCTTGCCGACCTCGGCTGCGGGTTTTCATCCGCGTGCCAACTGGATTTCGAGTTTGTCACCCCACCCCGCACTGGTCCACAGACACGATACGCAACACCCGACTCCGATGCTCGCGGGAAAACTCAGATAGAGAGAGGATGACGAATTGGGGTCGTGCAAGGACGAATTGGCAGTTCTCGGGGGAGCGCCCAGCCACCGGAAGATCGGGCGACTGACGGCGTCAGTGTCCGATTCAGGCAACACCACGAGGGAACGGCGTGGTCTCCACGAGGCTGGGATCCACTCTCCCTGTAAAGCCAACAGTTGACCAGAGATCTCTCATCCTATCGCCGTAATGCTCCCACTTGATCAGGTAGTCGACGGTGTCATAAGATGTCGTCAGAGTGGGTCACCAACCTACACGAACGCGAGTGGTAACAGCTGATAAATGGATGATTTAGTTGACTTCGCCTCGCTTGGTCCCGAGAACATGACGAGACTAGCAAAAGACTTCATGCGCACATCCCTTGTCCCGAGTCCGGCACACCCGCAGTGGGAAGTAGAGAAGAAGTATGCAGACAGGGTCTCCAAGGTGGCCTCAAGGACCGGAAGATCTCCAACGAGTCTATCTTCGCGGGATGCGGCAGTATTGGCGGAAACGTTTCGCGAGGTATGATTTCATCATTAAACCTCCCCTCACCCTCTGAGGCCGCCGGTGGTTAGGGCATAGATAGCTATTCCCAGACTGAGGGCTACCGTTACCCATGGTTCAGACTTTATGTCCACGCCCTCCTCCGTGGATCGCAAATCTTTCCAGATGTGGAACTGTGTGATGAATCGCCGGGATTCGAGCCCCTTGGATTTGTGGAGATTTGGAAGGGAAATCGTAATGGGGAGCAGGTATTTATCAAGGTGATTCGGACACGGAACATGGGCTGCTTGGAGAAAATCAAAAGGGTACGTGGCTTCTTTTTTTAACCAGAGTTAGACTCATCGTGCTTCACACTAGACCCATTGGTCCAAATACCTTTCCCATCCGAATGTACTCCCCATCATTGAGATCTCGGAGACACTGTTTCCGCTTTGCATCATGAGCCCATGGATGCCAAATGGAAGTATTGTGCAGTACACGCAAAAGAATCGGAATCCCAATCGGCTGATGCTGGTATGAATTCATTGAAACTGATAGGGATACACTGCTGACCACGTCGGCAACAGCTTGCAGGAGTCTGCGACGGCCTCTCATATCTTCATGGGCTAGATATTTTACATGGTTGTATCGCTCCGGTAGGTGAAACGGAACGGACTCTGTGGTGGCCCTGCACGCTGATACCTTGTACGTCCAGGACAATATCATGATTACTCCAGAGGGCAACGCGTGCCTCGCAGACTTTGGGATTACAAATGGATTCGCCGGACTCAGATGCCGCATGTTTAAGCTAAGAACCGCCCGTTATATGGCCCCAGAACGGTTTCCCGATGCCGATGATTTCAAAGATGTTAACTCGGCTTCAAAAGAAAGTGATATTTACTCCCTCGCGATGTCTTCCTTTACGGTATGCTCCTCCGCTGGGAAGCAGAGCGGTGCCTGATGCGATTGCCCCATTATTATCAGGTCCTCACAGGAGTGTTGCCATATGATGGGATCCACAAATACAAGACTGTCGCTTCCCGCATTCAATCTGGGGAACGACCCCTGCGTCCAGGGAATCAAGATGCAAATCGATGGTTGCAGGATAGAGTATGGGATGTGATTACAACGTGTTGGAACAATGACCCAGCGATGGGGTGGGAAGTTCCCGCTGTGCGCGAGCTGTTCTCGGCAGGTAACAGAAACACTCAAACCGCAGGAAATGAAGGGCTCTGAATATTAAAACAGGGCGACAGCGAGGTGGAAGATTCCTCCCACGCATCACCTCTCTGTTCCAGTTTCTACGAGATCCAGAACCGGAAATTGAGAGAATTGTCAATGAAATGGATAAGGTAGGTTCTTCCGCTTCCCCTACTCTCCCTCAAGGCTAACGCAAACCATAGCAATTGGAGAACCATGCCCTGTCAGATCGGGATCGACTGAGGCTGTTCAATAAATTTTGCAAAACATGCAGCCGACACCGTGTGATCCCGAAGTCCACGCACATCCCAGATTGTTCGGAAGGGTCCACGGAAGTCGCAAGTGGTGGCTACGCTAATGTATCGCAGGGTACATACAAAGGGCGTCGGGTGGCTATCAAGGTTGTGCGAGTGTATATCACGAGTGACCTGGATCTCATCCTCAGTGTGAGTCTTCTGCCTACACTACCATAACTATACACACGAATATGATACAGAGATTCTGTCGAGAGGGGGTGGCCTGGAAGCACCTCCGGCATCCAAATATCTTACCGCTGATCGGGGTGACGGTGAGCAATCAGCAGTTTGCGATGGTTTCGGCGTGGATGGAAAATGGGAATATCAACGTTTTTGTTGGAAAGGACCAAGATGTGAATCGCATCGAGCTTGTACGTGTTGCACTCGACTCCAACCGGAGCATAGCTGATTCAGTGTCCAGTTGACTGATGTTGCAAATGGACTGAAATATATGCACGACCTCCATATTGTCCACGGAGATTTGAAGGGAGTATGTGTTCTCTCGAGTTATATATCTACACACCTCTCACTGACCTCCAAAGGCGAACATCCTTATCAACAAGAAGCGGCGAGCGTGCATCGCCGACTTTGGCCTTTCAACCATCACGGGGATTGTGACTTATGCATCTGCCGCGACATCCCGAGTGTCGTTGATCTCGAACGACACATTGATGTCATTCACTGAAGGAGGGACATATCGGTGGATGAGTCCCGAACTGTTGGATCCGGAGAGGTTCGGGATGCCAAAATCACAAGACAACCGGCCAACGAAACGGTCCGATTGCTACGCTCTCGGGATGGTCACCTACGAGGTTGGTGTCCGTATGAACTGATTCGTGATTTTACACGGTTAACCGGGCGTGTCCTAGGTTCTATGTGGACACCGCCCCTACGTCGAAATCGAGTCGGATATTCTGGTCATTAATGCGATCACCGAAGGGAATCGACCGAAGAAGCCAGATGTGGCGACGCGCCTCGGCTTCAGCGACGAGTTGTGGAGAACTATCGAGCTATGCTGGCTGGAGGATCGTAACGCGCGGCCCGGCGTTGAGGATATCCTTTCCTGCTTAAAGGATGCAACGGCGTTCTGGTACATGCGAGAGTGAGTGAGTGTCTGTAAGGCCGGGGATATCTTTATTTCTCCTCGAAGGGTGCCAGTAGTTGAGGTGTATTAGCCAATAGATCGGGGGTCGTCTGTTGGACCTTCAAGGAATAAAATGTTGGCGGTCTCCACGGGGTGACGTCGGTGACGGCCAACGTGGCAAGTCAGCCTCAACCATGGACGACGGCCTCCTCCTTCTCAATAACCTCCTGATATCTCAGCACTTCCTCACGGTTGACGAGGAGAGTGAGGCTCAAGACCGCCTCTGATTACTTGCCGTCACCCTGATCACCGGATCGAATGAAGACCACATCTAGATGGTGAAGAACCGTCGCCGCCGCTGCCGCCGGTACCTCGCGCGGCCTAACCTCGTTCTAAACCCTTGAGTAGACCAAACTTCCAAAGAATAGAGAATATCGGCTTGCTTCCAGATGAGGGGTTTGGAGACAATATCCCCGTCTCGACAGAGCGGTCGGGGTCCTGACGGTTCCCTTATAAGTTACATGGGTATTCATCATCAGGAAAACTGGAAATTTGCTTTTTCTGCTTGAACAAGCAGGAAAAGCGTGAATTAGCGGGGGAAAGCACGGCAAGCGGGTGATCGTAAAGCAGGGTCCATTTTCAAAAAGCATCGACATCTGA
>Ga0307517_10009144_pt1:0-12500 | contig 14102 bp, 9 predicted proteins | sample 23_EM_MG_FD_194515 | JGI IMG/M metagenome (GOLD analysis project Ga0307517, IMG submission 194515) | Populus trichocarpa ectomycorrhiza microbial communities from riparian zone in the Pacific Northwest, United States - 23_EM | ecosystem: Host-associated > Plants > Roots > Unclassified...
GCCGCCCAGCGCTCGCCCGAGGACCTGGCCGGCGCCTATGAGGCCCGCGTCAACGAACTGAACGCCATCGCCGACGATCCCCCGCACTGATACTCAAGCCTGGCGCGGCGCCGCGGCCGCCCGACAGGAGACACCAGCGTGACCGCACCCATTCTCGCGCCCGTCATGGCGCTCGTGCTCTGGTCGTTCGTCATGTGGGCCTGGCTCTATGCGACCCGCATCCCGGCCATCACCCGGCTGAAGATCGTCTACGACCCCAGGCGCCCGGCCTCGGAGTTTGACGAAGCCATCCCGCCCGAGGTCCGCTGGAAGGCCGACAACTACAATCACCTGATGGAACAGCCGACGCTGTTCTACGCCACGGCGATCGTCCTGGCGCTGCTCGGTCAAGGCGCCGGCCTCAACGCCTGGCTGGCCTGGGCCTATGTCGGCATCCGCGTGGTCCACAGCCTCGTCCAGGCGACGGTCAATGTCATCCTGCTCCGCTTCGCCATCTTCATGGTGGGCTCGCTGGTGCTGCTGGCTCTGGCGATCCGCGCGGCGGTTGTGGTGTTCTGACACCGCGGCGCCACAGCCTGCGTCATTGTTCGGGAGATGAACTTTGCGCGAGGGGCCGACAATATTCGCCGGCGGCCCGGCAAGTCCGGTTGCGGGGCCGGCAAATCCCTGATCCGGTGGCCGCAGCAAATGGGAGAACGTCCATGAAGACTCTGCTGTTGGGTGTTGCATCATCGATCGCGTTGTTTTCGTCGGCGTTCGCGGCGACATCGGCCTCGCCGCTGATGGGACCGGTCCATCAGTTCGCCGACAACTTCAACAAGGGCGACCTGAAGGCCGCCATGGCCGCCTTCGCGCCGGGTTCGATTTCGATCATCGACGAGGTCGCGCCCTTCACCTGGACCGGCCCCGGCGCCGTGCAGGACTGGGCCCAGTCCCTGACCGCCAACGACGCCAAGGCCGGGATCACCAACGAGAACGTGACCCTGGGCGCCCTGACCCGCTCGATCATCGAGGGCGACCGGGGCTATGCCGTGGTGGCGGTCACCTACAGCTACAAGCAGAAGGGCAAGGCGATGCGCGAGCCGGCCAGCATGGTCTTTTCCCTGGTGAACGGCGCGGACGGCTGGAAGATCAACGGCTGGACCTGGACCGGGACCGTGCCGCAACCGGTCGGCAAGTAGGCCCCGGCGGCGGGCCGGCCACCAGCACTTGCCGACTTCGGAATCTGGACCTAGTCCGGCGCATGATCGACGGCCCGCCGCCCAAGCCCCCGCCCGGACGCGTCGCGGTGCTGGTCTATCGCGGGATCGGGGTGGCTTGCGTGGCCCTGGCGACCATCGGCGTCTTCCTGCCGCTGATGCCCACCACCGTCTTCCTGCTGATCGCGCTCTGGGCCTTCGCCAGGGGCTCGCCGGAATGGGCCGAGCGCGTGCGCCGCCATCCCCGCCTTGGGCCGTTCGTCAGGGACTGGGAGGAGCGCCGGGTCATTCCGCGCCGCGCCAAGCTGCTGGCGGTCTCGATGATGGCGGGCGGCCTTGCGATCCTGTGGTTCGCCTCGCACAACCCGATCCCGACCCTGGCCGTGGGCGCGATCCTGGCGGCCGTCAGCGGCTATATCGTCACCCGGCCCTCGGCCTGAGCGCGCGAGGCCATCTTCACAAAGTCGGCGCGGCGGCCACCGGCAGGGGCGCCAGCACATCGTTGGGCGAAGGCGGCGGCGGAGGTGGCGGCGGGCCCGGCGGGATCGCCCGGGCCGGAACCCGCTTCAGCGCGGTCTGCATGAAGCCCTTCCAGGCCTCGGACGGCGCGCCGGCGCCGGAGACCCTGACCATCGGCTTGGCGTCGTCGCGGCCCATCCAGACGCAGCTCGCGAACCCGCCGGTAAAGCCGCAGAACCAGGCGTCCTTGTAGTCCGAGGTGGTGCCGGTCTTGCCGGCCAGATCATAGCCGGGAACCCGGGCGTTCACGCCGGTGCCCGACGCCATCACCGTGCGGAGCATCTGGTTCAGCTCGCTGAGCGCCGGGTTGCTGACCGCCGGCGCAGGGGCGACGGCCTTGCGCTGATAGAGCACCTGCCCGCCGGTGGTGCGGATCCGCTCCAGCCCGTAGGCCGCCACCCGGTCGCCGCCATTGGCGAAGGTGAGGTAGGCCTGGGTCATCTCCAGCGGGGTGACCAGGGTGGTGCCCAGCGCCATGGCCGGGTCGGTGTTGACCACCGAGACGATCCCCGCGCGGTGCGCGGCGCCCGCGACATTGGGCCGGCCCACCTCGTCGGCCAGCCGGGCGGCCACGGTGTTGATCGAGTGGGCCAGGGCCTGTTCCAGGGTCAGGGGCCCCAGGAACCCCGGCTCGTAGTTGCGCGGCGACCAGCCGTTGATGGTCACCGGCTCGTCGGTGACCATGGTGTCGGGCGTGCGGCCGGCCTCCATGGCGGCCAGGTAGACGAACGGCTTCCAGGCCGAGCCGGCCTGGCGGTGGGCGTCGACGGCGCGGTTGTAGGGGCCCTTGGCGTAATCGACACCGCCGACCATGGCGCGCACCCGCCCTGCCCCGTCGACGGCGACCAAGGCGGCCTGGCCGATCCCCTGTTTCCCGTGGGCGGCGACGACGCGGCGCAGGGTGGCGCCGGCGGCGGTTTCCATGGGCAGGTCGAGCGTGGTCTCCACCACCAGGTCCTGCTTCGGCGCGCCGGTGAGCTGGCGGGTCTGGCCGTCCAGCCAGTCGACGAAATACTGCGCCGAGGCGGTGGGCGCGACCTTGGCGACCTTGGGCGTCTGGCTGAGCGCCTTGGCCTGGTCGGCGCGGCTGAGCACGCCGGTCTCGACCATGGCGGCCAGCACCAGCCGGGAGCGCTGGGCCGACGCCTCCGGATTGTCGGCCGGGTTGTAGTTGGTCGGCGACTTCAGGACGCCGGCCAGCATGGCGGCCTCGCGGACGCTCAGACGCGCCGCGGGCTTGTTGAAGAACCGCTGCGACGCAGCCTCCAGCCCATAGGCGCCGCCGCCGAAATAGACCCGGGAGAGATAGAGGCCGAGAATCTGCTTCTTGGAATAGGTCTGCTCCAGCTGCACCGCGTAGACGATCTCGCGCGCCTTGCGCTCCACGGTCTGGTCGGCGCTGAGGTAGAGGTTGCGGGCCAGCTGCTGGGTGATCGTGGACGCGCCCTGCCGGCGCCCGTCGCTGAGGTCGGCGACGATGGCCCGCGCGATGCCGACCGGATCGAACCCGGTGTGCTCATAGAAGCGGCGGTCCTCGATGGCCACGAAGGCGGCGGGCACATAGGCTGGCAACTTGTCTACATTCACCGGTGGGGCGAAGCGGCCGCCGCGCACGCCCAGCACCGCGCCGGAGCGGTCGAGATAGGTCACCTGCGGATCGCGCCGGATCGGCGGCAGGGTCGGCAGGTTGGCGCCGGAAGCCAGCACGGCCGTGGCGGCAAAGAGGGCGATCAAACGTAACTCTCCAGGCGACGCCCCCCAGCGTCAGATACGACGCTGTTGTCCGGCAGGCCGCGGCCAAGGCCAAGATAATTCGCGGTAATGCTCGGGTCGGGCGCCCCGACCTGTCGCCTGAAAAACCCACTCCAGCCGCGAAACGCCGGCCTCGGCCTCAAGGAGCGCTTGTCGCAATCGCAGGCGCCTGCCTGACAGATTGATGTCAAAAGCGACTGGATCGTTCGAAAATTTCGCATCGGGCGATGACTTCATCGACATCTTGGGGGGCCTCCGCATCCATCGGGGACAAGAAGTCAAGTTGGCGTCAGGCTGTATTCTGACGTTGGTGTCAAAAAACAAGGGGATCATCTTGCGCAACCTTTATTTGGGGGCGAGCGTCATTGCGATTTCCGCCCTGATGTCTTCCACTGCTTTTGCCGCTGAAGCAGAGGCGGAGGCGACAGCCTCGGTATCCGAGATCATTGTCACCGGCACCCGCGTCACCGGCCTCAAGGCCGAGGACAGCGCCGCGCCGGTGCAGGTGCTGGGCGCCCAGGCGCTCCGCCGCGTCGGCCAGCCCGACCTTATCCAGGCCATGGCCCAGAACCTGCCGTCGTTCACGGCGGAGGCCACCGGCGGCGACACCGGCAACCTGACGCTCTCGGCCGCTCTGCGCGGCCTGAACCCCAACGACACCCTGGTGCTGGTGAACGGCAAGCGCCGGCACCCGACCGGCAACCTCCACGTGCTCGGCGGCCCTTACCAGGGCGCGGCCACGGCCGATCTCAGCCTCATCCCGGTCGGCGCCATCGACCACATCGAAGTGCTGCAGGACGGTGCGGCGGCCCAGTACGGCACCGACGCCATCGCCGGCGTCGTCAACATCATCCTGAAGTCCGCCAACAGCGGCGGCTCGGCCGTCGCCTCGGCGGGCCAGTACTACAAGGGCGATGGCGAGACAGGTGCGCTCTCGCTGAACTTCGGCGCGCCGATCGGCGAGGCAGGCTTCGTCAACGTGACCCTGGAAAACCGCTACCACGGCTTCAGCGTCAGAGGCGGTCCGGATCGCCGGGTCCTGAGCCCCAGCGGCGGCATCCTCCCCGGCGACAACGCCATCGACAAGGCGGGCCTGGCGGGGGCGAAGAACTTCCCGGTGGTCAACCTGATCAACGGCGACGCCCAGTACAACATCTACAACGGCTACCTGAACGCGGGCTACAAGTTCAGCGACGAACTGGAGGCCTATGCGACCGCGAGCTACTCGCACCGCCTGGCCTCGGCCTACGAGAACTATCGGGTGCCCAGCAAGGTGACCCGGCCGGGCCCTGGCGGCACGACTATCGTGCCCTTCCCCAACGGCTTCGACCCCAAGGAACACCTGGAAGAGGACGACTACTCGCTCGGTGGCGGGTTGAAGGGCGTTGCGGACGGCTGGGACTGGGATCTCTCCAGCGTCTACGGCCATGTGCGCGATCAGGTCTCCACGCTCAACACGGCCAACGCCTCGCTCTTCTTCGACACCGGCTTGACGCCGCGCAACTTCTACGACGGGGCGTTCCGGTCGACGGAATGGACGAACAACCTCGACATTGCGAAGGCCTTCGACACCGGCATGGCCTCGCCGCTCACCGTGGCCTTCGGGGGCGAGTACCGCCGGAACACCTTCGAGATCAGCCCCGGCGACCCCTTCTCCACCTATAAGGAGGGCGGCCAGTCCTATCCGGGCTTCCAGGCCACCGACGCCGGCACGCATCACCGGACCAACTACGGCGCCTATGCGGACCTGGCCGCCGAAGTGGTCGCCGGCCTGAAGGTCGATCTCGCCGGACGTTACGAGCACTACAGCGACTTCGGCAGCACCACGGTCTTCAAGGCCACCGGCCGCTACGACTTCAACCCGATGATCGCCGTCCGCGGCACCATCAGCACCGGCTTTCGGGCCCCGACGCTGGCCGAGGAGTTCTATTCGGCCACCAACGTCGCCCCGACCTTCGCCGTCGTCCAGTTGCCCGCCAACTCCGCGGCCGCCAAGCAGATCGGCTTCCCCGACCTGAAGCCCGAGAAGTCGACCAACTTCTCCGGCGGCTTCGTGCTGCACCCGGCCGAAGGCCTGCAGATCACGCTGGACGCCTACCAGATCGAGATCAAACGCCGGATCATCGGCACCGGCATCCTGCTGGGGCAGGTGGGGTCAGACATCGTCTCGCAGAATGTGCTCGACGCCATCGCCGCGCATGGCAACGTGCTCGATCAGAACGGCCTCAGCTACGTGGGCGTCAGCGTCTTCACCAACGCCGCCAAGACCCGCACCCGCGGCGTCGAGATCACCGGCAACTATGCGTCGGACTTCGGCGACATGGGGCACGTCGATTGGTCGGTGGCGGTCAACTACAACAAGACCACGGTCCAGAGCCTGTCGCCGCTGCCGGCCCAGGTGCGTGCGCCGCTGTTCAGCCAGACGACGCTGCTCGGCCCGCTGGCGCTGAGCTACATCACCACCGCGTCGCCCCGCGGCAAGGTGGTGCTCGGGGCCTTCTGGACCCTCGACAAGTTCAGCATGAACCTGCGCGAGACCGTCTATGGCAAGACCTCCGAGATGATCAGCACCGACGGCACCGGCAACGGCGGCGTAAAGGCCAAGATCGGCACGACGGCGATCACCGACATCGACCTCGCCTACGCCGTCACCGATGCGGTCAAGGTCAGCGTCGGGGCCAACAACCTCTTCAACCACAAGGCGCCGACGGTGCCGAATATTCCTAACGGCACGGGCGTACGCCCCGCCGACGGCTCCAACGTCTATGACGCGCCGCTGGGCTTCTCGCCTTTCGGCATCAACGGCGGCTACTACTACGGCCGTATCACCTACACCTTCTGACGGCGCAGATCGGGGCCCGGCGGTTGACGCCGGGCTCCAGCCGCTGAAGACAGTCCTGCGGCGTCCGCTTCGGCGGGCGCCGTTCAGGTTTTTGCCGCAGCAAGCCCCCAAGGACGATGGTCATGGCGGAGCCCGCAGAGGCGCCTCCCGGATCCCTGGCCGCCGCGCTCGACCAGGCCTCGCGCCTGCTCGCCGGCGATCCCGCGCGTGCGGCCCGCGAAGCCCAGGCCATCCTTGAGGTCGCCGCCAACCATCCCCCCGCCCTGCTGATCCTGGCCTCGGCGCGCCGGCGCCTGGGCGACGCGAAGGGGGCATGGGCCATCCTGGCGCCACTGGCCGCCGCCTTCCCCCGCGCGGCCCTCACCCAGTACGAGCTGGGCATGGCTTTGGCCGACCTCGGCGAAGCCCCGGGCGCGGTCGCGGCCCTGCGCCAGGCGGTCAGCCTCAACCGCGAACTGCCCGAAGCCTGGCGCGCGCTCGGCGACCGGCTGTTCGCGGACGGCGATATCGCCGGGTCCGAGGCGGCCTACGCCGAGCACGCCCGCGCCGCCATCCAGGACCCGGCGCTGAAGGGCGCGGCGCAGGCGCTGTTCGAGGGCGACCTGGCGAGCGCGGAACGGCTGCTGCTGGCGCACCTGGCCGCGCGGCCGTCCGACACCCTGGCCGGGCAACTGCTGGCCGACGTGTTCGCCCGCCTCGGCCGGCACGGCGACGCCGAGGTCCTGCTGGCGCGCGTGCTGGCCCTCGATCCCGAGTTCGACGGCGCCCGCTTCGCCTATGCCGACGCCTTGTTCCACCAGCAGAAGGGCGCCGAGGCGATCGCGCCGCTGGAACGCCTGCTGGCGCGCAATCCGGCCGACCCCGCCTATCGCAACCTGATGGCCGCCGCCCTGGGGCTGGTGGGCGACGACGCCGGCGTGCTCGCCATCTACCAGGGCCTGTTGGCCGACTATCCCAGGCAGCCGCGGGTCTGGCTGAACTATGGCCACGCGCTGCGCACCGTCGGACGGCGCGACGATGCGGTGGCCGCCTACAAGCGCTGCATCGCGCTCGCGCCCTCGCTGGGCGACGCCTACTGGAGCCTGGCCAACCTCAAGGTGGCGTCCTTTACGCCCGACGAGGTGGCGGCCATGGCGGCCCAGTTGGGCGCACCCGGCCTGCCGGCCATCGACCGCCTGCATCTGCACTATGCCCTGGGCAAGGCCCTGGAAGACGGCGGCGAACCCGCCGGCGCCTTCGAGCACTACGCCAAGGGCGCGGCGATCCGGCGGGCCGCGGCCCGCTATGACGCCGACGAGACGACCGCCCGGATGCGCCGGTCCAAGGCGCTGTTCACGCCGGAGTTCTTCGCCGCCCGCGCCGGCGCGGGATCGCCCTCCGGCGCGCCGATCTTCATCGTCGGCCTGCCGAGGTCGGGGTCGACCCTGGTCGAGCAGATCCTCGCCAGCCACTCGGCGGTCGAAGGCACGATGGAGCTCCCCGATATCGGCCTGGTGGCCCGCGGCTTCGGCCAGGCCTATCCGGAGGCCCTGGCCAGCCTCGATGGTGCGGCCCTTCGCGGCCTGGGCGAGGCCTTCCTCGAAAGCACTGGCGTCCACCGCAAGCTCGGCCGGCCGTTCTTCATCGACAAGATGCCGAACAACTACCAGCACCTCGGCCTGATCCACCTGATCCTGCCGCGGGCGAAGATCGTCGATGTGCGCCGCCACCCGCTGGGCTCGTGCTTTTCCGCCTTCAAGCAGCACTTCGCCCAGGGCCAGGCCTTCTCCTACGACCTTACCGATCTCGGCCGCTACTACGCCGACTATGTGGAGCTGATGGCGCACTATGACGCGGCCCTGCCGGGACGCGTGCGCCGGGTGATCTACGAGGACCTGGTTGACGACACCGAAGGCGAGGTCCGCCGGCTGCTGGACCACTGCGGACTGCCGTTCGAGGCGGCCTGCCTGAAATTCTATCAGAACGACCGCGCGGTGCGGACCGTCAGTTCCGAGCAGGTGCGCCGCCCGATCTTCCGCGGCGGCCTCGACCAATGGCGCGCCTATGAGCCCTGGCTTGGCCCTTTGAAGGCGGCGCTCGGCCCGGCGCTCGAGGGCTGGCGGGCGACCGGAAAACAAGGCGCCTAATACGTCCGCATTCGGGGAAAGCCGTTCGAGGGCCGACGAAATAGAGATGGATTGCCAGCCGTCGGCGCATCAAGACTGGGCGCGCTCGGATCGTGCACGGGAGACGTCATTTCCATGGATCGTTTTGGACTGAGCCGCCGCACGCTGCTCGAGCGCCTGAGCCTGGTGGGCGGCGCCGCGCTGATGATGGCCGGCATGGAGGCCCTGGGCTACGGCATCGCCTCGGCCAGCAATGCGCCGCCGCCCCTGCCCGGCTCGGCCAAGGGTAAGAAGCTGATCATCCTGGGCGCCGGCGTCGCGGGCCTGGCCACCGCCATCGAGGCGATGAAGGCCGGCTATGAGGTGCAGATCATCGAGGCCCGCAGCTTCGCCGGCGGTAGAGCCCAGACCGCGCGCAAGGGCTTCAGCCTGACCGAGCTCGGCGGCGAGACCCAGACCTGCGACTTCGACGAAGGCGGCTACATCAACCACGGCCCCTGGCGGATCCCCTACCATCACCGCTCGACCCTGCATTACGCCAGGACGCTGGGCGTGCCGCTGGAGATCTTCGTCAACGACAACGACGCCTCCTACCTGTTCTTCGAGAACGGCAAGGGCCCCCTGAAGGCCAAGGCCGTCCGCAAGGGCCAGATCGCCGCCGACGCCCGCGGCCACGCCGCCGAGATGCTGGCCAAGGTCGCCAGGAAGGGCGGCCTCGACGACATGGTCACCCCGGAGGACCGCGACCGCCTGATCGCCTACCTGATCAATGAAGGCTACCTGTCGCCCAAGGACCTCGCCTACACGGGGACGGAAGGTCGCGGGTTCGACGTCGACCCCGGCGCGGGGCTTGATCCCGGCCCCGGCAAGCCTTCCACGCCGATGTCCATGACTGACGTGCTGAGCTCCGGGGCCTGGCGCGTGCTGTCCTCGGTCGCGTCCTACGACCAGCAACACACCATGTTCCAGCCCTCCGGCGGCATGGACCAGATCGCCAAGGCCATGGAACGCAAGGTGGCGCCGGCCATCCGCTATTCCACCGTGGTGCAGAAGGTCGCCCAGAACGCCGGTGGCGTGGAGGTCTTCGTGGTCGACCAGGCCGGCAAGGCCTCCTCGGTCAAGGGCGACTATGTGGTCTGCACCATCCCGCTGTCGGTGCTGCGTTCGATCGACATGCAGGTCTCGCCGCGCTTCAAACAGGCGATCGGCGCGCCGTCCTACGCGCCGGTGGGCAAGATCGGCCTGCAGATGAAGCGGCGGTTCTGGGAAGAGGATGACCACATCTACGGCGGCCACATCTACACCGACAACCCGGATATCCTCAGCATCTCCTTCCCCTCCTGGGGCTGGATGGGGAACAAGGGCGTGCTGCTGGGCTACTACAACTTCGGCGGCAACGCGGCGAAGATCAGCGCCAAGACCGCGGCGGAACGCGCGGCCTTCGCCGTCGCCTTCGGCCAGAAGGTGATGCCGCAGTACGCCGAGAATTACGAGAAGTCGTTCTCCGTCGCCTGGCACCGGGTGCAATACAACCTGGGCGGCTGGGTCGAGTGGAACGACGACACCCGCAAGACCGAATACCCGGTGCTCTGCGAGCCAGACGGCCGCATCTATCTCGCCGGCGAGCACGTGAGCTACATTACGGGTTGGCAGGCCGGCGCCATCGAATCGGCCTGGCAACAGCTCGCGAAGATCCACAAGCGGGTGCAGGCGGCCTGATGAGCAGACAGTCCATGCGCGTTGCCGCGGCGGCGTTGGCCCTGGCCGGCGTCATGGCCGGTTCCGCCAGGGCGCAGGCCACCGGCGAGCAGCTCTACAACGACAATTGCTCGGCCTGTCACCAGACGACCGGCCAGGGCGTGCCAGGCGCCTTTCCGGCCCTGGCCGGCGACAAGGTCGCGCTGGGCGACCCCAAGGTCGTGGCCTTCGTGGTGTTGACCGGGCGCGGCGGCATGCCGGCCTTCAAGGACAGCCTCAACGACGCGGACCTGGCGACTATCATGACCTACGTCCGCTCCGCCTGGGGCAACAGGGCCGAGCCGATCGCCGAGGCGGAGTTCGCCAAGGCCCGGACGGGCCCGCCGCCGTCCGCGAGGCTGCAGGCGCACTGACATCGGCGCCTGCGGACGCAATCCGGTAGCGGCTTTTCCGGGAAGCTGATTTCGTGGCCCTGGCCTCAGGAGCACGCGCCATGGACGGCGACTACGACCGCAAGAACCGCCCGGACCTCTCGACCTACTGGATGCCGTTCACGGCCAACCGGCAGTTCAAGGCCGATCCGCGCCTGCTGGTCGCGGCCGCCGGCATGTACTACCGCGACGAGGACGGCCGCGAGATCCTCGACGGGACCTCGGGGCTGTGGTGCTGCAACCTCGGCCACGCGCGGCCCGAGATCGCCGAGGCGGTCGGCCGCCAGCTGATGACGCTCGACTACGCGCCCTCCTTCCAGATGGGCCACCCGATCGCCTTCGACTTCACTGCGGCGCTGGCCAAGATCGCGCCCGCGGGGCTGGACCGCATCTTCCTCACCAACTCCGGCTCGGAGTCGGTGGATACGGCGCTGAAGATCGCGCTGGCCTATCACCGGGCGAAGGGCCAGGGGCAGCGCACCCGGCTGATCGGCCGCGAGAAGGGCTATCACGGGGTCGGCTTCGGCGGCATCTCGGTGGGCGGGCTGGTCAACAACCGCAAGACCTTCGTCCTGCTGCCGGGCGCGGACCACATCGGCCACACCCACGACCTGGCGCGCAACGCCTTCTCGCGTGGTCTGCCGGCGCACGGCGCCGAGCGCGCCGAGGACCTGGAACAGCTGATCGCCCTGCACGGCGCGGAGACCATCGCCGCGGTGATCGTCGAGCCGGTGGCCGGATCGGCGGGGGTCCTGCCGCCGCCGGTGGGCTATCTCGAGCGGCTGCGCGCCATCTGCGATGCGCACGGCATCCTGCTGATCTTCGACGAGGTGATCACCGGGTTCGGTCGCCTGGGCTCCCCCTTCGCCGCCCAGCATTTCGGGGTGACGCCCGACCTGATGACCACGGCCAAGGGGATTACCAACGGCGTCCTGCCGATGGGGGCGGTGTTCGCCAGCCGCGCGGTGCACGACGCCCTGATGACCGGGCCGCAAGGCGCCATCGAGTTCTTCCACGGCTACACCTATTCCGGCCATCCGGTGGCCTGCGCCGCGGGCCTGGCGACGCTGGAGATCTACCGCCGCGAGGGCCTCTTCACCCGCGCGGCGACGCTCAGCGACGCCTGGGAGGCCGCCGCCCATGCGCTCCGCGACGCGCCGCACGTGATCGACGTGCGCAACATCGGCTTGATGGCCGCCGTCGAACTCGCGCCCCGGCCCGATGCGCCGGGCGCGCGCGGCTACGAGGTGCTGGTGAAGGGCCTGGCGGCCGGCGTGCTGCTGCGCGCCACCGGCGACACCGTGGCCCTCTCGCCGCCGCTGATCGTCAGCCCCGACGAGATCGGCAGGCTGTTCGAGACCCTGCGCAAGGTGCTCCAGAGTATTCAGTAGGTATAGGCGCGAACAAAAATGGCCCAGCGTGAGCGAGGGCCGCCCGCGTCGCGAAGCGGGGCCCGGCCCAAACGAAAACAGCCCCCGCGTTAGCGGGGGCTGTTTGGTGTCTTTGGGTGCGGGGACAGGATTTGAACCTGTGACCTTCAGGTTATGAGCCTGACGAGCTACCGGGCTGCTCCACCCCGCGGCAAAGCTGTCTGAGATCGGGAATTGAAGGGTCCTGAAGGATCAACACATCCGTTTGGTAGACCTGGCGGCGACCTACTCTCCCGCGCCTTAAGACGAAGTACCATCGGCCCAGAGGGGCTTAACGACCGAGTTCGGAATGGGATCGGGTGGGGACCCCCCGGCAAAACCACCAGGTCAACGAAACGGATGTGATTGAGAAGACATCATTGTGGAGCAAGCTCAAACTAGAGCGCTCATGAGTTTTGATAAGAACGATCAAGCCGATCGAGCGATTAGTACCAGTTAGCTACATGCCTCGCGGCACTTCCACACCTGGCCTATCAACGTGGTGGTCTACCACGGCTCTCGGCGAAGCCTTGTTTTGAGGTTAG
>Ga0307517_10009145_pt1 | contig 14101 bp, 7 predicted proteins | sample 23_EM_MG_FD_194515 | JGI IMG/M metagenome (GOLD analysis project Ga0307517, IMG submission 194515) | Populus trichocarpa ectomycorrhiza microbial communities from riparian zone in the Pacific Northwest, United States - 23_EM | ecosystem: Host-associated > Plants > Roots > Unclassified | place...
TGTTGGTAGTTGTCTCCTCACATGTTGTATCTTCACCTCAGACTCTCCAATGTACGCGCCCTGGCAGTAGGTCTGGTCATGTACTTTACTCTGTCTCTAGATCAATCAACTTAATTCCTAACCCTAAACCTCCGATTTCTCATGCCATTACTCAATTATTACCAATTGATAAATCCATGTAAGGTTTACAAGAGACCGGCGTTTGTACTAAAGTGAGTAAAGGTATGTTGACTTGAATAACCAAATTGATTGCATGTTACAAGAAGCTAGCATATTAAAATAGAAGCTGTCAAAAGCCATGCTCAAGTTACACAGTCACTTTTTTCATCCAAATAATAAGTGTGTATTTGTACTTGTCTTCTGTATTTCAAGTAATATTCATAAGGGACTTCTATATCTAACTGTTAAACACTTCTCTCAAGCTAGTACCATTATATTACGGCCGTTTGATTAAACCTTTAAAATAAATGAATATAATAACCCACTGTGGCCGAAGCAGGAAGGTTCCTGCTCCAGCCGCAATTTTGTCCTACAGCTACATTCAAGTAAATTTCCTTTCATTATTTTGTGCATCACGTAACTTGCAACCACTTGAGGTAACAAAAAGCATTTATACTAGAGACAATCAACTTAGGATATATTATTTCCCCCTAGAGTCCAAAGATGCAGCATCTTGCAAGTGTATAGATATCAATCATCTTTCACATCAAAGTGCGAAAAAGAATATCTTGTATTAGTATACAATTAATGGAATGCAGCTTGAACGATGAGCTCGTTATAGGATATTAATAACTTATAATTTACTTGATGATATAATATCTTGTCAGTACTTATAATTAGATGTTCCTAAATAGATTCAGCCAATAGACCCGAAATACTCTTTCATCATAATACCAGAATCCCTACATAGTGCTTATTCTACCTGTACCCTATAAATACCGCTTCCTGCCACCTGTCCTCTTTCCCCCAAGATTTCACTTGCTACAACCCCCACTCGCTGTTTTTTTCTCCTTCTCTCATACTCAGTTACAATTACTATTCCTCCATATTCCTCTTTCCGTCACATCATTTCAATCTACTCACAATTCTCTATTCAATCCTAGTAGGTTAATTGCCTATCACATATTAATCTACATCAATTCCGAATTTCTGCTAATTCTCCACTCGGAAGTGTACTATTAGTTGCTTCAATTCGTTTACATCCTCTTTTATCACCCCGTATCGAATATGATATAAGTCCAAGTAGGTTCAAGCTTCTGTTATTATCATATTGATTACCTTTTTTCTTGATATTTGAAAAACAAACAATAAACCTCAACCAGATTGTTTGTTGAATCAGGTGCCTAGTCCAACTAGTACTGGATGATATACGATGGAATATGCCTTCTTTCGGGTATATGCATACTATTAATAAGAGAGCACGAATACTGTCCCTTATATAAGGATTACAAAACTCATGTGTTTGCTCTTGTCTCTATTAGTTTGGCAAACGTTGAATATCCAGTTTCGCAGCCCTCATTTCAGATTTCAATAGCGAATAGCAATCAATTTTACAGTTTTTTATATGTTTTATGCATTTAATTTTGAATTATTTTAAAATGATTGCTAATCAAATATCTACCTTCCGTGTTTCAACTATCAAACAGTATGGGTAAAACAATCAAGAGTTCATTACGGTCAGAGAATGGCAAGCGTGAAGCGGCCGATGCTTTGCATATCAGATTCAACAAAGTTCTCCATTGCCCAAATTGCAACTTTCACAGTCCGTTCACAGGGGCATTCAATAAGGATTCCGGAGGAACACCTGACGCACAGGGCCGTGGATACCGTCGTTTCAGATGTCGTTCCAAGCCCCGCTGTGGCAAGTCCTTAGGCGTTACTGAATTCCTTGAACTATGTTCTAAGATTTCTACTCCTCTGTTATTGGATAATAAACAAGGAGTTTCTGCTACGAGTATGTATTTTATTAGAATAGCTTTATTCCGATGATTATGATTCGGGTACTTGTTACATCTATTAATTGATTGATCACAGATGAACCAATTATAGCTACAAGCATACAGGCAATAAGAAAGGATCTTTCACATATCCATGAATCAAAGAATGTAGCACCCGAAAGCCAATTTCTGAATACAGTATGTATTTTTTGCTTGTCATAAGGGTCTTTTTCTGAATACATTGTTTTTCTTATTGGCTCCATTTTACATCCTTTTTCATGCTCAACTAATTGTATCTTGCACCAAATAAGCCAGCAGCAGATGTTATTACGCTCGTGTCGGGTTCTGAATATCCCTTATCACCAATTGCAGCTCCAGCTTTGCCACCTGAAGGTATGTGATTCGCCTGTTACATGATTTAAGCTATGTTGATATTTGTTATATATGGGAAAGGCAAGTACAATTAATACACATAATATTTCTAACTTGAACATATATATTATACAGAGATCAAACCAACCACTGCAGATATTATTCAATTAACAACGGAGATTGCTATAATAAGCAATATATTGCATAAGGAAATTGGAAAGCGCGAGGAACTCGATCATCGACTTGAGGTATTGGAAAAAAAGATTGATACAATCTTGTTAAAAATATCGTCTTCAAATTTTGAGATGAAGAGAAGGGGTAAGGTATGTGTATCTTCGTTCACATATTCTTCTGGATATTGTAACAGTTCAAATACCCTCCTACCAATGCTTTCCTGCTTTCAATTTAATATACCCATAGTACATAGAGATACTAATATTCAATAATAATGATTGATTAAATAGGATATTACAAAATTCGATATTCCCACGATTGTCAATTCACAGGCATTAGAACCTGCGATCAGCAAACAATCTGCCAACACGATCCAAGATAAATCAATATCTGACAACTCTGCATCTCCATCCTCTCTGCCCTCCTCACCACCCGATATACCATCCAATTCTCGCCCTCCTATCGCTACCTATAGTAGCATTCTGAAGTCTAAAGGCAAAGGTTTACAACAGCCATCCTTCGGGCATATTAATCATTATCCGAGTGGTATCATCTGCTCTCAGGATTCCACGACGGCTTTGCACAAGCACCCAGAACCGAAACGGGGGCATAATCGACACTTACCAGTTGCAATCTATTTGGCCGGTATATCCTTCATGACAATCAAGGAGGTTAAGGCAATTCTTACCGCATCGCCAATTGGGATTCAGTCAAGACACATGCATAATATCAGCTGGATAGAGCAACGAATGCTGGAAATCCTAGTTGATAGAAACCATGTGGAAAGAGTGAAAAATCGGATTAGCAATTTCTCCAACTATCGTATTCGCAGCTCCTTTAATCCTCTTTCACCAGATTCATTCCATTGGGATGAAAGTGTTCGTCCCGAGTCTCAGGGAAGGATTCTTCAGCGAAACTTCATCACTCGATTGGCAGATTCCGTAGCAGCAACCTCATTGACATCAACCCGACAACACATTATGGAGTGGGTAAAGAATCGTGGATTGGGACAGAAATTGGAAGCCGAATTGCTTCAACATGGAATAAGGCTTTCGGCAGACGCTGAGACCAAGCCGAATGATATCCCCACTTACACCTATTTACCTAGAACTGTGGAAGCATATCAAGACCCCGTGGACTTGCAGAACTTGAAACAGGAGCAAAGGGTTGGGGCAAAAAGATATGTGAAGCGAAAAAGGAGTATTTCATCAATTGAGAGCCTTCAGGTTGATGGGTAACTAATTCAATACTGCCCGTATTCTACTACATCTATTATTAACAACCTATATCCGACAGCACAAGTTCCCCTCGCATTATTCAGAAACCCAAGTTGATACTCAAGTCAACTCGCGGCATCACCTCCTCGAATTAATGTATCATATTGGTTATGTGAATGCAAACTCCCTGCCAGATGGGAAGTTTGCCCAGGCAGTTTGCCTGTTTGAAAAAATGTTTGACTTTCTTTTTATTGCAGAACATTGGTATCAGCATCACGAATCCCGCCTTGCCAACCCACTAGTCTACTGTTCTACATCGCTTCCTCTTCAATCTTCAAAAACTCCATCGCGTGGCCACCAACATGGTGGTATATATCTACTTGTCAAACCACATATCCGTAGCCTTATACAATGTACCTCTTGTTCAACATACTCAATTTCGGTTTCCATTCCAGGCTTTCGCTTTGCAGCTGTTTATTATCCTCCCTACTCAATTTCTGAAGAAACCCTCACAACCAATATCTCCGAACTTGGTCCCCTTCATCTTCTCTTAGGTGATATCAATACAAAGTTTGCATCGACAAGCTTCTCTGCTACGAGACGCTCAAAATCCACCCTTTCACCACGCTCCATTTTCTTTCAAAAATGGTCTGCCAACACAAATATGTTGCATATTTGTGACCCTTCCAAAGAGACAATATCCTGCCACATTCCCGATCACGCCTTCGCCAAATCGCATATTAAGTCCAAGCTCACTCTGGCACTAGTTAGTACACGAGCCCTTGGTTTTCGCACCGATCATCAATATCTTTTACATATTCAATACTCGAGTCAGAATTCAAATTCACCTTCCGTTCCTCTTACACAGCTCCCACCGCTCCCTTCCACTATTCCTACCCTCTTTCATATTCAACGCCTTAGAAATCCAGATATTGTACGGCAATATCACCAGACTTGGACAATGATGGAAAGTCTTTTCAGTTCGTTCAAGCAATCAGAGTCTTATGATATTGATATGCTCGACTATCTGCTCTGTTCAGCGGTGCAAGCAGTAGCAGAAAGCGTTCTGGGTACCTACAAGCCAGAAGAATGTAGGAAAATGGACGATAAGATAGCTAACAGACTTGCAACCGAGTTCGATATCCCAGCCAGTATTCAACTCCTCAAACGCACTCAACGTAGCTCCTCAGTTGGTCTACAACTAGTGAGCTCAACATCCATGTCAACACCGATGGGGGAGTGTGTTAATCACTATTCAAAAGTCTTCAATGGTATCTTGGCTCATCCCCATCCTTTGTATAAGTTTCATCTACTAACAGATTTACCATTTTTATCAACAGTTCAATCGAGTCCATCTATGGTATCCGAAGCTTCCTCTATACCTTTCCTGTACGATGAAAATATCCTAGTTGCCTCACGCCTTCTGGATCAAATTTCAACAGAGAAACTTCGCTCACAATTGGACCGAATGTCCACTACAACTGCCTGTGGTATTGATCGTATCACTGTTATTATGCTCCGCCACTTGTTAGATACTACATTTACAGATTATTTGTGTCAGTTGTATCGTGCTTGCTTGTATAAGGGACAAACACCACGCAGATGGAATCACGCATTGGTATTTCCATTGTGCAAGGACAAGACAAAGCCTTATACTGCCACCAACTCACGTCCAATCTCGCTTGTTTGCCTGTTTCGCAAACTGTTCGAATCATTGATTCTTCCAATTGTCGCCTCCTCTGGAGATATGAGCTACTCAGGAATTCAAGCCGGCTTTCGTTCTGGGTATTCAACTCTCACCCATGTTCTTACTCTGCATCACCAGATTGAAGCCGATGCTGGCACGCATATTGTCTTCCTCGATTTTGTCTCTGCATTTGACAAAGTGGACTGGACACATCTCTGTGCGAATCTCCAACACCAAGGAATGAATTCACTGGTCCTACACCTTATTCATCAGCTGATGTATCGCGATATGACCTTCTCTATTCTTGTTAATCGTTGCGAATCCCCTCTCCAATCACGGAATTGTGGACTTCTACAAGGATCGCCACTATCACCTATCTTATTCAATCGATTCATCAATAGTTTATTGCAAACCCTCAACTTGCAAACCCCTGCCTCTTTTCCCTCTGCATTGTTCTTTGCCGATAACGTTGTCCTTATTTCCCCCACATTCAGCAAAGCACAAGCCCTGGTGAATCAGGCTTCCAACTGGGCTGATAAACACGGAATGTCCTTCAACATACCCAAGTGCGGCTACCTCCTTACGCATACAGCTCCCACATCTATGGACCCGCCTGTTGTCGTTCTCAACAACCAGCCAATTCCCTTTGTTGATTCATACCGCTATCTTGGAGTCATGTTTTCATCAACCGGAATTGATTTTCTTGCGCAAGGAAATCTTCTAAGTGTGCGTGTTGAAAACTTGCTAAGTGCAATGCGGTGGTATTCCACTACCTGGTCTCCCCGTATACGTCTCAACCTTTTCAAGACCGTTATTCTACCCAGCCTGGAGTATTCCGTTCCTCTTCTCTATGCCCAGTTACTCCGCAATCGGAAGTCAGAAAGTTGGATTACAATCAACAACACGTACAACAATTGTCTTACATGGATTGCAGGAGGAAATGCTAACAGGCCTCATATCACATCACACTTGTTAGGTCTTCTACCATTTGGCGATCGTGCTCAGCAGCTTTTCACTAGATTTTACCTCTATCTAATGGCTATGAATCTTCTGAATCCATTACGTACCATCCTTGATCGCCACTGCTGGTATCCAAAATCCCATCACCATATGCCGGTTAACAAGTCCAATCCACTTCTATTTCAATTTCTCAATCCACCTCCTGCCGTTGAATGCCACGTATCCAACCTTCAGGCAATGCCGATATCTTTGCTTCATGATAAAATCCTACAAGAACTCTCGCTTCAGAAATTCAATCAAATTCATTCCACTATTGGTCCACATTCCCCCAAGCTTCTTCAAGTCTCAATGGTTTCAGACCATGTTCCTGGTTCTGACTTTGATGTGGTACTCACTGCACCTGCAACTGATCAGGCTCGTTTTCTTGCGTGGCGGAGAGGAATATTCGGATGGGGAAGAAAATGCCTGTGTGGAGACAGGTTTGATCGTGGACATACTACCTGTATGCCATATCCAGATCCTGGCCTAACTGAAGAGCAACTCTTCATTTACAACCTGGACCGGTGTCTACTTGATTCGAGTACCAAGTATACGATCATGGACTTTCTTCTCAACCAACGGCTCTGGACCCAGGCACGCAATATCCTCGATTCTTGGACACTTACTATGTCAACACTACTAAAGGCAAAACCCTCCCACGACTAGCCTCAGTTTCCAATAAAATTATAAAAAAAGATTTGTATTTCGTACTTGTTTGAATTCTTCCTTATTGTTTTATTTGAACCATGATTTCTCCTGCTACTATTTGTTCGTGTTACTTGCTTTTCGTTGTCTGTTCACCTTTTCCTTCTGATTGGATTTACCTGATTGTGTTAGCTTAAAAGTTCTGTTGAATCTTTTATTCTCTCTTATTATCATGCTTCCGAGTTTGTCTTGCTATGTTGATATGCCTTTCTTCAAAAGTGATTTGGTTTCCCCTTCTTCGTGTTACTACTTGCTTGCTTGCTCTTTTTAGCTTGTGACAAAGGTTCCTGGTCTTTAGTTTTTGCAACAACTATAGTTTGTGCGTGGTCTGATTTTCTTACTCCCGGCCATCGGGTAGGGCCTTATACTCCTGATCTCGGGCCTGATATGGGCTTCATACATATCCTCTATGCTTGTTCTTTAGTTGTTTCCTTCATCTCAGTTGACGCTACCATCACTGTAGTTGTCTCCTCACATGTAGTGTTCTGCTTAGACTTGATGGTGCTCGGACTGGCTGTGTCCTTGGTTAGCCTAGCTGCTATGGTCCTGTCTCTAAAGGTCAATATACTTAACTCCTAACCCTAAGCAGCACAGACATCGTGTATGTTACTAATAGGAGAGCAGATGACGCATATAAGGACTAGTGTGGGCTGGGTGAGAGTGGGCTGTATTTCCTTCTGTAAATTGAGGGGCCTTATTGTTGCTACTACTACAAGTCATGCACATGTGATACTAGCCGTAGTATGTGGACTGCCATTCAGGGTTGATCCAGTTCCCCCCTACCTGAGTAGTAGTTTGCCTAGTTGCATCGCCCCAAAGAGCAAAAGAGGTGCCAGTGAAGGGGTGAGTAGTACTGTACTGGTTGTCTTAGTGTACAAGAGGTACATATAAGATTGTGGCGGTAGAGCTAGGATGTAGAAAGAAGGAAACAGAGTGACTTTCTTGCATTGGAACCTCATAAGCGCAAGGCCTTCCTGGAACAGAGCTCTCCTGGCAAGTTATCCACTCCTATAATGCAATATAGGGATAAGCGAAGAACCTTGATAAACTCAGTTTGCTCTCAAGTGGCTGCCAGTCATCTGGATGACTGATACCGTTGCCTGCCGCAACATGTTTATGCTGAAATTTGAAGTAATATGCCTTTAGCTCCTCCTCTTTGTATTTTTCTAGAACATGATAGAGATTGATGGTATAGATAATTAGTGTCATTGCTATCTCTACCTGCAGTGCCTTTGATGCTCATTTAGTGATAATTCTGCAATAGACTACCCAAGTCTCACAAAATCTGCTCATCTTGTACTGACTTGCCTGACCTTCTTTGTACACTTGTATGAATACTCCTCCAATGTTGCTTGCCTTTGTCATTGTGCCTGTTACTTCCATGATGCTTATCTTTCGTGGATATTTGTCCGTTTGCAGAGATTCTCAATTTTCTCCACCAGACTACATCACTTGACATTAGGAAAGAGTCATTCAAGGGATTCGGCAATGTCAGACGCATGGTTTAGCACATCTCTTTTGAAAAGGGTAGGTACAGTTATATGTAGCGAGTACTCTTAATTCCTTCCATGTTGCCTCTCCTTGCTCTAGGTCCAGTTCAGAGGGCAGTTCTATGTGGAACTCAGGATTCCCGGCTGCACAAATGAAAGAAGCCATCAGTCCTGGGGTATAGGATATTGTAATTATAGTGCAACAGGACATACAATAGCTGTATATTGCATTTCATTCGTGGTTCCAGAATGAATGTTGTCATAGTAAAACTCGTAAAAAGGTCTGATAAACAAGAGCCAAAGCGCATGCAATAGATACACGATACATTTTGTTCCAGTTGCAAGAAAGGAATAAAGTCACAAGTTGTGATAGAAAGTAAGCAGTATAGCAAGGACAGGATTGGTAACAATTGCGTTTTGACAGTCTTGATTGATTGCTAAAGAAACCAATATGTCTACTAATGTGAGGAAACACAGAGAGCAATAAATGAGACAAGCTAGGGACCCAGTATATGTCTGTTGCATATCCTAGTACACGGGTCCAGGAATAATAGCATACAGAGAAACAAGTATCAGAAAGTACAATAACAGAGAGCAACTGGCCATACGAGAGCTGTGTGTTCCCTTACAATGCTGGCTTTCGGAAGGAAAGCAGCTGTTGTGACAGGTGTCCTGGATTGGAAGAATACACAGCAACATGCCACAATACTAGGGGATTATAAGAGGTTTCAGGCTTCCTGTATGAAAGGAGATACATGAAGCGGCTCATTGACGGGAATAGGAGAAAGCAACAGGGCGAACACTTATTGGTTGTTATCTTTTGTTCCTGGTTTCACGAATGAAGGTAGCCAGAGTGAGTGGGGTCCTAGACTACAATAACATAAAGCAACAAGCGATAAAATAGAAGTTTGTCATATTCCTTCCTTAGTTAGTTGAATGAAAGCAGCTATAGTAACACCAGCCTTGGATAGTAATACCAGAGAGTAAGAGGCCAAACAATAGTGGTAAGTTACATTTTGTTGATAGTTTCAGGAAAGAAAGTTCACACCCTGATCAGGGCAATCGACAGTTATAATTGTGAGCAAGAGGCTTTACAACGTCTATCATTTATCTTTTGTACCCGGTTCCAGAAATGTCAAAAGTCACGGTAACGGGTTTCACAGTGTCGGCCAATACTAATATGTTCCAAAAGGCTGTACAATATCAGCCTGTTAGAAAATCTTTCATAGCTCCAGGAATAACAATAGCCATACTGATATGAGCTAAGAGCAGAAATATCCAGAGGCAACAGGCACTACAATAGCTATCTGTTAGATTTTGTTCCGTATACGTGAAATGGAAATAGCGGCACTCACGAGTATTATAGAGAGAAATAAAAGAGAATAATAGCGTGTGGCATATCAGTTGTTTACACTTTGTTGATAGCTTGAGGAATGAAAATAGTGAAACTGAGAGGAGTGAAGAAGAGGAATAGGCAGAACGAACAGGACATACAATAGCTATATGTTAGGTTTTGTACATGGCTTAAGGAATGAAAGTTGGCCTACTGACAGAGGTTAAGAACTGCAATAATCAGAAGTAACTGTGGATAGAATCCATGTGTATTACTATGCACTCATGCCTTTTGGAATGAAAGTAGTCACATTAAGAAGGGTGAATGAGAGCAATATCAAGGATTAAAACATCATACAGTTTAAGTCAATTACTTCTTGTTCTAGAGACATAAATGAAACCAGCAATCTGAGCCAGGGGCAAGGAGTGCAATGGTAAGCAGGAATAGCTCCTTCAATATGTGTCAGGTGGATCTAAATCCTGGAAGAAAAATAACCATTTCTACAATAACATGTTACACATAGAGGAATAACAAGGAACAATAGGGGATATTATAGTTGACTTTGACATTTGGTTCCCAACTGAAGTAATCAAATTGACTATAAAGAGACAAGCCAAGTAGAGTGGTGAGAATCAGTAAATAGCAACATAATAGCTGTCAGTTAAGTTACGTTGCTGGCCCAAAGATGAAATGATACCACAAGAATACAGGTTGTGGATGGCAAAAACACTGTGGAAAAGGGGATAGAATGAGGGAGTATTATATTGCAATTGTTGTCCCGGGAATGAAAGCAGGAAGAGTGATAGCAGTCATAGCCATCAATAATAAGAAGCAATAGAGTATATGGTAGGTATCAATTACTCTTGAGCAAACCGACAGGGGCCATAAAGAGGAATAACCAGTAGCAGGAGAGTATACAGAAGGTCAAGGACGGAAAGTAGCAAAATTGACACGGATTATATACTGTAATCTGAAGTACCCGTGGAAGAGACAATAGATGTCGGTCATCATTTAAGACAGATACAAATAATGAAAAGAGCCACAGTTACAGGAATTAGGAAAAGGAATACCAAAGAGAGGAAGGTAATTCAAGAGAGGTCGGTTGAATTTTGTTCCTGGTAAGTGTGAGGGAGGTGAGCATAATAAGGGGCAACAAGGGTACAAATAAGGGGAGCAAGAAGTAATACATGAAGGCGTAATGTAATTGAATTTTGAGGGCAAGGAAGGCAAGTGGCCTCAAGGATAGTGTGCAAGTAGAGTAGTAATAGGCACAAGGAGGCTGTACAATAGCGGTGGGAGAAATTTGATTCCTCAGTGAGTGACTACAAAAAGGTATGGGAATCAGGGTGATAAATATGGTCGCGAAGAGGGAGTGAAGATATCAGGATATCCGTAAGTTGAACTTTTAGATACTGGTTGGGGAGATATAGCTAGTTAGGAGTGCTGGGGTGAAGGAGATTGGTAACAAGTAGGAAGAAGGCAATACTGAGAGGTTGGTTAGATTTTATACCTTGTTTAAGGAATGAAAGAAGCTAGGGTAATGGAGGTTATAGATAATGGTGATAAGAAGTAAGGGGCAATAGGGAATAGGGTGGAGATTTGATTCCGTGTGCGGCGAAAGAAATTATGAGTAATACAGTATAAGAGGCCTTGCAATAGATGTTGGTTGGATTTCGTTGAAGGTAAAAGGAGTGAATCAATTAGTAAGACACTCCAACAGGAACTGGAATAGATGTCGGATACATTTGGTTCCTTGAACAAGGAATGAAACTGTTAGTAAAACACTACAGCATGTACGAGAATAGATGTCGGTTAGATTTCGTTGCTTGAGCAAGGAATGAACCCTTTAGTAATTCTCCGCAACATATACTAGACTAGTTGTCAGTTACATTTCGTTGCTTGAGCAAGGAATGAAATTATTAGTAATCGTCTGCAACAGGGCCTTGAATGAATATCTGTTACGGTTCATTCCTTGAGCAAGGAATGAAATCATTAATAATTCTCTGCAACAGGGACAAGAATGAATGTCTGGTACATTTCGTTGCATGAGCAAGGAACAAAACAATTAGTAATCCTGTGCAACAGGTACTAGAATGGATGTCTGTTCTATTTCATACCATCAGCAAGCAATGAATAATCCTGTGCATTATGTACAAGAATAAATGTTTGTTATATTTCAATCCTTGTACTAAATATAAAACCATTATTAATCCTCTGCAACCGCTACTGAAATGGATGTATGTTATATTTCGTTCATTGAGCAAGGAATGAAACAATGGGTAATCCTCTGCAACAGGTACTGGAATAGATGTCTGTTACATTTCGTTCCGTGAGCAAGGAATGAATTCAGTAGTAATCCTCTGCAACAGGGCCTAGAATGAATGTCTGTAACATTTTGTTCCTTGGGCAAGGAATGAAACCAGTAGTAATCCTCTGCAACACATACTGGAATAGATGTCTGTTACATTTCGTTCCTTGAGCAATGAATGAAACAATTAGTAATCCTCTGCAACACGTACTGGAATAGATGTCTGTTACATTTCGTTCCTTGAGCAAGGAATGAAACAATTAGTAATCCTCTGCAACACGTACTGGAATAGGTGTCTGTTACATTTCGTTCCTTGAGCAAGGAATGAAACCAGTAGTAATCCTCTGCAACACGTACTGGAATAGGTGTCTGTTACATTTCGTTCCTTGGGCAAGGAATGAAATCAGTAGTAATCCTCTGCGACAGGGCCTAGAATGAATGTCTGTTACATTTCGTTCCTTGGGCAAGGAATGAAACCATTAGTAATCCTCTGCGACAGAGTCTAGAATGAATGTCTGTTACATTTCGTTCCGAGAGCAAGGAATGAAATCATTAGTAATCCTCTGCAACTGGGCCTAGAATGAATGTCTGTTACATTTCATTTCTTGAGCAAGGAATGAAACCATTAGTAATCCTCTGCCACAGGTACTGGAATAGAGGTCTGTTAAATTTGGTTCCTTGAGCAAGGAATCAAAACCATTAGTAATCCTGTGCAACAGGTACTGGAATAGATATCTGTTACATTTCGTTCGTTGAGCAAGGCATGAAACCATTATTAATCCTCTGCAACAGCCACTGAAAAGGATGTCTGTTACATTTCGTTCCTTGAGCAAGGAATGAAATCATTAGTAATCCTCTGCAACCGGGCCTAGAATGAATGTCTGTTACATTTCATTTCTTAAGCAAGGAATGAAACCATTCGTAATCCTCTGCCACAGGTACTGGAATAGATGTCTGTTAAATTTCGTTCCTTGAGCAAGGAATCAAAACCATTAGTAATCCTGTGCAACACGTACTGGAATAGATATCAGTTACATTTCGTTCCTTGAGCAAGGCATGAAACCATTATTAATCCTCTGCAACAGCCACTGAAAAGGATGTCTGTTACATTTCGTTCCTTGAGCAAGGAATGAAATCATTAGTAATCCTCTGCAACAGAGCCTACAATGAATGTCTGTTACAGTTCGTTCCTTGAGCAAGGAATAAAATCATTAGTCATCCTCTGCAACAGAGCCTAGAATGAATGTCTGTTACATTTCGTTCCTTGAGCAAGGAATGAAACCATTAGTAATCCTCTGTTATATGTACTGGAATAGATGTCTGTTACATTTCGATCCTTGAGCAAGGAATGAAATCATTAGTAATTCTCTGCAACAGAGCCCAGAATGAATGTCGGTTACATTTCGTTCCTTGAGCAAGGAATGAAATCATTAGTAATCCTCTGCAACAGGTACTGGAATAGATGTCTGTTACATTTCGTTCCTTGAGCAAGGAATAAAACAATTAGTAATCCTCTGCAACACGTACTGGAATAGATGTCTTTTACATTTCGTTCCTTGAGCAAGGAATGAAACAATTAGTAATCCTGGGCAACACATACTGGAATAGATGTCTGTTACATTTCGTTCCTTGAGCAAGGAATGAAATCATTAGTAATTCTCTGCAACAGAGCCCAGAATGAATGTCTGTTACATTTCGTTCCTTGAGCAAGGAATGAAACCATTAGTAATCCTCTGCAACACGTACTGGAATAGATGTCTTTTACATTTCGTTCCTTGAGCAAGGAATGAAACAATTAGTAATCCTCTGCAACACGTACTGGAATAGATGTCTTTTACATTTCGTTCCTTGAGCAAGGAATGAAACAATTAGTAATCCT
>Ga0307517_10009146_pt1 | contig 14100 bp, 15 predicted proteins | sample 23_EM_MG_FD_194515 | JGI IMG/M metagenome (GOLD analysis project Ga0307517, IMG submission 194515) | Populus trichocarpa ectomycorrhiza microbial communities from riparian zone in the Pacific Northwest, United States - 23_EM | ecosystem: Host-associated > Plants > Roots > Unclassified | place...
AGGAAAAAATATCCCTCCTCCCCCAGCTTATGGCTTCTCTCCTCCCTCTCCTCTTTTTCTTCTTTTTCGCTTCTCCTTCACTTGTCAATGCTAAAACTAATTCCACTATCACTTCAATAAATCGCGATCTCTACCATTCCAGGTAAATTCTAAATCAAAATGCTCCCCCCCCCCAAAAAAAAAAAAAAAAAAATTTACTTACGAAATAGTATTTGAGTTTTCATTCTGATTCTTTTTTTTTTTGCAGTGCTGATTTGTTAGAGCAAATAAAGGCATTGGTACACCGTCACCCAGATAAACTTACCGTAAGTTTCTGTTTTTGGTGATACAAAGTTTTTATTATTATTATTAATGTTGTTTTTAAGGTTGTAATGATGAGTTGCTGTTGTTTTTTTATAAAAAAATAATAATAGGCGGAGACGATTAAAACAGGAAACAAGGGTTATAAAGCAGAGATCACTGTAGTTACTTATTGCAGAAGTAGGAAAGAGACTGATGACAGGTCAAAGTTTCGGATTCTTCTTGTAAGTTTTTAGCCCTTTTTTTATTTGTTTATGTATTTATGGAAGAACCCATCAAGTTGTTTGATTTAAGGAGTTATTGGTTTTTGTTGATTGGATTTAAGGAATTCGATTTGGTGTGTAGTGGATTAGGTTATTGCATACTGGTATTTTGGTGTGATTGGTAATTGCTGGTTTTGTTGACAGATGATTCCCTTGTCTTCCAGAGTTTCGGGCAGCATGGGAGGGAGCTAATTACAACAGAACTTGCGTTTCGGATCTTGTCGGTTTTAAGCGAGGAACAGTTTCTACCTGATGTAGATGCTGCTTCTTTAAACAATACCCTAGACAAGCTCATCGTAAAGGTAGCTTAAAATTTTTCGTGGGACATTAATTTCACTTGTAATTGAAGTATGTAACCTATTGAGGCAATATATGTATTACTGGTGTTTACGGGCTGATGTTTTGGGATACTTCTTTTGAATGGCATGGCAGGTCGTGCCAATGGAAAACTTGAATGGACGGAAACTTGTTGAGGAAGGAGATCTTTGTGAGAGAAGAAATGGTAATGCAGTTTATTTTAAGGTTTAATTTGACTTTTTGGAGAAATTGTGTTGCTAAGTTTTCTTTTTGGCAGGTAGAGGAGTTGATCTCAACCGGAATTGGAGCGTTGATTGGGGAAAAAAGGAGAAGGTCTGTTCTGCCTATTAACCTTGTACTCTTGGAATACTATTTTGCATAACATCATTACATGTTATATGCTCATGATCTGCGATGATGTCCTCGGGCATTAGGTTGAGGTGGACTCAAGTAGTACGTGCATTTAATAAGTGAATTGAAATCTTTGTACGATGGGCAATAAATGAGCTTTTAGAATAATCAGTAAAGTCTTTATACTCCTTGTATTTGTCACTGAAGGATACGAACGTTATAATTCAGTTCAGTGGTGTGCTCCTATGTGATGTGGTTTCTTTGTCTCATATTCAATAGTTCCCCATTTACAGGACTATGATCCATATGAAGAAAATCCTGGAACTGGTCCTTTTAGTGAGCCTGAAACTCAAATAATGCGGAAACTCGCCTTAACGTTCGATCCTCACATATGGGTTAATGTGCATTCGGGAATGGAGGTGAGTGGTCCTAAGTAAATATCCTTTATCATTGATTGCTGAACTGATCCTAAGAAACGTTGTTTTGTCAATTTTTTTCATTTTTTCTCTACCCTTTGTTTGGTTCTTTATAATGCGTTCTTTCCCTTTTCATTTAGGGTTGCATGATCTCTTATTTGCTTTTGTTGTTCAGGCATTATTTATGCCTTATGACCACAGGAATACAACCCCTGATGGTGTGCTATCAGAACGTATGAGGTCATTGCTTGGTAAACTGAACAATGTTCATTGCCACAAACATTGTATGATTGGCTCAGGAGGAGGCTCTGTTGGGTTTGTAATACTTAAACTGCAAACCTGTTTCTATTCAGAAATTTCATAGTTCCATCCATTGTTTCTAGAGAGACACCACACCCTCTATTTTAGTGTTTTGACAGTGGTTACTGATGACTGTCCATGAGCTTAATAATATACAATCAGTTCCCATTTCTGCAAAGCATGCTGTCATATGGACTTACCACTTAATCACAGGCATTGCATACAAATGACACGTAGACATGTTAATGGCTTTGTGATATGTCTGGAGTTTTTTTTTTTTTTTCCTTTGGGCTGTCTTTAGGGACAACATGTAATTTTAGTAAATGTCGCCATTCCTGCATTGTCCAGGCTTCTGAATTATAGATGGTTCATATGTATCATTCGAGTGTAAAACATCTGGGTACTTCGGCTGTTATAGCCTAATGTGCGCAGTGCTTCCAGGGCCTTTGTTGCCTGTTTCCACATATTATCAACTTGAAGGAAATATGATTTACCGTACAATGTTGAAAATTAGATGATCTTGTTGCTGGAGAGTGGTTATTCAGCAGGTCTGGAGTGCCAGTTGAGATTTTGACATGTTTATGCTTTAATGCTTTAATTTAGGTATCTTGCACATGGGACAGCAACAGATTTCATGTACGACATTGTAAAAGTGCCTATGGCTTTCACCTTCGAGGTCTGTGAAATATGAACACCTTTCATAAAAATGCTTTAAAGTTATAAGCCAGTCTTTCTGCCTAACCTTTGTTTCGGATGCTGTAACTGGCAGATATACGGAGATACCGCAGCTTCTTCAAAGGACTGCTTTAAAATGTTCAATCCTGTTGATCTTACTACCTTCAATGTAAACTGGATTGCTATTTTTTTTGCTTTACAGAAATAGCATTTGGTTGGTGATGGAAAAGAATCGAAATTTAACGATCATATTTTCATTTTGGGTACAGAGAGTTCTCAATGACTGGTCTTCCGCTTTTTTCACAATTTTCAAGTTGGGACCGCTCCAGCTAGATGGAAACCATTCGAAGGCCATGGCGTCTGGTGTGGACAAGTTTGTATCCATTGATGAATATCTTGATGGGTACTTAATGGAAAGGAGAAATAGATATGGTAAAAAGATGGAGGTGCTAGATGTTGGAATGCAGGAGATAAGAACGTATTTTAGGCTCTTCTTATTATCCTCAGTTTTGTTATTGTTCATGTTCTGTTCTAGAATTGCAAAGGGCAAGTCAAGTAGACCTATTGTCTCAGCCTTATCCATCTGACATTGTATCTTGAGGTATCTTATAGAAACATTTTTTTGCCCATGGTTCAACATCAGTTCCTCAATGATTTGCCTCTGCATTGACGAATTCAAAGAGCTTCCACAGAGCATTGTTGATCACAATTTACTAATATTCCTATAGTATTTAGTTTCCCTCGAAGAAACTATTCTCTGCTCTAGATCAGCAGCCTTGAACCTGATGTATATCAACAAGCTACAGGGGAAGCAGATGAGGAAACCATTCTCATATGAAAAAATTAGTGGTTTTTGTTTGGTCGAATCTTTGCACCATGGGAGGATGATGTTCAATTGAATAGCAGTACCTATATTTCCATTAGGATAAAAGAATGATTAGAACTGATGCAATTATAGAATACAACTCAGGAGCTGTGACAAGAATGTTAAGAACTGTACAGTTGGGAGGAGGTTTCCTCAAATCCTGTGTTTTGATATCAAGTAGATGACTCTTCATGGATGCAGACAATCATTTGCTCCTGAAGCAGAAACCCTTTCCAAGTTATGTGGGGATGCACGTATGAAGCATTTCCTGCAAAACCATCGAGTCTAGAGAATGAGAATATTTCGTGCAATGGAAGATAACATGTTAATCATGATAAAATGATGGTAGCACAAGGGACTGCAAGCACAAACCTTGAACAGGGAAGCAACTTCGGATGTAATAACGATCTTGTATTTTGTATGGCTGGATAGCTTGGGCTTCTCATCTACTATTCCAGTGTTTGCTTCATGTATTTCAGAGCAGAGCGTAACATTGCTCTGGCTTTCCTATCTGGGGTGCACCCAGACAAAATCATTTCTTCATACACAGATGGCACCTGAAACATGCAGGTCGATTATCTTCATATAGAACCACAGGGGTGATTGATAGGTATATATTAGGTCAATGTAACGATACAGCTAGGGCATTGAAGATGTTTGTTAGACATAAACAGCAATCTCAGATGGCATACCCAAAGATTGACCTTTCTATTATATCCTATAATGCAAGCTCGAAATTAGTAGATGCACTATAATGTTAAAGTGAACCACCTAGTTGCTAATCGACTTTCAAAGGCTCTGTACTTCCAGCTCGGATACAGACATGGAGTGTAAGCAAAAAAAAAAGCAAAGCAAACAGAAATGTGGCGTGACACACACCAAGCAATAATTATGCAGTTTCAAGTTAACAAAGTGGTTATAAACTATGCATCAGGTATTTGGTATGATGCTTCATTTCTAGGTAGAAGCAAGGAGAAATTATGCATTCATTTGATTATATTACTTTTAAGGCAGGTAAAGTATGATTGATGGTAAGAACTGAGACATCTATTTTTGATATATGGGTTGCTGCAAACAATTTATCGGCCCATGAAATATGCAAGGTCCAGCTTATCATGTCAGCAACACCTTAAAAGAAGGAGATCAACAGTTGTGGTGGATATACAATGGGCACAAAATGCAGAAGGGTGCAGTATCATTGTCCAAACATGTCACAAGAAAGAAAAGGCAGCACATCAAATTTTCCATACATTGTCTGCGAGCACTCATACAGTATAATGAATATTATACCTTATCAAACTTCTCAACAAGAATCAGAGCTTTCATAAGTGTTGTATAAGTAACCACATCTGGCTTCAAATCCTGCAGTTAGAGGACCAATGGACATTTTATACGAGGGCAAGACAAGCAGATTCAACAAGGAAAATAGATACTCTGTGGGTAACTATTAACTACAACTTACATTTTCCTTCATGTACTGCAACACTACGAAAGCTTCAACATCCCTCCTATCCTTTCCAAATGCATTAATCAACGAATTGAGAGCTAAGAGACTAGGCTTTAGGCCATCATCCCTCATTGCCCAAAATGCACTTACAGCTTGATCAGACAAACCCTGTGAGAAAATGGAATGGGAGATCATTAGGAGGACAGAACAGTAGATCCTATGTATATCAGAGTTCCCATTTGCAAGAAAAGGGTATAGAACGCATTTATTTGACCTCCTTACTGTCTACTTTGTGCATACCAATATCTGAGCTTGATCTTCTGAGTTTAGAAGCCACCAGTGAATTGAAGATAGCACAATTATAAAACAAGTGATAAACTGCACAACCTTCCCAATTGCATCAGAACTATGTGTCTTGGTAAGGTTGACAGTGTCATCTTACTAAACATTAAAATGATGTGTCAGTGATCTCAAGTGCACAGCAACTGTAATGTAGAAGTTCATCAGTAATTATCTAAAATATTAGCATGTTCTCCTATGTCCTGCCCATACAGTGTGCATGAAAATGATAAGTCGGACATCTAGGCACATGATCATGGATATATAGCTTATTCCCGGTAAAGATCTTATATTTTGATGCACAAGTTTATTTGTATACCCGCAACGAAAATAGTCCATGTGGCCAAGACTATGACTATAATATACCATCATCTGACTATCAGTAACCATATGAATAAAGCATTTCGCAAGATCCCATGAAAAAGTAATCATATAATGGAGTTGATGTCAGTGCCAAGGCTGTTGACTTACCCTCTGTGCATAGGCATTTAGCAAAGCATTGTACATAGTAGAGGATGGTTTCAGTCCTGCAGCCTTCATATCATCCAAGCACTCAATTGCATCATCAAACCTACCTGATTTCCCGTAAATATCAATAAGGGTAGTGTATGTCACGGCATTAGGCAATAAACCCTGACTCCGCATATTTGTCAACAAATTCTTCACATCGTCCCATCTCTCCTGGTCCCCAAATGAATTAATCATAATGTTAAATGTAGTATTACAAGGCAAGTAGCCTTTTTCCATCATTTCCTCAAACAACTCCTCCGCTCTATCATGCTTCCCTGCCTTACAATGACAGTCTACAAGTGTATTCCAAGTAATTGTGTCAGGCTCTATCCCTTCCGATAACATCCTATCAAAGGTAGCCATGGCATGATCAAGACAATTGAACTTGCCAAAAGTATCAATCAAAACATTATAAAATATCCTATCAGGACGCACCCCACTGTCCTCCATTTCCCTTAAAACCTGAAAAGTTTTCTGCCACTCCCCTTTATCCCGATAACTCGCCAAAATCCGACTAAAAACATATGCATTAGGCTGCACATTACTCGCTTCCATTTCCTTCAACACAATCCTCGCACTCTCCCATCTCTCCGCATTCCCATACGCATCAATCAACAAACTATAAGTCTGTTCATTTGGCAAAACACCACTCCTCTCCATCTCCGAAACAACAAACTCTGCGTCTCTCAACAAACCCGCTTTCACATACCCTCTAAGAAGTGCATTATACGCCCTGGTCCTCGGTTGCAATCCATTGTCTCTCATTTCTTCAAAAATTGCCTCCGCTTCCTCTGTCCTACCACAATTCCCCAAACCCCAAATCACTGTCACAAGCGTGGCAGTTTTCACACTCAATCCACTTCCTTGCACCACACCCAAAAACTCCAACGCTTTATCTAAATCCCCAGCTTTCGCAAACCCAACAATAATATCATTCCATAACTGCACATCAACTTCAAGCTTATCACGATCAATTTCCCTGTAAATCTTTTGCAAAATCGAAGAATTTGCTCTGTTATTCTTCATTAATGACCTAATTATTAAACTATAATTAACCAAATCCGAAGGATAACCGTCCTCCCTCATTCTACATATCAAATTAAGCGCTTTTTCAATATCATTATTCCGTGCACACGCGCTAATCAGGGCATTATAAGTTAATGGAGTCAAATTTTGCTTTTGAGAGAGCAAAAAGGCCTCGTATAGTTTCTCTGACTGACCAAGTGCGTGGATCAAAATAGAGTAGAGCAGCTCGTAAGAGAAACAGAGGTTATGCTTTTGAAGCCAAGAAACGACAGCGTAAGCGAGAGGAATAGAGGAAGAGGAAGTACAGAGAGATTTTAATAGGGAGTGCCAGAGTGGACCAGGGACTACACGGTATGATTCGGCGAGTTGGAACTCGGTGGAGTCTAATGATGTAGGAGAGGCTGAGTCGGAGTCCGAGTCGGTGGAAGTGGAAATTTTGTTGGAGAGGTAGTTGATGAGTGGAGTGAAGTCGTAACGGAGGCTTTGGAGAGGGAGAATGTCGTCGTCGTCGTCGTCGTCGTTGTAGTAGTCTTCGATGTCATTTTGTGAAGTTTCGTGATGTCGTTTTGAGTAAGGGAAGGAGGAGTCGGTGAGATTTGTGGCGGTGAGGGCAGTGGTGGTGGGAGTGGCGGCGAGTTGTGGTTGGAGGATACGGTGGTGGTGCTGGAAGATTGGAGAAGTTATGGAAATTGAAGGGAAACGATTTGGGAGAGGTTGCGGGAACAGAAGCATTTTAGGTTTCTCTTTTCCGAGAGAGAGTGATAGAGAGGCTGAGGGTAGAGATGGCTTAACGGGAAGCGAGAGGTGTTGGTTTATCCGGTTTGGATATTTTATGCCTTTTGGTGGTGAAGAGGACGAAGACAGATTTTCATTGTATGGCCCCTGAAGTTTTATAATTTAATTAATTAATCCCTTAAGTTTGGTTTTGGACATGACAACTTCATTTTCTAAATGAAAGATTGTAATAGCCGCTGCAAATTGAAGCCATTGTTTCAATAACCGGACAAGCCTTACGGGTCAATATAGGACCTGGTCGGACTCGGATTTACATTTGTCTAAGTTAAAAAAATAAAAATTATTTGACTCACTTGACTATTAAGTTTTTAATTTAAAAAATAGATCAAAATAATATAATTTTAATTTTTTAATTTTAAATTTTTTAAATTGACTCAATCCTTTTATAACTCAAGCCTAGTAGCAGATGAGTTCTTTTAAAATATGATTGAAACATGGGAGTTCAAACTTCAAAGTAATATGGTTTGTTTTTTTTTATTTTTTTGTTAATTAGAAATATTTGGGTTAATTCGACTAATTCTTTAAAAATTTTAAAGTTAATGATTATGCAAGTTTTTAATAACCTTAAAATTTATGACACTCGAATTAATAATATCTGAAAAACAAATTTAAAATCTAACCAGATGAGTTATACACCTCAAATAATTAATCACCATAAACAGCATTGTTTTCTCGACTTTAATCAGAAATAGTATCTCCCCTAGTTTTGCAAAACCCTATACACAGAGACTGAAATAGGAGGAAAGGGTTTTTGGTTGTCCTACTTCACAAAAATCCTCCATTAGCCATGGGAGGATCCAGAGCTTTATATACTATTAAGAAAAAACAAAAGAGATCTGTATGGAATGGTAAAGCTCTATATATTTTATTGATAAAAAAAAAAGGCCGATAAAATAGTATCATATAAGATATTTTCTCAGCTAGAAAATCAGTAACCAAATTCCTAGAGACTTGGTCAAACCTACTACTGACCAGAGCTTTCAATAAATATAAATGAATATGAAATAAAACATTTAAATTTTAACACTCTTTTTTAAACTGAAATCTATATAAATCAGTTTAAAATAAATTCAACCCTCTGTAAATTTCTCATTTACAGCAGCACGTGAACAAACTCCGAATAGACCGTGTAGCTTCACAAATATAGTCAACTTGAGAGGCCTGTATATCTGCAACTTGGTTTTTACTTCGACAGTAAATCGATTTGATTGTTCCATCATTGTTGAGATCTCTTAAAAAATAATACCTCACATCAATATGTTTGCTTCTTCCGTATGGCACATGATTCTTGAAGAGTCTGATTTCTGAGTTGTTGTCACAAAAAAAATTGTAGTGTTTCCAACTTGCTTGAACCGTAGCTCTTCAAGAATTCTCCCCGACCAGATAACCTGACAAGCACTAGCTGTTGCAGAAATAAATTCAGCTTCTGTAGCTGACAATGTAACAAATAGTTGCTTTTTAGAAGACCACGAAACGGCCTCTGTGCCCAACATAAAAACATGTCCTTGCAAAATTCTTAGATATGGAGCAAGAGAAAAGGATGACTGTATACCAGCAGGCCAATACGCGAGGCTTCATATTAAGGAAGTACCTACTCTTGTTGCTTCAAAGTTATGTTTGCTTGCAAAGAGAGCACATGTGATAGCATCTGGCCTTTTTCAGCATGAATCCAAGATGTATGTTCTTCACTTTAGGTATTCTGGTGTTTACACTGCTGTTTACAGTTTTCAGTTATTCAGAAATCGTCTACATTACTTTAATTTCTCTCACAATATGTTTTTTCAATGTTTTTCATCATTAAGAAGCATGATACCTGTGATGCTCCTATCAAAGCCAAAGAAGAACTAGTATTTCATGTTGGTTTTCGGCAATTTGTTGCTAGGTAATATCATTGGCCTACTGAAGTGTTGCAATTTTGCCCTTCTGTATGTCTAGATGCATGCCTTCTGCAATTTGACACTGTTTGCTTTTCAGGCCTATATTCTCCACCGATGATTTGAATTCAGACAAGCACAAGATGGAGAGGTATACGAAATGTGTCACTGGTGCTTGCAGCCTGTTGAAGTGTATACGAAATGTGGTCACCATGGTCGGATTAAGGAACCTGTTGGCACACATGGTATGATTTTTTTGTCTATCTAGCCTAAACTTTGAAGGGATCGGATTCCATTTTCATCCAAAGCAGGATTCCAGCATTAAGTTTTCTTATGTAGCGGGCATCTTATGTTCCATCAGATGATATAAATGATGTGGTGTCTTTTAGTTTTTTGCTGGTAACTTCTGTGATTTATGCTCAGGGGCTATGAAGTACACTTTCAATGGGATCCTTCAGCAGCATGACACTGTTCGCATGAGCTTGTATAAAACGTGCATATCCCAGAACACAGGTTCCCAATTCTTGATACTTGATCATGCAGTGGCTGTTTCTCCATCATATAAACAATAACAGCTATGGTTGTTCGTGGGAATGAAGCTCTGGTTCAGATTGTCGATTCATTTTCTTGATTTCTGGGAAGCTACAAGCAGTTGAGTCACATGGATTCACTGCAACTTCCCCGTCTGTATGTGCTCTGCCCTCGATTTATTTTTATATTTAATTTTTTAGTAGTGCGACAGTGGAAAGCATACTTTTAGGTTTGCCCAGATGTAGGCAGCAGGGATGAAAAGAAGTTGGGGAGGGGAGCGAAGCAGAGTATAGGAAAGAACAAGATTTATCTGAGTTATCTTGTTGCATTCCTTCGATCTTTGATCTTTGATCCTCCATGTGTGGCTGCACTATTTCTTTTCATGTCAACAATTGAGAGGTGTTTCAAGATGCATAATGACATTGCAGATATTGAGAATGATTTTGCTGACAATCTTATTACAACTTCCTTAAAAATGACTGCTTCTGAAAAGCATCTTTAACTACATAAATTTAACTCAAAATCTGCAACTAGTATTTGATCAAAGGATTATCAATAATTTTAGAAATCCAATCTCCTGTGGCAAGGGAAAAGAATCATACTGGCATTGAGCCTGCTTCAAGATATGAACTCAACAGCAATATCTGCCACGTGATCAAATCCAATATGAAGATCACTATGCTCCTGCTTGGTCAACAAAAGTCATTAGCACACCTATGCAACTGGTTAAACATTTTCTCCAGGTGGTAACTCTGCAAGCTTTGGAGGTGCACCAAGTACTCGTTCCATGTCAAAACGGACTTCAATGTTGCGAATGCTGTACCCAACCACCATCAACCAATAAAGCAGCTTTACAAGCTCTGGTGCACTAGTCTCTGTTACAGATGTCTGCAATTGGAATCGAAGTCAAGAATGCATGGCTCTTTAAGTTTGCTCAGAAAAATCAAACGATTATTCAAGAAATACAGTGACATTATAATTGTTCCGAAGTATCTGCATCTAAAACTAATTCCTTTCATCAGCCTTGTCCTGAAAGGTTCAATGCACTACACTTGCTCAAAAGATATCTAAGAATGGTACAGAATTCATAAATGATATGGTCAATGCTTGCTTGATATCAAATAAAATCCAGGGAAGAAAATGCAACTACCAGATATTCAATGGGACACAATCTCTAATACGAATGGCTTTAAATTATCCCCTTTCTTCATGTAAATAACGTTATGCCCTTATTGAGAATAAGCAACTATCACAAAAACACAAATAAATAGAACATTTATTTGCAAGGGTTGAAGAAATGCTTGACTATTCATCCAAATTGATTAGTTCATAATCAGATATAGAACCTCTAACCACTCTATTTACATAAACAATCTTTTTGAAAAATGAGCATGTTTTCTTTTTACTAATACGAATCCTATTCATAGCAGTAAATCAAGAAATTTGAGTCGGTTTTCAGGGAAACCTTCATTTGGTCGGGACCTGAAACAGCCAAAAGACGCTTGATGAACGTGTTCATTGCAAGAACAGCATCCTCTCCAGCACTGCTTGTCAAATCCTGCAAAATCATAAACAAGCAATTTGAAGTGAAAATGTGGAAATAAAGTCAAAGTTACTCCATACAGCCTGGCAATCTGGAAGTGGGAAGCAAGGTGGTTGCGGGAGTATATTTTCTATACACTTCTAGTCTTTCGTTACTTTATGAAAGAAAAACATTCCAAAAGTAAAATTTTGAACCTTTCAAAAATGAGAAGGCAAAAACAAGTGTTCTTTAGATGGCATTCAAAGTAATGGGCACTGGTATGCAAGAATAATAAACTATTCAACTAGCTTGGGTGCGGTGCATCTCGCCAAGCAGAAACCTGACAGTAACTGTTAGCTGCATTAATTGACCGAGGCACCAAGCCAGGATACATAAAAAAGCAGTAACTATATTTACCTTCAAATTTAGGGGCTCAAGAGACTTGAGATATTCCAATAATTCATTCTGTCCATTTGCAGATTTTCTGCCAACTTGACTATTGAGTTCTTCAATCTCCGCTTCAAGTAACTCGATGTATTTTTTAGCATCAATTCTTTCAGGGCCGGAAACATTATTCCACCGAATAACTTCACCAGACACATTTTTCTGTGTACCAGGTGCATAATCTGGCTCATCCTGAACAGTCATAACATCTACTTATATACTGGGAAAAAAATGATATTTTTTTGTCAAAACAAAGATAAAGTTATATGCCCCTTTAAGACAGAGATAATGTTAAACTTGTAGACCCATTAAACCTATAGCAGTGAATTGTATCTTCAGATTTCAACAAACCAATTACCTTCTTTTCTTCTTGTGCATCAGGAAGTGCAACCTGCTCCAAACTTTGTTGCAAATCCAACCGGTATTGTGCATTCTTGAACATATAGCCCGTCATCATAACACTATACATGAGCTGCGCAAGATTTTCAGCCACCTGAAACAAAAAAGCCCAAACCGACCTCTCTCAATACCAAAATGCCTGCAGTTTTCAACACTAAACAATGAATTTCCAAATGCGCAATCCCAGTCAAACACAATATACTCACAGTAGTAACTGTTACAGCGAAAAACTGCGGAGGCAGAGTCCCAATCATATTAGCCACTGTCTGTCTCATCGCATCAACAACCTAAAAAAATGACAAGGATGCTTCATATCCATATTTCCACTACAAACAACGCTAGAGAAACTGAAGCAATGCCTAAGAGCCAATGAAATGATGCCAAGAATAATAAAAAAAAAAAAGCAAAACCTGCTGGGGTGCTCGTTTTACAAAAAGCTCCATGAACTCAGGCTGAACATTTTTGACATATTCCAATAGAATTTCCCTCCTGGTCTTTGGCTTTTGATTTCAAAAAAGAAAACCCAAAATTCCATTTCAGTCAGTTTCCACTAAAAAGTAAAGCAATTCATTCAAGAACTACAGGAGATTGATACAATTACCATAGTACCATTAGGCGGCTTGGCGTCACCAGAGTTATTGTTATTAGAAGAAGAGTCATTCTTAGAAGAATCGTAAGCCTTAACTCGAAAGCCAAACCTCCTTTCACTACAGTAGCTCCCCTTGTTTCCTGGAAAACAAACTGAAGAACATAGTCGAGATCGAGTCGAGACAAGAACTGTTGAGCTGTTCGAAGAAGAATATAATTTAGATACAAAGGAGCCCGTCACTGTCAACGAAACCATGGCCAACTCGGTGACTCAAACTCAGTGACTTGTTTGCTGAAATGGCCTGTTCCTGAAGTGTTTTTTTATAGTTTTTCCATCGACGGAGGTAGAGTGTACAAGAGTGGAGGAGGAGGAGGACGGGAGTTTTCACTTTTCAGAGATGAGGGTTTATTTTGTGGGTAGAGGGGGAGAGCGGTTGCACTATGGAAATGTGAGGTGGTTTGTAGGGGATTGGTGTGGTGGAGGGTCGGATGGTTGGTGGTTGCTTCAGGTGTTTTGTCTGTTCTATTTGTAACCGTTGATTTGAGGACCTTATGACTTGGAAAGGTTATGGGAGCAGGTGGATAAATGAATCAGGACCCTTGTTTTGGACTAATTTATAAACCTAGGGCAGATAATCTCATTTTTATTTATTTGTTTTGGAGAAAAATAGTGTTTTTTAAAACAATATTCAAAAACAAATTTAATTCTCGAATAATGTATAAATATCTTTGCCTTAATATTAAAAAACAAAATTAAAATTTATCCAATATCATTTTCTTCAACAAGTCATATCGCCTGAAATTATAATAAAAGTTATAATGTGAATTTTTAATTTATATGTATCAATTTTATATACTAGAAGTATATATTTTTTTAACATAAATTACTTCCTGTTTTATATATATATATATATATATATATATATATAATTTGTTATGATAAGCATTATAATATTAACTTTTAATTCATATATATCAATGTCAGATACTAAATTATTTTTTTCTAGTAGGATGTTAAAAAAATTATACATTAAGATTTTGTTAAATTATTTTTATATTCATGATTTTGCCTTTATACGATTTTATTCCCTACAAGCTAACCCTGAGAATTTTCCACGTGAAAGAAAAGGTACTAAACTTAAAATTGATCGGGGGATT
>Ga0307517_10009147_pt1 | contig 14100 bp, 8 predicted proteins | sample 23_EM_MG_FD_194515 | JGI IMG/M metagenome (GOLD analysis project Ga0307517, IMG submission 194515) | Populus trichocarpa ectomycorrhiza microbial communities from riparian zone in the Pacific Northwest, United States - 23_EM | ecosystem: Host-associated > Plants > Roots > Unclassified | place...
GCAATGTTACTCTCCCGACATTTGACGTTTTAATCCTTTATATTACATGATTAATTATGAATTAATCCTTATAACTTTTCACTGAGCTACGAAGAGTGCCGTGATTAAATTGAATGTTTGATCTGATGAAGAATCATGTGGTACCAGTTGGCAAAACATATCAACGTTGATGGTGTGGCAGATTTGAGAGGTCCCGTTGCAGTTCTCGTAGCTATCCTGAGCCTATTCATGTCACACTCTCGTCTTGATCATGCCATCTCATCAATCAATGTTCATTCTTGAGAAAATTAAACCATCCTACTCTTTCTAGCAAGAATCCGGGCACGTGTCTTTGAATATTCGTTGAAAATTAAGATAATTATCGATGGCAGTATTATAACCAGTGAATTTTTTTTTAAAAAAATATTCACCGTAAATTAAAAAAAATCAACGACCCTACGAGTAGATAATGGTGATTAAGATAGTATTTAGCTATCGTTTTATAATTAAAAAAAAAACATGTTTATCTTGACTCTTTTATATATAGATTTTATGTTCTTCGTATACTAATTATTACACTAATTAATCATGTTTATCTCTTCATTTATCATGGCTAACTTTTTTTATAAGTGACTCCATGAGCACTAAGAAATACTATTTAATCGATGATCAATTATGGATTTTAAAATGGATTTCACGTTAAATATTACTTTCTTTATAAGTGACTCCACGAGCACTCCAAAATTCTATATTTAATTGATGATCAATTGATAATTTGGATTCTGAAATGGATTTCAGGTTAAATATTTTTTCATAAGATATTATTGGACTAACTTTCACTTACTTATTGACTTTAGTAGAATTACCTTGACCATAAAAAAATTACATTGACTGTCCCAAACATTTACCTACGAAAATAAAATGCTAATGTAATATTCCCTCAGAAGACCAAATAAACGGATGGCAAACGAGGGGGGCCCAAATTAATTCTACTACTAGATTCAAGTGACCTCTTTGACCATGACACGTGTCCTGTTTCTCAAAACCACTAGACTGCCTTTTTATTTTTTATATAAACATAGATTTTCAGGATAGCTTGCATGTATTTTAATTAATTTTACAAGTTTTAAAATTAATAACAATATAAATTTTTAATAACTCTAAAATTTATAAAACTCAAACTAATAACTTCTAAAATATAAATATAAAACTTATCAATTAAACTCATTTTATTTTTCTACACCGGAGAATGTGAAAGAGAAAGACTCGTCTACTTTTCTTAAGAACTCGATGCCCCCAACGGTCACCTCTTCTTGTTGTTTTATATATATATATATATATTTGTTATTTTCTGAATTTTCGTGGCCTTTAAAGCCTCCGGGCACCCGTTAGCTGGTGGCCCACGTGGCCAATGAAAAGCAACGAGGAAGGGAGGGGTGGTTGTGATTAGCTTGATTGTGTCATGATCATAGACGTGGTTGCTTTCGTGCAATGGTGGTTTTTGCAGCGTAGGAAACAAGATATTGATTTTTATAGGCGAGGAAAGTGACCTTTTGCATACCGGGCGACCATCCGCTGCTTCACTTTGTTCATTTGTGGGATATTATTTGATTCTGTTTTTAGATTATACGTAAGTGATTCTAATTTGTTTGGTTGTTACTTCTGAGAAGGAAAACAGGAGTTTTGGGCGTCTATTATTTGCTTTTTGGTATTGCGTTCACAAATGCGTTGGAATATATTTTAAAAGTATGTTTATAAAAAAAAAATATCAAATTAATATGTTTTAGTGTTTTTTAATAATTTTAATGTACTAAAATATTTTAAACAAATATATTTTTAAATAAAAAGTATTTTTATAAAGTAATATACATCACAATACCAAACATAAAAGTTTGTATCATGTGTGATTTATACATGTTATGAGTTGGAAGTAATTAGTCATTTTTTTTTTAATTTTTCTTTTGGTGTAGGTTGATAATTTACAATTTACATATTGTATAAAAAAAATGGGTTTCAAAAATCCTAAAATTACAGCGAGAGATAATCCTAATTTAATAAACTTTGAATGCTAATAGTTCTTGACTTTTATAGAAAAAAAATAACGTAAAAAATGTTTAAATAGTAACTAAAATAGACCTTATTAACGAGAACTCAAATCAAATAAAATTTTATGTTTAATGAGGAAACAAATAAAAAAAAATCAAAATAACAATTTTTAGACCCGGACATGGTCTGTCATGGCACAGTGTTAGCATGACCCCATTAAAAATTGAGCATATAGAATACGGTAAGAAAATCTAAGTTTGATCTAATAATTTGATTAAAAATCACAAACAAGTTTGATTCGTTAGAACTTCCTATGGGTTTGGACTTAACAATCTGAACCATATACGATTTAGCATGTTAGCAATAGCTAAAAATCACAGCAGGTTTCGAGTTCGAGTCAGGGCGTGCACCTCTTGTAAGAGTCTGGGACAGTCGGGGTTTTACTCGCTCATCTGGGCCCACAAAGTGCACTTTCTGGGGGTGGAGTTTTCTCCGATCCAAAAAAAAAAAAGCTGGATACCCTACACCTTTTCATTTCTTTTAAATTCGATGACTTTCAATGTGCGCGTTTTTCATTATATAATTAAAAAAATAGTGTAAATGATGTAAATTAGCTTGCAGCTCAATTAGAATTCACATTTTACGGCTCTAAGAGTTTTTTAGTCCAAGCTTCTACGTTATCACAATAATGCATTTACACGAATTAAGTCTTCACAATAATTTAGAATGTATTATTTATATTTTTTTATAGGTGAAATGCTACTTATTTAATCCGGAATACGCTTCAAATCACGACTCTTTTTTTTCCAAAGAAGAAAAAAATTAAGTTTGATAAAGAATTTCTTGAATAAATGTCATTAATGAGACAAGGGTAGCACCTGATATACTTGAAATGCAGCTCGATAGTTTATTTAAAAGTGTGCTTGCGGTTATTTTTTAAAGTGTTTTTTATTTAGAAATGTATTAAAATAATATATATATTTTAAAAAAGTTATTTTTTATATCAGCGCATTAAAATGATCTAAAAACATATTAATTTGAAATAAAAATAAAATAAAATAATTTTAAATTTTTTTAAAATATTTTTAAAATACAAAAATAATCATGACTGTAACATGAAAGAAGTAATATCTAGAGAAATATTGTCAATTTTTTAGGGTCATGTAAACAATAATTCTCCATGAAGCTGGTTATTTTCTGAATGGAGTTATACACATCAACAGTAAATTGATTGCACTTGCGGCAGATTTTAGTCCATACATTAATTCAACAAGCCAACATCGTATACGAGGATGATTGCCTATGCAACGTTTTTTTTAAAAAAACAAAACTATAAATAATTCTGCCCTCTCACAAAACACAGAAAGTCTTCTGGGCACACTTGAAAATGCGGTTGACCGTGGTTTTTCAAAATTTTAAATTTATTTTATTGAAAATATTTAAGGTAATATTTTTATATTTTTTTATTTATCAATATAAAAAATAAAAAATATTATTTTAAAATAAAAAATAATTTCCACAGCAATCTCACGCAGACTCATCTCATCATCCACCTTAAAGTCACACACAGAATATTGGATGGATCCTTTTGATTTTCTATATTTTGTCATTTATTTCATTTTTTTTCTTGGCATATTCTAGACGGGTCCTACTGTCGAAATACTGACAAGCCATTCACGCCCCTTGAAGATTTGATGGAATTCTGGGAGTTTTATCATAATCTGTGGACTAGTAAATGCAGTGGCGTCAATCAAATCTCAATCAAGAGTATTTTGAAGGTGATTTACATGGTCCCTCAAACTAGTCATCCGCTGAAAATTATAAAGGACTGGTTTAAAATAGTGGGTTTTGGACTGTATACTCGTTGCTAGCGAGGCAAAAATATATGTTTGTTATTGAGAATGTTAGAGAGTGTGGTAATAATTATTTTTAAAAATATTTTTTATTTTAAAATATATTAAAATAATATTTTTTTTATTTTTAAAAATTATATTTGATATCAGCACATCAAAATAATCTAAAAACATCAAAAACATATTAATTTTAAAAAAAATATTTTAAATTTTTTTTCAACGCGTTTTCCAACCGCAGTGCCAAACACTAATGTACGAGCCCCGTGTAACATCTTTCTTTTAAATCTTGAAGCAAAGTATTATCTAGGATAATCTGTGACCGACACTAAATCAATATAAATTAATTATTTTATTAAATTAATGTTGTTAATTTATATTGATTTGATCGAGTTAAAATATGTTAATCGATTGATTAATAAATTAGGTTTCATCAAATTAATATAATTTTTTATTTCAGTTTAAAATTCAACTCAAATCATATTCTTGATAGTGATTTTTTCAATTAAAAAACGACATGTCCGGTTGAACAACTCTATTTTGAATTATTTAAAGATTCATTAAACGACACCCTCCTGTTTACGTGTGTGTTTTTTTAATCAGAAATTAAACATATTTTATTTTATTTGAGACAATTTTTATTAACGGCCCCAACCTTATCCACGTTTATGTTGGCCGAGGAAAAGAACAGTCTGCCTGGAAAATCAATGAAGGTGGGGCCACTTAATCAATGATGACTCAGAAGCACAACGAGTGGAGAATAGCTGTCACGGGGTGGCTAGAAAAATGCTTCAGCTCGAAGGCAACATTACTGTCTTAAACTGTGGATCAATATAACCCATGGAATAATTCATTCGATATTAAACTCGGCCCGGCTTACTTGTTGTATTGATTTGGTAGCCCACCGGTTCAGAGGTTGACGCTTGCCGAGTTAATTTTAAAAATAACCACATGTAAATATTTTTAGATGTTTTTATAGTTATTCGTTGTATTTTTTTAATCTCATTTATTTTTATGTTTCAGAAGTATTTTTAAAAAAATAAAATTTTATTATTATTTTCTTTACTTTAAATTAATTTTTTGGTATTTTTAGATTATTTTGATGTATTAATGTCAAAAATAAATTTTAAAAATAAAAAAATATTATTTTAATATATTTCTAAGAAAAAAATACTTTAAAAAATAACCACAATCACTCTTCAAACACCCCTAAGTTGATTATAATTGAAATTGAAAAACATTATATAATCAGTTTTTATTTATTTTTCTAAGATTACATATATATATATATATATACTTTTATAAAAACATTTTTTTTCTGATAAATTATACTTTTAAAAGTTAAAAAAATTATATAATTGAAAAGCACGACAATGATAAACGGAACCTGAATCTTAAAAGTGGGATTGGTGAAAGTGACCACAGTGGTTCCCTGGTTGGCTTGGCTGTTTTCATCTTCTAATAATATACTGTCGCTGTTCGTGAAGGATAAGAACAAGCCAGAATAATGCTGATATCTTTTCGCGCGAGACTGAAAATTGCTGCCTCCTTTCCTTATCTTCTGCAACAATCAACGATTTATTTGTAAAAGATAACAAAAGGTTTTCATTTCCTACATTCCTAGTCTTGGTGTGCGATCGGTATTGAATTTCAAATTACTTTTTCTCTAAAAGCAATGTTAAAAAACTCGAAATAAAAAGTCTTGCAAAGTTCAGGTATTGAAATCATGATCGTTTGACTACAGATTTCCTCCCGAGAAGGATCTCTTTTCTTCTTGGAATTTTCCTCTTTATGACTCGGATTCTCTAATTTGAGCACATTGGAAGAAGAATATGCGCCAGTATTGAGTAGATTTGTCAGATCCGGCTTGAGATCTGACGCGGTTTAGGATTCAGGCTGTTGGTTTAACCTATGGGTTAGCCCGCCCATCACCGGATCAATTATTTTGTTCGAAACATGATCATTTCATTTCTTTTTAATTTCTTGAAGTTGATGTTGTCTGGTGGGTCTCGCTCAAATTTGACGGAGTTTACTTATTGGATCATTCTTGTTCGGCAGGTCAATGTCAAAAAAATGCCCAGGTGAAGCTCCAGGTGGTCAGGTCATTGGATCGATCCATTGGGGCGCACCAAGTTTAATAACTATGTTCTTGAGCACATTCACTAAAAAATTGTCTCTCATCAATGGCCCTGAAAACAGCTAATATAGTAATTCACAATTTCCATCATCCACAAATATTCTGATATGATAATCTGTATTGTACCTCGCGCGGCCATGAAACTATCAGCATGAACATCACAAAAACATACATGGAAAGGAGAAAAAAGCATGGCAAAAATCCCATCTAAGATCCCAACCACTTCAATCATCTGCGCACGAACCGACTAACAATCCAGTGAATCTGTTGATCAAATGAGCATAACAACAAAATGTTTAACCATCTTTGAACTTCTTATGAAGTAACAAGTGAAAAACTTGCTTACTGATCCGAGATGCTTACCATGTTATTTTCAGGAGCTGCCCAGCAGAATCCTTGTATTGTAATAACAGCTAAGTTAGAAGATACGAGAACGAAAATACTCAAAGAATGCTTTCCCATCCACTCCAATACAAATGTCAAGCATCTGTAATCATATACATCTACCTGTAATAAAGAGCAAAACCAATGTTTTCATCACTGTCCATGTTTCGAAAATAGAAATGATACACTTGTTTTTGAGAACTTACCAACAAGTATAAAGCAGAATATGCGATTCCTGCTGAAGCGGAAGTGATCAGCATATAACTAAAAGTGTATAAAGATTTGTTCACAGGATCGCCTGAAAAGAAAAAAGGAACAGAGTCGAAGATTCAAATGCTATGGTGCAAAATGGTTTCGATCATGAGTCGTTAAAGTTCATACCTATAACAGCAAGGAGCAACCCAACTACAAGAAGTGAAAATGAGAATAGGGTCCAGTTCTCCATGCGTCCCTTGTGGTCCTGAAAGACATTTGTGTAACATCATATGTAATCTGTTAATAGTACTGTTCAAGGTACTCAAAGAAGCAACATATGCAAATAAAACGGTTTTGGTACTTATGTTTCTATTTAAATCTTGTAACTCCCATTAAATGATTAAGAACAATTATTATAAGAACTAAATAGAGAATGAAGAAGACAACTACATTCCACCTGTAAGTGAGCAAGAAGATGTCCATATTGAAGTCCAATTATGCAGGTCACTGCAGCTGTTAAGGAGCTGTGGATACAATCGTTGTTAGAAGGTCAAAGAGAATTTGAGTCACACTTCCATATCAAAGGGTTATTTGCACCAAGAAGATATCCTTCTTATGTGTATGAAGAGAATTACAAGGAAAGATAGAAACCCTTGAACTGTGTAAGCTGTCAGGATGCCATGAGACAAAACTGCCACTAAGACCGAGGACGTAGTCCTACTAAACAGGCACCAAACTGATAGGGGGTAGTTTAAGTACGAATATTCAGGTGAGTACAATAAAATTCAGAAGAACTGAGTTCGAGGAAGAAAAGCATAAAAGAAGTTTGATTGCCCACCTTAAAACACCCTCAGGATCAAAAGGAGCATGACACCAGGAAGCTGAATTGTCAGGAACTTGGCCATCGGTGGACATATTGCACTCCTTATAAAGTGAAATTTCATTATAGTCAATGGATTACGTGAACGAATAGACACAATATAAAGTGAACAGCTTAGGATACCTTCAGGTTTCTGTAAACAGGTTTTTTATATAGGTGATCAATGCCAAGTATATAGCGATCAATCATTCCAGCTGAATTACAAGCAGGTCCAAGATCGCCTCTTAGAGAACATTTTACCTGTGTCAATTTGGGTAAGTAGGGATGCATGCAATCTCATGAACTGGACATCAAGTGATAAAATTTTAGGGTCCTCACCATGTAAACGTAGCTGTGATTTGTCGGAAACACAGAAGAAGTTGCATTGGACATTTCAAATTGCCAATCTGGAACATATAAACCATACAATAACCCCAGGTATATTGCAGATAGTGAAAATGCCACACACCTAGAAAACAGAAATCTTTTAGTCAATGAAACAGGAAAGGAATGCAAGTTGTTGGCTATAGTAGTTCATTCTGCCTACTAAATTAAAGGAAACAAAGAATCAGCAATCATCATATCAAAAAATGATCTAGGTTGTAAAGGAAATAATCCATCGAGTCTCTTGATCTAATCATATCTGTCCATCTTCCACTCAGTGCTCCTTATATTATGAAACACGAATCCGCATGCCAGTGGCATGGTCTTTCTTCCATGTACATGTTTTTCTTGAACATGAGTTATTCAATTCAAATCAGTCCCACTTACAAGCTCATGAAAGTAAGAGAGCGAAAGGAAACAAGGTCTGATACTTAGCATCAACATTAGAATGAGATTATCAAAGTGAAAAGATGCTGTTATTACACATGGTTTATATTTGAAGTTTTAGAGCGAAACTCAATTTCAAATGTTAAGCTTACCAATGCCAGTAATAACTCTTGAGAAAGCTTACTCCTCTCCGTGTTCGACATGAAAGCCAAATCTCACATAAAGCAGCAACTATGTATCCAACAGATATTTTCTGGCTTGAAAGACAGCTAACACAAGTTAAGAAATTGCGAGCATTATATACAGAATGAAACATGCAACTTGTTAAAGGAATCAAACAAAGGCCATAATAGTCATGTGCAGTGCTTTGAGTATCATGCGGGTACTGCTAAGGTGTATGTCCTTGCACCTGACCAGAATGACAACGACAAAAAGTAGAACAGTATGTTTGTAATGTAGTAGATACATATCAGTGTGGCTAATTACCCTGCCCATCCACTTCAGTTGATCAGGAAACTGATGTGGCTGCTTGTATGCAATCACTTCTTTAGCAACATCTCAAGGCAGAGTGAAGTTTCCCAGTATTTCCTCATAAAATTGACACTCCTCTATACTACTCTCTATACTTGTCCATGTGAGGAGTCAAATTAAAATCAGTACTAGCAATATATGTGTGTGTCAAAACGAAATATATGCTAATGAAGGCAAAAAATCCCAAAAGCAAAGAACCATGAACAGATTATTTCTCACTGGAAAACTCTCCAGTAGTTCAGTGTCATCGATTGAAAAATCAATGCACCTGCAAAATTCCAAGCCAGCGTATTCTTTTCATGTCAACACCATACGTCAAGGAATTTATTCCATGAAAGTAGCCACCTGAATTCAAAAGGGTGTGTGCCATATTACATACAGAACTCATTGTAAGATTTCACTTCCCGAGTGCATGGAAATTATTGATAAGATTACCTTGAATAACCACACCTAGCAAAAATAGTTTTATTGCCTTTAGCACTGCCTTCCATGTGGCTTCGATTCTGTTTGGTACTTTCTGAAAACGTATATAGACAGAAAGCTTTCGATTCAAGTGAACCAGGAAGCACAAATGTCTTTTCTTAAATTAAGAGTGAGTGATATTACCTTGTAAACAAGTGCAAGAGAAACTCCAGCAATAAAAAGAAAGAAGGGCATCACAGAATCTGCCAAGTGAAGTCCATTCCAAGGAGAATGAGCAATAATGGGAATAATCGCCCCACCATAATCAACTAGCATCATTAGCTGAAAGCAACCAATATCCAATGCAAATCATAATCAAGCTTAGTTATTCATGAAGCTTGCATCATGCATGCTTCGACTTATGAACCAAACGAAAAGTTCAGGTTAAGGCAAGCTTTTCAATTCTTGATTTCAAGAGAGTAGACTTTGCCAAATTTTTCTCAGAAAACAAACAGAGCGACCCCAGAAAGTCAAGCCAGTTCAAGAAAATAAAACACAATTCAGAGCTTTTAAACTAAACCAAGATTGATATATATATATAAAAAAAAGAAGAAGACAGGGAGCTAAGAGCTTACAAAGACGCAGAGACCACGAAATACATCGAGAGAGGCAGCACGTGGGGGTTTCTTACTGGTATGTAGTTGTTCTTCAATGTCTAGCAATGGCTTGTGTAATAAGTCTGCCATTATTTTCAGTGAAGATCAAAAGACCATGTTAATTTACAGAGCAGACAAGTAAAGTGAAGAGGAAGGTGGCCTAGGGGAGGACAAAACCTGACGTGGCATAGGGTGATTGGTTACATAAGAATGCCAGAGGCGACATTAATAGAAGTCGTTATTTTGGTTAAAAAAATATATAGATTTATTATTACAAGTCCACAAATGTTTATATCTCTTCGGATTCTTTTTTCATATTATAAATTAGGACTAATAAAAAGGAAAAAGAAGAAGAATTGAACTAGAAAAAAAACTAAATTAATTAGATAGCGTTTATTTATTGTTTTAAGATTAAAAAAAACCAAGATAGTATTTGATTAAAAAAAATAAAAATAAAAAATAAATATATTTTTAAATAAATTTACGTGTTTTTAAAACATAATATCAGAAGATATGTTACTCTATGATCATTGTATTTATTTATTTTTATATCAAAATAGTAACAAAACTCTACTAATTACAGACTCGCAATTTTCTTCTTCTCGGTTCAATTCTCTCTTAATTATGCTCCATGTTCTCAATCAATATAAAATTTATAAATACATTGGAAACAAAATTCGGGACCTATCTTGAGCTCATTTATAGAGATTTTGGGCCTGAGCGATGGCCCTTAAACCACTAGAAAGGATCCACGGGCTCCATCATTCCCTACTAACATTTTCAATTGACAATTCTCTCTCTCTCTCTCTCTCTATATATATATATATATATATATACACACACACACACACATGAAAACCTATTATTAAAAAAACAAAATTATTTTGTTGAAAGAAACATTACAAGATATAAATTATCCTTATCAAATACCATAATATATATTATTTTTAACCGTTGAGATAATTTTTTCATTGTTGGGCCTCCTTTAATTCCGATGCCAAGAGCAGGCCTTGAGCCCATGTCTTGTAATCAAGCCTTTGGCATGGTCTTATCAATGTAAGCTTTCCTGTTTTTTTGAAAGGAGGAGTTGGAGAAAAATCATTCCAAAGCCTGAAGTCTGAGAGATTCAGTACCCTGTAAGAAGCAGTGACCGGAGAAGATGATCGTGTGTGTCGCGGTCGTCGGTCATCAGGTACACCGCCTCCCATCTCCCACATTCATTCTATGATTATCTAATCTTTTGATGAAATCCGATGACTGTCTGTCAAACAGAACAATCCACTGTACATACAGAGTTTTACTGAAGCAGATGATGCACTCAAGCTCCACCACATAGTTCACTGCTCCCTTGACGTTGTTGATGAGCGAGGTTGGCCTTATTTATGCTTAATTTGGTTCTAATTGACCCATATGTGTGTAGATTTATTATTTTTATGAACTGGGATGTGGCTTAATTAAAAAATATTTGTTAAGATTTATTGTTTCCGTGAACTGGGTTTGGCTTGTTTGAGATTTTTTTCAAGATTTGAGCTTCTGGGTTCATATTTTTTCTAGTTGGTTTATGGCATTATTGTAAGTTGTTAACAAATTTGGAGATTTGAGCTTCAGGGTTCATAATTCTCAGATGCATTTTAATATGCCTTTTGTTTTGTTTGGTATCTGATTGTGACTGAATTTGTGTAGTGAATAATCCAAAGAAATCTGGGCTGACATTGAATGAGACATTTCTTGGATTGCTTTATCCAACCGAGAATTATAAAGTGTAAGAAGTTTTTTTGGTTGTTCGATGGTTGAAATTGCTTCAGCATAGTGTAGTTTATGGCGAGGTTGGTGTCCTGATATAATTTATTGTTGTTGCTGTTGTCTTCAGGTATGGTTATTTGACCAACACGAAGGTGAAATTCATCTTGGTCACAACTGATTTAGATGTCAGAGATGCAGACGTCAGAAATGTAAGCATTTCTCTGCGTGTAGTCTTAATTTACTTGTAGGATCCAGATTAGAATTCACTTTCTATCTCAATTCTATCCCATGACTATGCTCTATTTGTTAGAAGCTTAGATGTGGCATTGCTAAGTTGTGCCAACACATTGTGCATCAAGCTCCACTGGATATTGTAGATGTGATTTTCTTAATAGCAGTGCAGGGTTCTTTGCACAAAAGTAGATGTTATTTCAAATTTGCTTAGACAGCTAAAATCCAGTTAACTTTTCTATCCATGTCTGGCGTGGCAATGGTTGTTGGGTCTTGTGGTAATTTTGAGATCTCACAGCTTATCTACTTAAGAGAGTCTTTCTGGAGATCTTACAACTTGTTTTTCACGTGTCATAACTGGAACAACATTGCACATAGTATATCTCAAATATTGGAGGTATGGTGATGGGGGACAGATTCTAATAATCTGCCTACAAGGGCTGCAAGCTCCTTAAATTATCTGTTCTATCTTGAAGCAGTTGGAGGTGGTGGGGATTGTCCACCAAGTTTCCATCAATAATTCTGCTGTACTTTGCATGGAAATTTTTGTTTGTTTTGCTGATTGTTTGGCCTCTCTTCCGGGCTTTGAATTAATTTTGAAGTCATATATTTGACCATTCCAGCCATTGTATGCAATAGGAGCATCATAGTGGAAAAGTAGAAGTGTTTATATTGTGTGAACTAGATACTAATATAAAGTGAATGTGATGGGTTGTTCTATGAAACAAGGTTTCTCTGTTACCAAAAGGACTCAAACCAGTCTATGGAGACCCTGAGATATCCCACCGATTTTTGTGTCAATGTGGCTGTTACTTATCTGCCAATTAATCATCAAAATGATAGCATAAGTGCATAACTACTTGCTTGGTATGAGTCGTGCCTGATTGTTTCTGTTTCAATATTTTCTTGGTGCTTTTGTAGTTTTTTCGGAGATTCCATGCTGCATATGTGGATGCAGTTTCAAACCCTTTTCACGTCCCGGGTAAAAAGATCACGTCCAGAACTTTTGCAGAAAGAGTAAGCAACATCGTCAAGTCATTTGGTTTGAGCTCAGCAGGCTAAATTCAGCGACTTCCACTTCTAAACCTGCTGGATTCCTTCATGCAACCATTGGATATTGCCATTTTCTTTTCATTACCCTTTTCATGCTCTCTGCTTTGGATAGTAAGTGAACAAATATATTGTACTAAATTGGAATCTGAGTTGCAGCTAAGAAAAAACAAGTGATTTTACCTCTTAATTAGAGATGGTTCATTTTTATTTTTGTGCATATTATGCTTGAAAAAACTTGACAAAAATCACAAATGTATCTTTGTGTGTTATCTTTTCGTTCTATATTTTGATGTATGCTATATTTACTATGACATTATTTGCAATAATGTTAAACGATTAGTTGACTGGCTCCCATCCAACTCTTGCATCTATATATTTGCCAAGCAGACACAATACAGTCGCAGCCGTGCTGGACAATAGGGAAGCATTCCTCAGTCTATTTTCTTTTTGGCTTATTATGTTTCAAGTCGTAGCTTCATTGATAAGCATTTCATTCAGAATCCGGAAGCACTCAGCTAAAGAAAATTTATTCGTCCCTGAAAAAGGGAATGGCTTGAGAGCCTGATGAGGTTCATCGAAACCCAAAATGAATATTCCTTTTTTGACAAACTGAATTGGGAAGGAACCACACAAAAGTGGGCACTAACCCGACCTCCGAGATCACAATGGGAGCTAGGAAATGATATCACTAAGCAGGACACATCAATTTGCGTGCTTGCTTTTATATCTCGATCCCGTCTCCATGTCTTGGGTATCCTGACGTAGGTACCTGGGCTGAAAGAACCTCACCGAATCAAGATTTAAACATTTTCTTGAAATGACAAGAAACTAATATCATAAGTTTCATAATTCATTAAACAGAACCCCTAACCTTGATGGGAGTAAACCATGAGGGAGTGTAGAGAGGTGGAGAACCTCGTATGGGAAGGCCAAAACCTGCCCACCTACTGGGGAAAAGGGCAAACAGAATAAGACCATAGCTTGCTTAATGCTCATTGATTTTCCATCACCTTTGCAGCCTCATGAAATCACTTGGTTGCAAAGATTGCCTTGTAAAATCTTATATTTTTAGTTCCCAGTGTGTTCTTCGTATTATACGATATCCAAATCCTGCTTAGCTATGATTTCGAGAGGTATTTGAGAATCTGATAACGGTTATTTTTTAAAATATATTATTTTAAAAATATCTTAATTTTTTTTATTTTTAAAAATTATTTTTGATATCAATACATTAAAATAATTTAAAAATACAAATAAAAAAAA
>Ga0307517_10009148_pt1 | contig 14099 bp, 18 predicted proteins | sample 23_EM_MG_FD_194515 | JGI IMG/M metagenome (GOLD analysis project Ga0307517, IMG submission 194515) | Populus trichocarpa ectomycorrhiza microbial communities from riparian zone in the Pacific Northwest, United States - 23_EM | ecosystem: Host-associated > Plants > Roots > Unclassified | place...
TATACCACTCCTGCCTAAGATCTCAAAAATGCTTGAAAAATGCGCAATTAAATTCCTCCACAAGGACTCAATGTATTCATAAGTTAAAACCTGATCCTATAGGTATAATATAGAACTTTAGGACAAACCTAAGGATTCTAGGAATGTGCCAGAACTCATGAAACAAAGAATATATCACTGTAGAAGTGCAGATTGATGGCTTATGCCGTATATAGATTGCTTATGCTGCATTGGGATGACCTTATGTCTCTTTTGGAACACCTTAATTTGGCATAACTTATGTCTAAATCCGGCATAAGGTTGCTCCAGACATGGCACATGCACTGCCGTGGCTGAACTATTTTGCAGGGGGTGCAAAATCGTTGTTAGAATTTTGCCATCACATTTTCCGGTCACCTAGTATCCTTATAAGGAAGTTCACGTGACTGCTAAATGTTAACTTGCCATCCATTTTGCACCCCCGGCAAAACAGTTCGGCCACGGCGGTAATAGGCACCATGCCCGGATCATAGCCCGGGAAGCGGATCTCCATGTTCCCATGATACTGATCATTCGCAACCTCGAAATTCCACCGAACAACCATTTAATCCTTGATCTCTGGCCAGCATCACCGCAAAACATTCGCTATTCCACCATTCAGTTCGGTCATTAACCTACGTGCAAAGATCGGCCTTCTTGAATGCCTCTAGGTGTCTGAGTCTGAGTCCTTTTTATAGAACGTTTCTGTACGTGTGCTTCATGGCGGAGTGCAGCAACCCACAACCTCCGTCCCGAAATTTGAGCGGAGATAGGTTTGGATAGGTCTCATTGTTGACAACCATATTGACAAGCATCACAACTCTCAACGGAACCTGAGAACATGCATAGTAACTTCCGGGACTCTTGTCACCAAGTCACTTAGATTTTTCGGATTCACCCACCTCTTCCCCTATCATGGGGATTTCTCTCCTCTACGACGATGCTAACCCTGTGCTCACCTACTACGGCACACAGTGGGCGCATTCGACGGGTGTAGGCACCGTCTTCAACGGCACTATAAGTGTTTGTCATGCAGAGATCCAGAACACGACTTTGCCTCCTTCTCTCAGCCTCAATTTCTATGGTAGGTATCGAGTTTCTTTCAGCTTCGAGGACTGCCTTAATTGTCGGTGCAAATAGGTTCTGAATTCAATCTCTATGGACTCCTTACGAACGGCACAGCAATGAACTATACAATCGATAGCAGCAGTGTTCGGGCCGCCATTTTTTCATCCAATGTGGTCGGAAAGGTAATAACCTTATCTCAACCTCCTTTTCTTCAATTGTCGAACGTTGACTGAACCGCTATAGAACGGTGCCAACATATGGAACCTGCAAGGATTAGACAACAACGCATACCACACCATCGAACTCTTTCCCTCAGGCGGCCTCCTCACTGTCGACTACATCACGGTTACTCCCAACAAGTACTCGACACTCACGGGGCGCAACCTAATTCTCGATGATGCCGATTCCGCACTTCTGTACTCTGGGAATTGGTCTAATTCGACTGGAGATTTTGGGGTCGGAGTTCCGTTCAAGGGAACAATGGCAGGGACCGAGAAAATAGGTTCCTCGATGAAGTTCAACTTTATTGGTGCGTATCCTTGGCGCAGACGACGAGATGACATTCCTGACGAGTATTAAATTAAGGAGCCTCGATTTCAGTTTACGGACTTTTAAACCAGTTAGCAGGGAAATTGTCAGTGTCGTTCTCCATTGATGGAAAGACACCAACGACCTTTCTTCCCTTCGACGGATCGCAATCCGCCAACATATCGTCCTGGCATGCTCAACAATTTTACCGTCAAGACCTTGTCCCTGGAAACCATTCCATTCTAATTACTTTGGACGATGTTACAGAATCACAGGTTCGTCGCAAACATAACCTTCTTTCTCTACCTGAAATATTTGCCCAGAAACTATGGATCGATTCTGTGGTTTTCGAAGGTACTAGCTCAACACCTCTCAATCAAACTAGCAGCGTGAGTGGGACAGGAAGCGGAAGTGGTTCCATTAACTCCACTTCGTCTGGCTCCAAATTCTCTAATGCAGCTATCGGAGGGCTCATCATAGCTGGTATCGTTCTTATGGTTATTTTTCTCTACATTCGGAGGAGAATTCAACGAGCTATGTCGAATACAATGGGAACTTCGTCCCCGGGGAGTCAGTCCTAACCTTGCTTTTGGCTTTAATCCCTCTAACCTCTTCCCTCATCGATGTGCAGACTTAAATTCTTATGTGCCTTCAATTCCACAACCACCACCACAACCGCAACCGCAACCATCTCAAATTGTGTATGTCATGCAAAGTGCCCCCCCTATGCCCTCAATGCCACATTCCTGGCCGAACACCAGTCACAATGTCCCTTCGAGTAGTATCGCCATGCCGACCCCCTATAGTCAGCCACAGCAACAGTACCAAGCACCACAGAGTCCACCTCCGAGGTTTGAAGCGACACACACACGGCCTTACAGAGATCCGCATCCTGCCCCTTCGGCAATAATGCCGCCCCCTCCGCCTAGAGAAACGACTGCAGTGCCGAACCGTTCCACTCCCCCGGAAATGGATGCCGGTCCTGTTGATGCCCCTCCTCCTTATAACGAGAACTTATATATACCATAGTCGACTATCGGTAGACCATTTGGTGTGTCGCGCTTCTTGGCCCAATTACTATTAGGTTTTTCTCCGGGTTATAAATTATGATATGTACTTTCCCCCTTCATGGCACCTGCAATTTGTAGGAATGCACAAAGCTCTGGTTGTTCAGCGTCCTTCCGGGTACCTGCTGAGTTCTTGTCCAAAATACGGCCAACTTCTAGATAAGTTACATGTGATACAACGGCGTTTAGACGAGTGCAAAAGGTGACATTTATAGCCATTTCCAGATGCCTGCGAACAAGGCCAGTCTTGGCACATCCCGCCTTCGGTTGTCTTTCGTTAATTTGCACATATGTTCTCATATCCCGTTACCTTGAACCCAACTCAGAACAGATGCAAAAATATCGTACCTAACTGAAGTAAACACGTCAAATCTTTCTCCTAGCAAATGACCTCCAAACTTCAAAACCTAATACTGAAAACATTAGAGATATTTCTATTTTCTGCGACCTGAACCAAGCACGGACATATGCGTTTTCCGTCCCTAACATAACCAAGATATGTTTCTCATTTTTCCTAATGCGCAACAAGAACTCATATGCCATAGCATCATTGAAGGTCCCAAAGAGTTCCACTCCATGCGCACCACGCTTTCCCAATTGGCGAGTCTGCTGTGTGAAATGCGAAAAGGTCATGCGACTGACATATAATTCACAAATTGAATGGTTTGGTACAGCACTAATGCCGCCTTTCTCGACTGAAGAAAATGGAGTAAAATATCTGTTCCAATCTTTAGTTTCTGCAGTTTTCTTAGAGCAAAACTTCAAAGAGAAAGTATCATACCAATGGAATTAAATTTACATGGTGGATGCCGAAAGTCTATTACATGTATGAAACAACACCCAAAAAAAATGGACGTGAATACTGATGAAAATGATATAGAGAAATGCATAAGTGGCATGGTATGCGTAAGTGAAATAAGCAAGGAGTGGATCATAATAACAAAATCACCATGAAACAAGATATAAATCACTGCCTTGAGGCGATGGCGGAAAGCAAGACATCATAATCCAATTTTGCGGCTGATCATTCGGTCAACAAGTTGTCTCAAAAAATAAAGATTCGACAAGTGTACCTTTCAAGACGAGTTGCGTGAACACCCTTGCAAGAGCCGGTTCATCGATTTGTAGCCGTTGGATATTTTCATTACTGAGCTTCCATAAGACCGAGGGATGCTCAGCAACCACCGTCGAATTTCTTGGGGAGTCCGAAAGCGCCGACATCTCACCCGCCATCGTGCCCGCCATCATAGACTGGTCAAAATCCTGCACGACGTTCGCGAACTCATAGGATGCACGTAGGACGCCCGACTCAATGATGTACAACCCTGCGGAGGGGTCACCCTGTCTCCAAAATACATGGCCAGCAGGTACAGAAATGCGCTCAAAGTATTTGCTGATAAGTTGGAAAAGAAGCGGGTCGATGTCACCATAAGAGGAGAAAGCCTTCTTGAGTGTGTTGAACGGCTCCACGTCAACGTCAGATCCGGGTTCGGAAATGATTTCCGTTGCCATAGTTCGATCACCAGCTTCGCGCAGGTGAGAACGTCGCGGCGAACGAACGAACGACTCAACGAAATGACTGTAATCGATATCTGCATCTTGTCGACCCTGAATGGCTATCCCGTTCTGTCAGATTATTTGACTGACGCAAAAAGTATTCATGCAAAACCTACCGAAAGATGTCGGAGATGTTTCTATTTTTTGCGACCTGAACCAAGCACGAAGGTACGCGTTTTCCGTCCCTAGCATACCATTTGTCATTTCTTTATCGCAAGCCGAAACGAGAACTCACATTCCATGGCATCATTGAAGGTTACAAAGAGTTCCACTCCCCGCACACCAAGAGCCTCCACGTTCCGCAACGCTTTCCCAATTGGCGAGTCTGGTGTGAAGCCACAAAAGACCAATGTAATTCTCTTCGCGGAAAGTAGCCGGTGTATCCGCACGAACGCTTCAGCAGACGACATATCGATCCCAGAGACGAGCGACAAATCGAGCACAAGGAAGTGAATAGGGTGGTGTTCCCAATATGGTCCTTCGAGGAGATTTCGGATGGTTTCCTCGACATATGTGATCGTCCCGAAAAAGAGGAAGCCTGATGGAATTGGATTAACACCAAAACAGAAGACTACGACATACCTTGCAAACGAAGAATGGTAGTCTGTTTGGACACCTCTCTAATATACGCACGCTGGAGGCTCGGCCGACGCACAGCCGAAATCGAGAGATCACCCGTATACATGGCCCGAATACTTCGCAGTTGGGAATTCTGAACGACGAAAAAGAAACCTAGATAAACACCATGAGATCTGGGGACTTGAGCGAGAAAGTCATACGTACAACAAACGATAATACCAAACAAAATCCCAATGACGAAGTCCCAAACCGTCATTGCAACCATAATACCGACTATAGTGATATATTCTGACCTAAGCAAAACAAGTGACAGGTCAGTAATGTGAATAGCTGGCAATGTAAACAGAGGCGATGACCGACCAGGTAACGCGCTGTCTGTTGTCCCATAGAGCCTCTTTCACGAGGTCAATTCCCAACACAAAAATCAAAGCACCAACAACCATGACAGCTATTGCAATAGCCCGAGCCAGTCAATTATCAAATGAAAATGTGCAAACAATGTAACTCACGTAAGAAAGCAATGGGCCCTGCGCCGACAACAAGCAAACCAGCAGTGGCGATAGCAAGGAGGAATCCGGCAATACGATTGCCTCCACCAACGCGATAAAATCTGCCCACCTCAGTCAGTCTCTCTTCCTTTGTTCTCCCAAGTAAAATAGACGCACAGAAGCGTGTTTACATAAACAAGATAATTTGGACTTCACATCCACAAATGAGCAAGCTTTAATGAAGGGAGGATAGCGAGATTAGACATACAGGGTGCCAATAAGCCCCGCAAGAAAATTAGAAAATCCGTGTGCGACGAGTTCCTTGTTAGTGTCGACGTCATCGTTCAGAGAAACAGCTATAAACCACCATCAACAGAAAGTAGAGGAACAATGGAAACATTAGCTTACCGAGAGCAGGAATGTTCAGAGGTGGATGCAAAATATTGAAAAACAGCCTATCACGACCAATTTAGCCCGTTGGACACAGAAACTCTCAACCATAAACCTACAAAGCGAATTGAGTAGGCAGAGTCGACCACAAAGCACTGTAATGGACCATCCCAAAGTCTAGGAAGCGTAAAGATGATAAATACATAAGGCGGTTAGAAGCCAGTAAAATATTAACTCACCATAGTAGCTCCAGAACTTATGCCATGGTTCATGAGCAGACTTGCCCATATCGAATAACCACCCCGACCTACGGAGATCACCAAGATCAAGGCCGCGAGAAAATACCATGATGTAGAAAGAAATGGGAATAATGATAAAATCTAAGCCAATTGAAAAATCGAATTAAAAACGCCTTTTGAAGACAAGAGTGAGCAAGTTGGTACGTACAAGCAGGAAAGATAAGCTGATGATGATATTTATGCGTTATCAGCCTCAAGAGAATAGCGAGGCCTAGTGGGAGTGTCCAGAGGACGAGGTTGTGGGTACTGAGGAACATGAACTCGAATGTTTCCCAACTCATGGTGAAGTCGTCGTCCGATATACGCATGCTGACGGTCAGCCTGATGACGATTCCGTCAAATTAGCTTCCACAAAATTGTGATGTTCCGCATACTAAACCTGAATTTCAACTCACCCTGTCTCGATGAGGAACGCCCCAATGCCACCAATGCATCTATTCCATCAACGTTGAGAAATATTAGTTCAGGTGAAGAACATATTATTTATGGAGGAATGTACGTGCCCAACGAGTATATGACGAGGGAAGAAACCAACAACAACACCCAACTTGAGTGCCCCGAGGAGGAAGAAGGCCAGTCCTACACAATGTTGCATCACTAAAATCAGTATAATATATAACAGGACAACGAAATAACCTCACCTGTCAGGATCGAACTCAACGAATACGCAACAAGCGTAGTGGCGATGACCGCCAGAGGTTTATCTTCTCCGATCTGATTCGCAACGCTCGTCGCCATGATATGGAAGAAAGGCTAATTCAAAAAACGGTTAATCAGCCTCCCTACAAGTGAAAATGTAAAGCTATGGATGATGAACTTACCACGACCTCGATCATCATACTCCCATTCGCACCCGCGAAGCCCGATCCTCCAAGCGTATACACGAGTTGCGCCACCGCGGTGGTCAAGAAGAACATCGACACACCCATGGGTCCGAGGTCTGCGAAGACGCCCGTCGCTGGAAAAATAATCATACCATCTGGATGGGGAGAGTGAATTAATTAAGGACGATTTGATCAGGATCGGTCCCTCTGAGAGGCAGACAATGGAAAAGAAGAGAAGAGAAGAAAGTGGAGGTGAGCATAGATCACCACCGTGCCTCTGAGGGATATAGTACATTCGAGACTGGAGAGCACGACAAGGACCCATTCAATCGGGAGTTTTTCCCGATAATGGCTAGCCTCCAAGAACACTCCGAATAGTTCGGATTAGGTGTCCACTGATACGCATTACCGATGGTAGATGGGGTGGGCATTTAATACGACATATACGCGCTGTTCAGCTGACACGCGCACGGTGTTGGCGATGTGGAGACGAAGGGACGTCAAGGTACAAAAGCCGCACACAATGCGCCTTGGAAAAAAGTCTTCTGGTTCTGGACCAAAAATAGAAAGACGTTCTAAAAATAGACCACGTGCGGAAATAAAAAGGAGATATGAAGAAATTTAAGGATCAGGAGGAATACTCACAAGAAACTCCGTCCAAAATATTAAGTAAAGAACCCAACAACACCGCAGGGATCGCTTTGAGCGCCGTGAATATATGCACGCCCAGCGAATTCGCGTCATTCACTCTGGCATTCTGGAAGAATGTGCGTCGACCCCATCCTTCTTCGATTCCGATGGCCCCGTTAGATTGTGTTTGATTAGAGTCCCGAGAGTGCTCGTTGTCCTGTTGTAGTAGGAACCCGTGCATATGGGGGAGAGGAGGAGGACTCGAAGAACAAGAGGGTGATAACTTGTCATGGTTACTCAGCAAGGGTGTAATCTCATTCATAGACATGTATAGTCTTTCGGGTGAATGAGTTAGAGGCGTCGCGGGTCCCAAACGGTTCACAAGAGACGTTGGGCGCCAGTGTACATGGTCCCCATTAGGTGTGCGTTGTGGTGGCGATTGCAAGGACGGAAGGGAAGCTGCTCGGGGCACCCCTATTGGCGTGGCTGTCGGCGTGTTTTCTGCCAGTGGAGGGGACGGTATAGCGGGAAAAGGACTTGGGTTGTCTGGTATAGGTGGCGAGTATTTTGTGGCAACATAACGCGAAGAAGAGACGCTGGAAGAGCGCGATGAGGATGCGGGCGATGAACCTGCTTCCGAAGAGGTGGGGCGAAGTAAAGATATACCTGAGGGCCTTGTCCTCTCAGGCGTCGCCTTAAGTTTTTCTTGACCCTTCGAAGAAGGATTTTTGTCGGCCCTGTCAGAAAATCCGGATGGCTGAGGAGGTGCCAAAGTCACGATGGAATCTTCCAACCCATAGGAATCGGATCTCGACGCCGAAACCGAAGCCACAGATGAATTGGAGGTGGGAATATCCTGTAAAAATGAAGATTTGAGGCTCCGTGAGACGAGTGACCTCTGGTCAGGTTCAAACCCTAGGCCGCTCAAGTCAGATGTGGACCCTGAGCGTAGAGTGGGCGCACCATCGTTTGACAGAAGAGTGTCGCCTTGTGAGAAGATAAAGCCACTGCCCGATGGTGTGTGATCATTGGAGTGTTCTAACCGTGCTGAAGAAGGCTCAAGATTGAAGGAACGAAATGAGCTCATGTCCTCACCACCACCAGTCGGAACGGACGCGGAGAACGGCATATTGGACAACTGCAAGGTGGCAACGCGGATCGAATCTGGGAGATGTGGGGTCGAGATGTAGGGATTCTTGAGACGGGGTATTGTGAGGCATCAGAAAGTATGAGGCACTCGCGTTATATAATTTGGGTTGGAGGAGCCTATAGTAGGAAGTATTTCGGTAGGCGGTTCGGAAGGAAGGATAGGAATATAAGAGGTGCTAATAATATTAGTGATGTGCCGGGTTGGGCTTGGCCTGAAAGCCCCGGCTTTGGCCTGGCTTCACCTGACTCAGGCTTGACCCAAAATTGGGCTTGGCCTGGCCTGGCTAAGGTTTTGTCATTTATTGCCTCTAGAACTGCATATAACTTATTTACTTATTTTTATTTTTATTTTTCGATTTTCAACATTCAGATTAAACAATTCACGCGAATTTTAACGAAATATGCGAAAGTTATTGACCTCGCCACTGCCTCGACGATCGAAATTAAAACTACGACAGAATTCACAGAGACCGGTATCGGGCTAAGAAATTGAGTTTCGACGTACTGGTAAAGTGGAAACCTTCGCAAAAGCACCAAAAAAAATTGGCTTTTGCCCATGTCCTAAGTCCCATATCTGAAGTACAAAAGCCGGGGCCCAGGCCTGGGGCTCAGACTTTTGAAAAGCCGCCAGGCCAACCTATAGGCCTGGCTTGGCCCGCACTAGGTGCTATGGCGCGAAAAGTACGAATATGAGCAGGGGCGATGCCAAGGAATAAAATGTAAGAATAGAAGAGCGCCGGAAAGAATCTGAAAGGGCGAGAAGGAGTTTCGAGAAGTTGGACGTCGAAGCACAGCGCAGTTAAGGTCAGATGGCGTCTATTCAACAAAGCACCACATCCTCGGGCGCACAAAACCCCTTGGGTTATACACTAGTGGGGAAATGAAATGTGGGATCCCTTGTGACGGTGGGTTGTGTTACTGTCGTGCACTTGTGCCAAATCTAAACCGTCGACGATAGACAACGCATCCTCGAGTAAATTAGTTTGTTGCCCCTGTGCATCGGTTTTCATGCGTCTTGCAAATGACAAGGAGTCTGGTGTGACAAAATCCGACAAACGGCGCTGCATGTAGCCCAGAAAGGAGGTCATAGACACCAAGCCACTGGTATTCCCGCCCGTGGAAGTCGGTACGGATAGACAGGGATGGTTTTTCGATGTAAGAGTTGCAACTGGTGCCCTAGTTTCGTTATCTATCCGCCTGTAATAATAGCAGGAGATCTGAGTAAGAAAAGCACAAGGTTATCGAAAGAAGTTGGGGCTGACTCAGCGGACCGATTGCAGTTGGGAATAAGGCGTTTCAACACGAAGGGGCTAGACAAGGGCTAGAACTTTTCAAACGTTCAACGTTCCCCTTAGCTTCAACGTTCCCCCTGGCTGTAATCAAGAATAATAGCAGATGGCGCAAAAATTGGGAGCCATGACATCGGAAATTGAAATATTTGATTTCCGATCGGCCGGTTCCGAGCAGCTAGTCCTATCGCATCCGTACCTACACCCACACGTTTACCACCATCATATCCAACACAATCGCACTGTAAGCTCTTAAGTACTTGACCACGCCAGAGGACTCAGTAAAATTACATGCGCAGCTATCCGCTGTCGAATTTCACGTTCAGGCAAGCGCAAACATACGGTACCGCGATCACAGGGGAATGCCCTCAACCGTCCGTCTCATCTCAAAGTTCTCATAGTTGTTTTCCAGGCGCTGGAGACGCGCAGAAACGCTGGGATATTCTTCTGGTTGAGCCTCATTCTTGCTAGACGGTCGAACCCAACTAGTAAATCAAATATTGTTCATGATCACGGACATCCACGTATTGTCATACTTCAAATCGCGAATGCATTCTTTGAGTTGTGAGTTAATTCGTTTATTTTATCTTAATCCATTGTATTCTCCTCTCCCCGTACTTATATTATTCTTTTCTTGTTAACTTCTGTGGTCTGGGTCATACTCGGTGCTTTCATCCGACGACTACCTCGTGGACCACGTAACGTTCACCACCCTAGCAATCTGGAACTCTATCGCCGACCCCCAATGGATTCCATGGTTAAACCTAAGTTACGGGATCACAAGACCTCCAGTTTACCCACACTAAACGACGGAAAGGAATCACCTGTCCAGATTGTCAATGATCAACTTTACGGGCGGAGCCAATTGATGTCTCTTCTTTATGAACTCTGCCGACTAAACTCGGCTTAACACCTTGCTTACCGAACCTCTTGATCATGATTGGCTACTTCAACCAAACCTCAACAATGGAATCTCCAATAAATCAAGTAGATCATTGGGAGGGTTCGCGATCGGCATGATATTCACGGGGCCTGGGATGGTAATTTCTCTCCTCGTAGTATTGTGACCCTTTGGTGGAGGGTAAATTGTGCTCAAGCCAATTGCTCGCGTGGCAAGTATTTCAAAAGTATTTAGCTCATTTCCCTCAAGACTCAAATGCTCAAGGTTGAAAACAGTTCAACTGGATGGATTAGATGTGGTCAGAAATGGTCTTGCAGAGTTGTTCATCATTGAAAGGCCGTCTTTTGACAAGGCAGAAATAAACGTCAATCTGGGTCCGGGGTCGAGAGATAATATTGTTGACGGTGGTGATTGAGCTGGTTGTTTAGGGTGAGACCGTTTCAGTAGAACTTACAGTATACTACTGAGAACAAACTGAGAAAGAGGAGAACTTCGGGGGGATGGCGAAAAAATTGTACTCATGTGCTGACTACAGCAATCACGACATGGACTTCAGACGAAACAACTTTCAAGGACTTACATAAGACCTAGGAACAACGCAAAGGAATGGAAAAGGAGAACTGCAACCGCAGTCCGCGACCACCGCGACATCTACTTCTCAGGCTAACAAGGACAAATTGTGTTTAGTCAACTATCTGCCACCACCAATATCGCCGCATCTACATTTCCTCGACGTACGATCTTGTACTCGGGGTCTACACGGCTCTGGCGTGATTGAGCGAATGACATCACATTGTTTCCTCCCTTGGCGTCTGAGAGCATTGTTTTTAAATTGCACCCACATCACCCTAGCCTTCCCCCCCCTTCCAACTCCTGCTTTTTTTCTCCGCACAATATCTATTCGTTCTTCTCTTCCCACAGATTTGTGACTACCTCAAACCAGGCGAAGACGAGATCTCATATTGGTGGCCTCAAACGACGGTTCAACGAGCGGCTCGCGCCTCCCCCAGGATCACAGTTTGACCAAATCTCACACAATGATTGGGAAATTGGGGACTGCTGGCACAGTGGTGGAGGAAATTTTGAAACCTTTATGGTGAGTTTGTATTAATTTTACAAGGGTTCATTGCGGTTCGGATGTTAGGATGTTCGGGTGTTTTTGTGATGTAGAGATCCGTTGAAGCTGGATTTTTCAAGACCTTCCAGCGATGCCATCTCGTAATGAGGTGTCCACGTACGTTGGTATGCTTCGTGTCGGTTTTACCCGTTCTTCGCCAACCTCCTCTCCAAATCTATCTAGCTATTGCGAGCACGTTTATTGTCGACCTGTAGCAGAGAAACGACGTGGGGGGCTCGGGTTGATACTCCCAAATTCCTAGATTCTTTCTAACTTCCGAGTGATTTTGTGCCTTCGGACGTTCCTTCATTGACGGAGGGATATTTGCAAATATGCGTCGCCTTGCCCGTCCTTGCTCGCTGTTCGTTTAGGACTCTCTCGTATCCTTTCCTATCTTCTTTCTCTTACCATTCTTGCATTGACGTACATCTCCAGCTAACGCATTGCCTATCTATATAGCACCCGTTTATCCCAGCACACATTACGAAGCCGAAGAGTGCAAGAAGCTCTTTGTAGTTCAGACGCCTAAAAAGGGCGCGTGTTTCTTCCACCACCACCACCCTCCTTCCCCCCAATCGATCGAAACTCACAAGGTCACGTACAGAGATCCTCGCTATGCCGAAGAACATGAAGCTTCTCGCCATCCCGCCATCTGAGTTATGTGATAACGTCACGCGGTATGGACCGCAGCTCTCTGCCGTCCCGCATTTGCTATCAAGGTGAGTTTTTCTACTTTTCTTTCCTTTCCCTTGTTGCTGATGTTTGAGGCGGATTGCAGGTATATTTTCATCTATCAATGAATTGTTCCTTCCCACCCCATGCAACCCTCAACACCCTATGTGTTGTGGATTTGTGTGGTCCACCTTTCTTGTTCGTATGCTCGTCTCGTCTCGCTTCGCTGTTTGCTCTGTTGGTATCAAAAAAGTAACACATTCGTGCTTATGTATGCACCCTCCTTCCGTCTCGTCGCCCCAGGGAGAAATTTTTTCCTTTCGTTCTCCCAAGACTTGAGAACTCTTTCCCCTCATGAGCACGTCCGTTTAATAGAGCTGGAAGTATTTTGTCTTTACTAAACTCAGGAATTGATGTATGAATCCTTGTAAAAAACACCGCTCTCTTCTCTCTAAAAACCTTATCTATGTTTTATATCCACACTCATGTCCCTCTATTTTAATACTAACCAAGTCTGGACTCTTTAAGAGAATGTGGATAACAGCCTGTTACAATTACACCCTTGATTTCACCCCATCTTCTTTGTTATTTCTTCCCTGAGAATGATTTAACCTTCACATTTGGACACGCTTTTATGCAATCCCCGGTCATTTATTTCATGGACGGCTTGTGTAGCTATGAAGTTGAACTAGAATTATAAGGTAGCAAACCCTTCGAACTTGCACTCGGCCTCGTCGTCTACCCCCCACTTCTCGTCGGCATACCCGCCATTCCAGTCGCGACATTCTTCCGCCTGTTGGACGTCGCTCTCGAACTCAAGCCGGGGGGCATTAGGTGGCGCGTTCATATCTGCTTATGCGGGCGGAAGAAGTCAACTGACGCCGGCGAAGAGCCCGCACCTGCTCAGGCTCCAATGAATTTACAGGGCATTTTGCGACGCTTTTAATCCCCAGTCATCTATTTCATGGCAGCTTGTGTAAGTAGTTAGGAGGTATTAGATTAGATTAGATTAGATGGCTTCTCACGAGTTGACTGCACCCATCGTTGCCAGCTGTGCTCACCCCTGTCATCTTCCATTATCGTCTTCACCGACTGGGTAAGTATTCAACACAACTCTACGGACCAGCAGTTCTTACTTATTTCCTAGAAAAGAGAAGAAGTACCGATGAAATATACTTATACGGGCCGCCTCTACTAAATTCTCCTGGGGACGTTTTGTTAGATCGCCGAGTCGCATGGCTGTGCTGGCATATGTCAACATCGCTGCCTTATAATAGCATGATCTGATCGCCATTTTTGTTGGATCAATCACATCTTTATCCACTACCTTCAATTAAGCACTGGAAATCCATGCTTGACAAACCACCAACGATCGACCCTCCAAGGCCCCAGGACGACTTCAGAAAAGGTTACAAGCGATGGGAAGAAATGCACTCTAGAATTATGCAGGAGCCACCGAGGGAAGGACGCGACTACATCAACCACGCGTTGAAGATCTTGCCCTTTATCGAAGCCATCTCCGA
>Ga0307517_10009149_pt1 | contig 14099 bp, 17 predicted proteins | sample 23_EM_MG_FD_194515 | JGI IMG/M metagenome (GOLD analysis project Ga0307517, IMG submission 194515) | Populus trichocarpa ectomycorrhiza microbial communities from riparian zone in the Pacific Northwest, United States - 23_EM | ecosystem: Host-associated > Plants > Roots > Unclassified | place...
ACGAGCCGTCTTACTAGTTCCAAGGAATTGGGTCAGTCAATCGAAGTTGATCGTATGGAGAAGGAGGAGGGACTCCAGCTTCTACTTCACCCCTCAGGGGGAGATACTGATGAGGCCGATGCTGCATTGGAGATTTTGAGGCTACTAGGAAATCTCCCACTGGCCATCGATCAGGCGCGAGCGTATATTTCGAAGCCTGGCAATATCGGCGTATGATACCCGGAATGGGGAAGGAGACTTCTCTTAGCCTGTTGTTGACTACATGGGAAATGTCGCTACAGTTGCTTTGCGTTGGCGAGCATGCAGCAGGGTTAGAGAATGACGCTTGGTAGCTTCTACCGCAATCAAGGTCGTCACAAAGATGCGGAGATGATGCACAAGCGTACACTGGCAGGCCATGAGAAGGCCTTGGGACCAGACCACACACTCACACTTGTCACCGTCAACAACCTTGGGAACCTCTACTCTGTTCAAAGTCGTTTCAAAGATGCGGAGATGATGTATGACCGTGCGCTGGCAGGGAAAGAAAAGGCATGGGGAGTGGAGCACACCTCCACGCTCAACACCGTCAACAACCTGGGTATCCTCTACAAAAATCAAGGCCGTCTCAAAGATGCGGAGATGATGTGCAACCGTGCACTGGCTGGTTATGAGAAGGCATTGGGACCGGAGCACACATCCACGCTCATCACCGTCAACAACTTGGGTCTCCTCTACAAAAATCAAGGCCGTCTCAAAGATGCAGAGATGGTGTACGACCGTGCACTGGCTGGTAGAGAGAAGGCAGTGGGACCGGAGAACCCATCCTCACTCAACACCGTCAATAACCTGGGGAACCTCTATGTTAATCAAGGCCGTCTCAAAGATGCGGAGATGATGGTGCACTGGCTGGTTATGAGAAGGCAGATCACACATCCACGCTCAACATCCTCAATAACCTGGGTATCCTCTATGTTAATCAAGGCCGTCTCAAAGATGCGGAGATGATGTGCGAACGTGCACTGGCTGGTTATGAGAAGGCCCTGGGACCTGAACACACATTCACGTTCGACATCGTTAACAACCTTGGGAACCTCTACAAAATTCAAGGCCGTCTCAAAGATGCGATGATGATGTACGACCGTGTACAAATTGAGAAAGATTAAGAAGGCATGAGCACACCCACGTTCCAAGTCAACCCCATCAACCTCTATAAAATTTAATACATCATTGGATAATTATAGCAGTCAAATGTGTGGGATTGAATTATGCAGTCACAGGTTTCATTGAAAATAGTTGTTTCTCGTGTGTTCTCCTTCCAGTTAGCAGCGTTTTCGGTGACTTGAACAGAAGTTCAACCAGTTGCCAGTGGTTCCAAGTCTTTCCAAGTTGCTACTTACTAAGTTACTTAGCGAGATCCGACTCGAGATAGGTCACACGCTGTCAAAAAATGTGTACCAACAATGTTGAACAAACAATGTTTCAAGAACTCTTTATGCAAAGCACTGTAATAACTGTTGATCGGGTGAGGTTGAGGAACGGAGGAGGTTGGTTGCACGGACCTCTGAGGAGATTCTCTTGGATTTGGTTTACTTGGGCTAGGGGGACCGATTAGTGCCTTCTAATATCGGAGTTCCACCTCCTCATGGAATAATTGTGCGTCACGGTCATCGCTCCGTCATACACGATGTTATCGCAGTCTTATCACGATCATGGACCTCCACAGTCATCAGCTAACGATATAAGGCAGCACGACACGCCGGGTGACTCCAATCTGAGGAAGGCCCCAACGATTGCCCTCTAATCCAAATCCTAAAGCCATCTCGACCATGTTGTTCGTGATTTAGCCATTTCTTTTTTCCGACCATTTATCCACACTTGCATAGGTTATGTGATACTGATGAGCATTGGGGTTCCAAGTGTCTGACGTACAATCGAGATAAGTCCGGCCGACCACGTACATATGAAGAAAGGGTAGGATATATATACGACGCCGAAGCATGTGGACAAGGTGTACACATGTACATTCTTGGTATGTGGTCCAGTTTCCTAACTTTTTGGTTGTCCTTGTTGCGACACTTACTGCCGGGATCTGTTAGATGAACGTAAGTCCGAATCGTCTGGCAAACGCTATGGGCTTCATGCAGCTAACGTATTTAACCCAGGCGTTAATATGCTCCATGTAACGATTTTGAAAAGTGTTGCCGTCAAATTTCACTGACACTAACGCGTGGCCAGGATGAACTTAGGTATAAGGTCAGTATATTTGAATGCTTTGAGCCATACGACCCTGATGAGAACTACTCAGCTGGATGAAGAGCTGCACCTTGACTTGCCTAAGTATGGCACTAAGGAATCGCGGGAGTTCTGGGATAAGGTACGATTTGCACTTTTTTTCCCGTCGAAACCATCTATGACTCATCGTGTGACTCTCGGACCTTGCTCAGTCAGTGGTTTTTGTTTGGAGTCAAGTGTTGTCGACTAATCGTGTTGTACTCAGGCACAAGAAGGAAGAGGAAGAGTATCTCGCTAAGAACCCGAATTTTACTATGGAAGATTTTTCCCATGGGACGTTCGTCGCGTACGTATTTCTAATTTTCATCTTTTGATGAGATATGATATATATTTCTTGACTATAGCGGCGTCGCACGACGTGTCGCGAAGGTATGTAAAAATGGTGGTTTTCCAGCAAAGTCACAAACTAATGATAGAACTGTACAGAATGCTGACATCATTTCGTTCCTGTCTGCGGGAGAGTAAGTGTTACCTCCTCCAAATTCCCCAGAGAATTGTGATGAACCCCCCATTGAATCATAGTTTGTGCGTCTTCTCATGGTCATCATTTCTCGGCTGAGAGTCCCCTCTAGTGAGGTCGAGACAGACCTTATCATTAAAGCGAGAGAAATGGCTGTGAAGAGGAAGACAAAAATTATGCAAGCTCTGTGCGTCAAACAATTCATGGTTATCATTTTCTGGCTGAGAGGCTCTCCTTTAGTGCGGAAGTGACGAGGGGAACCAGGACTCTGTGCGTCTTAATCAATCTTTTGATGGTTATCACTTCCCGACTGAGAGGCTCTCGTTTAGCCAGGATGCGAAGGCCATAATCAGGGACGAGATGGACCTGGTTGTGACGGGGAAGGAATATTTCACGAAATATCTGTGCGTCTTGATCAAACATATCGTGGCCTGGCTGAGAGGCTCTCCTTTAGCGCGAAATTGATGAGGGGATTCGAGAATCTGTGCGTCTTAATCTAACTTTTGATGTTTATTAGTCCCTGCTCAGGGGTTCTCGTTTAGTGAGAAAGCGGGGGCCATAATCGAGACAATGGTGGAAATAGGGAAAGAAACGATCCCGAATGCTCTGTGAGTCTAGAGCAAAAATATCATGGTTATCACTTCCTGGCTGAGAGACTCTCCTTTAGCGCAGAACTGATGGAAGGAAAAAATCTGTGGGTCTTAATCAAACTTTTGATGGTCATAATTTCGGCTGAGAGGCTCTCGTTTAGTGAGGAAGCGAAGGTCATAACCCAGAAAATGACGGAAATGGTGAAGGGAACAATCACGAATGCTCTGTGAGTCTCGATCAAACATATGGTTATCACTTCCTGGCTGAGGGGACCTCCTTTAGCGCGGAAGTGATGGCGGGAAACAAGAATCTGTGCGTCTTAGTCAAACTTTTGATGATTATTATTTCCGACAGAGAGGCTCTCGATTAGTGAGGAAGCGAAGGCCATAATCGAGAAAATGACGGAAATGACTGTAGCGGGGAAGGAAACAATCAGGAGTGCCCTGTGAGTCTAGATCAACATTTCATAGTTATCATTCCACAGCTGAGACACTCTCCTTCAGTGAGAACATGAGAAAAATCACTCGGTGCGCCTTGATAAAATTTCTCGTGGTTATCATTTTCAGGCTGAGAGGCTCTCATTTAGTGCGGAAGCGGGGGACATAATGATGAAAATGTATCTGAAGAGGGAGGAAGCCATGACGAAAGCTCTGTGCGTCTCGATTAAACATATCATTTCCCAGCTGAGACGCTTGCCTTTAGTGTGGAAACGATGAAATTCACTGAGTGCGTCTTGATAAATGTCTCGATTATTTCCAGCTGAGAGGCTCTCATTTAGTGCGGAAGCGAGGGACATCATGAAGAAAATTTATTTGAAGAGGGAGGAAGACATGACGAAAGCTCTGTACGTCTCGATCAAACATATCATTTCCCAGCTTAAAGGCCCGCCTTTAGTGTGGAAACGGTGAAATTCACTGAGTGCGTCTTGATAAATGTCTCAATTACTTCCAGCTGAGAGGCTCTCGTTTAGTGAGGAGGCGATGGCCTTAATGCTGGAAATGACTGTGGTGGGGAAGGAACTAATGACGGAAGTTCTGTGAGTCTCGTTCAGACATATCACGGTTATCATTTCCCGGCTGAGAGGCTCGCCTTTATAATTAGTGTGGAAACGACGCAAATCACTGAGTACGTCTTGATAAAACTTCTCATGGTTCTCATTTTCCGGCTGAGAGACTCTCGTTTAGTGATGAAGCGGAGGTCATAGCCCAGAACGTGATGGAAATGACCGTGACGGAAAAGGTAGTGACGTGGCTGGAAGAAAAGACGAATGTTCTGTGCGTCTCGATAAACGTATCATGGTTATCATTTCCCATCTGACACGCTCGCCTTTAGTGTAAACACGACGATAAAAACTACATTGTGCGTCTTTATAAAACCTATCATTTTCCGGCTGAGAGGCTCTCGTTTAGTGAGGAAGCGAAGGTCATAATCGAGAAAGTGCTGGAAGTTCGCCCTATTGTATTGAATCTATCATCTGTACTTCATGAAACGTTAGTCGTGAATATTGTCAGAGTAAGATCCTCAGCCTCCTGTGATTGGCAATTCTGAACCATGGCTTCCGAATTTCAGCTCATCAAAGCAGGAGTCCATGTGGTGGTAAGCCTGCATTTTATTTGCGCTTTCGTGATGATTACTTATTCGTATTGGCTAGATCGCTGCAGGAAATCACAATCTGCCAGATAGCAAGGACAGGCACAAGGAGGCACTCCATGAGGACGACAAGAAATATATTGATGAAATAATCTTTGTTGGCGCATCTACCAGAGACAACAAAATATGGGGGTACTCGAACGATATTGTCTACGATTCGGGGTCAGCCTACGGCCCCCGTGTTGACGTGTTCGCTCCTGGCTCTTCCATCAGAGGTGCAATACATAGCGACTCGAAGGATGGTCTTCGTGCTATGAAAACGTGGAACGGCACTTCCTTCGTGAGTTCTGATAATAAACTTGAAGGCAATCCAATCACAACTAAATTCCCCCCCATCATTTGCTTAGGCGGCACCCCACGTCACTGGAATCGTCGCTTGTCTGCTCAGCCACCCTGAATATAAAGATTTTACCCCAAGGCAGATGAAGACCAAGATTATAGACATGGCTTGGGAAGACGCGATACAGTCCGGTGAGCACTTCTGCAATAGCTCGTCCCTTGTCTGATCCACGCCGGCAATTATATAGTGGATAATCTATATCTGGTTAAGAAGGTTTTGGCATTCAGTGAGTATTTTTTGTAATCGCCCATATACTCCATCGTATATCTCAACTGGCACTGGCTAATCCACTACCATAGAGCTAGGGGAAACGCTCTGGCGCTTGCGCAGCGATACTGATACGAGTGAGTGTTTTGTGCGATGGCTTGACCATCCGACGTCTAATCTGCACTGGCTAGCTTTCACATCCGATGATCTTAAAAGACGTGAGTTTTTGCTGCAATGTATTGAATGATCACATATCGGCAGGCTAGTGTTCAAGGAGACAGGAAAGTCGATTGTGACCGAGGCTTATCTGGACCGCCTGTGTGCGTTTTCTACAATGACTGAAACCATCGCATACCTAATCAATGCTTCTTTACGTGAACCCCAGGGCAAGAGCTAAACTTGCTTGATGGAAAGACTGACGTGGACATGACTGGATTCAAAGGGATCCTCGGTAAGCATTTTTCTGCATCCACGTGGATATGTCGCATCACTGTATATCTGACCAACACTGGCTATCCAACAGGCAATATAGGATCTATTGGTCGCAAGATCGCATCCACCATGAGGTCTGTGCCTCTGACAGTAGAAGATTTTGCGGCCACAACAGTCCGGGGTGAGTATTTCTGCAACAGTTTCAAGATAGGCACCTTATTCCGAAGAGTAGATTTCAAGACTACCAGGCGATTGGCATCCTGCCACGTCCACAAGTGGAATGACAAGTGGATTGAGGAGGACTTTCAGGATCTTGATGTGTGAATGGCCGTCATTCAAGTTCATCCGGACTATCACAATGAAGTCGCACGCAATAACTTTCATGATCGACCTTCAGATTCTCGAATTCCGTGTATTCAATTGACATGTACCACCACCTTGTATAACCACCTGGTTTGTTTGAAATTTCGTTGAAAGCTCGATTGGGCAACATGTAGGCAAATTTGTCTATGTTGGTAAGGTGATTTGTGATTGGGTTGCTGAACTGTATGTACTCCGGGAGGGCTTTTGAACATGCTTTGAGCGGCAGAATGTCAGTCTGCAGAAAACTGAAGATATGGGCAATCGACTCTGCTGGCTGGGCCATACAAATTGGATCTAAAAGGTACTTCAAAGCTTCAAAGCTTCAGGCCTCAGGCCTCCGGCTTTGTCAGACGAGTGTCTGTCGGGAACTGCCGGTTACTTGTGTCTGTACTTCTCATCGATCAAGAACTGCTATGCCACACGAAGGTGATGTGCGGTGGTTGGTATCTGCAACATCTTGATCTCCGCTTCATCGCTAATAGCGCTGAATTTCAAGGCCACAGCCACCACCATCCTACCAGCAAACTGACACCCATCTCGAATCCGGTCACCAAGTCCCATTTCCTCATACCCATTCAGAAAGTGAAGAACTTCTTGGTCAATTTCGGATATCATATCACAACCCTCATTCAGTCCAAGAAAGGCTTCCAGTAAAGACCGCCTGTCGCTCGTACATGTCCCTCGTTTTGGTCGTTTTCTTCCTCAGCGCTTCGGTTGGCTGCATGCTTGATCGACTTTACAATTATGACCGCAGCATGAGGATGGAAGGAGATATTATCAAGTGGAAGGAAGAAAAGGCTTTCATGGATGCTGAAAGAAAGAAATGGCACGGGGAGCAACGGGTCTGGCTCACTTGGGATCTCCATCCTGGCCGGTGCCTTCGGTACGCGACGAGGAAATACAGTGCCACTCTGTCCAACATTGGGATCGGATTGGATGGACTAGGTGAATGTAAGAATAAGACTCTCAGTATTCATGGAAGAGATGTTTTGCCGGCTTATTGTAATCTTGAGGTGAACCTTTGGCTGAATTTTGGGCTACAACTAACCCGCTTCCAGGGTCCTTGTGGGCGCGTGACTGGACACTGGATTATTGGTTTTGATGAGGTTGGCTGCTCACCTTGGTGGGATACGCTCATGGACAAGGTAGCAATCCATCCCGATCTCATATCGTAACACGCTGATTCTATAATAATATACAGGGCTGTGACAAGAGGATGCATAAACGCGTCGGTTTACCACTCTGATCTGAAGTCTTCTCTCTCATGATATTTCCTTTTGATAGCATTACGAATCCCATCTCATGCATGTGCAGAATAGGAACGACTGGGAAATCCTTTGCAAGACAACACCGACAACGATCAATGGGATACCTTATGATGGAGCCATGTCCTGTCACGATACGGTGAGTTACAGTCGAATTTCGAAGCAGGAAAGCTAATTATTGATTAAAATAAAGATCTGGGGTGTATTCGGTAATTGGTTTGTCGACGATATGAATTGCCTGTAATGTCTCTTGTGTCCTCCAAGTTGTTTTACTAATAAATACTATGATGTACCCCATTTTAAACCTAGTCGAAATACATTCCACCATTGATTGAAATCTACAATAAATGTCAGCAGCATCGGGATGCATCCATGATCTTACTCACCGTTTGTCCTATTATAACAAGACGTCCGTCATGTCGAACAAAAAAGAGGATTTCAAGATGAAACACGAACCAGTGATCATACCCGACTCTTTTGAAGCCAGAAACGATATCAGACCCGCCACTTCGTCCGGGGTGGTATCCCGTCCCATCGGTGATAGCAATGACGCCAACACCGCCTTCTCCTTCTTATGACAAGGATCCACCATCAATTTTGTCCCTGAACTACCACAATTGGCACAAATTTACCTTGTTGGGGAAATACTGGGTGACAGTTTGCCTGACATCATCCACTAGAGAGGTCCCGGGGTTAAAAATACTGAAACGGACGTTCCAAACTTACTCATCGTTGTTGCGACTGGTCCTGATCAATCATGATTATTGGTCTCCTATCTTGTTGAAACCGAGATAAAGATACGAACCTGGAGCATAGGCATTGACGGTGATACCATATTTTGCGAGTTCTTTCGCTAAAGCAGAAATATTGTTAGCCAAGTGGAAGTTTTAAAAAATGAATTAGCAATCACCCGCTGCTTGAGTGAGTCCACGGACAGCGAACTTGGTGGCAGAATATATGCTAAGGAAAGGCCACCCTGTAAGATTAAATGTCATCTTGTTTTCCACATTCACTCAGGCTTGATTTGGGCCATACCCTGTTTCCCGGCTAGAGAAGAGGCTCCAATAATGCGGCCACCGTGACCTTGGTCAACCATTTGTCTTGCTGCATACTTGTAGCAAAGATACGTCCCAAGGGTATTCACGGAATGTAGTCGGTTGAAATCCTCGGCTGAAGCTGAAATCGCACAAACGGTCAATCTCGAAAAAATCACAGAATGTGAGATCTGAACTTACTGTCGAGGAATGGTTTGATTTGAATAATCCCTGCATTTGCAACCATCTGGAAGGAGTGAGTTTGTAAACCAAGAAAAGTGAACCGCACGCCGTGGTTGGTGACTTACAACGTCCAGACTACCAAGGAGTTTCCCCGTTTCCGCGATCATTGTTTTTACCTCAGCCTCTACAGAAACGTCAGCCAAATGAACGACTGCCTTTCCGCCTTTGTCCTTGATCTCACGCTCAACCACGATGAGGGATTCGTGTTGGGTGGAGTGGTCACTCAGCATGATGTGAAAGCCATCTTTGGAAAGTCGATGTGCGATACTTCTGCCGATTCCTCGAGAGGCACCTGTTATCAGAGCGACACGTCCCAGCATTGAGTGAATATGAAGCAATTTTTGAGCAAACGATGCGAGAAATGCTCCTGCAACGCGAACTGGGTGCCATCTTAAATATATCATAATGCGTTTCATATTGAGACGGGAGAAGCAACAAGCATGGCGACGCGCATAAAGGAATACCGCGGCTTGGTGGATAGAAGTCGAGACCAGCAAATTTGCGTAATCATGGATATTCATTCGGATGGAACCTATCCATCCCGCAACCACAGAAGGACCTAGGTCCCACAACCCAAAGCAGGTGGTACAAATCTCCATTCCTGACGACGAAGACTGGCCTCTCATTTGCCAATAATATGAAATCTGAGCATCGGACACGTTTTAATCGTGCATTGAGGCTCAGAATCTCGGACGATTGAAACAGAAAATGTAAATCAGATTCACATGAGTATCGATACAATTGATGCCAAACGTGTAAGGATGACTAGAACGCAACTTTCTTCACGATATTGTAGAACTGTTCGCCTTGGATCCTGGCGATCGTGAGTTCCGACTCCACTGGTTGGCGAGACCCATCAGCTCCGGCAAAAGTACCAGCACCCCAAGGACTGCCTGTTAAAATGGAGTGAGCAGAAGAAACAGGAGGGTTGCACTACTTACCGCCATGGACGTGGCTGGCGTCGGCAAAATACTGGAATGTCTGTGAATAACCCAAGGGAACGTAGATGAGACCGTGGTGGGCAAAGGTGGACATCATGGCAAGAGCAGTAGACTCCTGACCACCGCCCTGGGTGCCTGAGGACACGAAAAGTCCGACGTATTTACCGGCGAGCTTGCCAGCGGCCCAGAGCTTGCCAGTTGCGTCCCAGAATGTCTAAATACGGTAAGCACGTGGCATGTCTAAGATCAAAGATTAGACACGCCTTCCATTGGGCAGACATGTTGCCGTAACGAGTCGGGACGCCAAAAAGGATTGCGTCATAGGTCGCCAGAACATCTGGTGTGATAGTCGGGTACTCTTTCTTGGGAGGGGCGCCCATTTTGCCCAGGATATCTGCGGGAAGCGTTTCTTCCACCCTGCAAAGATATAGTTGGCTTGGGAAAGAAAAATCGGGGATGGCACATACTGGTAAACGTCGGCCTTGCCATGAGCTTTTTCGATACCGGCCTTCTCAGCCTCAGCCACTGCAGAAATGGATGAGCGAGCACTAGAGTGGATGGCAAGGGAGACCTACACTGGGCGATGTGGCCGTACATGGAGTAGAAAACTATAGCGACTTTGGGAGGGGACATGGTTGTTCTGCTATCAGGTGCTGTGGAAAGAGGGGTTGTTTTGATTTCATCTCGAAACAGTCACGGTCTTTATACCTGTGCGTTCTCCATTTTGGGCAGTGGAGTCCGTTGGCCCTTCATCACCAAATAATCGTATTTGTTTCCTGGTAAAGCACATCCCAGGCACAGAGTGAGGTGAGTTGTACTGGAATAAGATGAATTACTTAAGTCTCGTCCACCACTAGGTCATCAATTCAGAAAATGACAAATGCTGACGAATGCATATTTAGTCAATTCTCTGTCATCTGACCCGAAATGGGTACAACATCCCAGGTGATCCCACACAAAAGATAAGCCGCCTTAGAAAGAAAACTTACTCTCATGACCAGGTCATCGGCCGAGTGTTTTGTAATTACCAGATATTTGCTCGATGATGTCGGAAAATACGGAACGACAAGTGGTCACGTCTTTCTCCGCAACTATCATGTCAGAAGAATTACAACGCCCCAAGTTCATACCTTCTCATGTCTGCACAGACTCTAATGCGAACTGGGTACCCGTCATAAGTTGCCCAGCTGGTTTTCCACCAGATATCGTGAGCGATCCAATCTTTGTTCATCTTTCATTTTCTTAATTGATTCCGTCAAGGGAAGTTTGAGGCCGCAGTCTCACAGCTAATCCATCATCCAGAATATAATTCCACTCTGATACTACGCTCCGAAGTTGTCCGTGAAGAAGCTTCGAGCTTCCCAGAGCCCATCCCGTCGTTTCAGGGCTTCCGAAAGATTCGCTATATCCACAGGCGGCTCTTGCCTCGAAGACCCGAACGGGATACTCCCCTTGACCAGTTTTGTACTCTATATGCCACGGTTACATCTGATGGTTCGCCACTGTTGGACATGCTTGTCCTTACTCCACTCCTTGAGCCTGGAGGCTCGCTTCCGTATTATCATCCCTCCGTCCGTCATCTTGCATTCAGATACATCTTCACGGACCCTCCACTCTTGCAAATCGAGATCGTACCGTTACCAAATACCCCAACGGATGTGAACTCTAGAGTGTTTCGCACCTGCCTATCTCTTCTGGAGACATTGCATAGGTATGGATGGGGTGCGGTGACTAATTACAAGAAACGGGTTGCCCACGATTGCTTAGTTCCACGTGAAGTCTACCAGGATCTGTATCTCATCATGAGACAAAGGCACAAGCATCTTGTGGACACCTGGCAAGAGGTGACAGATCCACTCAAACACGTCTTTGAAGTGATTTCCCCGCAAAGCTTTGCTTCCTTATCAGGTTGTCTGATGCTATATAGGACATCGGAATCGCAACCTTCCTCATCCTCTTATGGAAAACTTCATTTTCGTCCCCCGAAAGTCTGCCGAACGAAGATGATCCTTTAGAACCGTGGAAGACCTGGCCCCGTCCGCCTGGTGGATTTCTTGATCTAGGGTAGGTACGCTTCATAATTTTGTCTGTTCAACACCGGCTGAATGCGCACTTTTTGCCAACAGTTGTGGCAACGGACTATTAACCCACATTTTGACTTCGGAAGGATATTCCGGTATCGGAATCGACGTTCGAGCTCGGACCTCGTGGAATCATTATCCCCCAGCAACTCAAGCCGCTCTTGACGTTCACGCTTTGAATCCCATGACTATTCTAGACGACGAATCAGCTTCAAAGTATTTTAATCCCGGAGCGTTCGTCATCGGGAATCACGCTGATGAACTGACACCTTGGGTTCCCGTTATTTCCACTCTCTGCGACGCGTCTGGTTATCTCTCTATTCCTTGTTGTTCTTGGGCTTTTGACGTGAAATACGACCGGTCGTCGATGGTGGCGTTCCCAATCCCCACCGACGATTTCGCTGAAAACCTTAACCTAGGCGGTGATGGAAGCCATAAAAGCTCGTATTCGATGTATCGGATCTGGTTGGCATCCTTGAGTCTGTACTGTGGTTGGCAAGTGGAGTGCGAGGTATTGAGGATTCCGAGTACGAGGAATTGGTCTGTTGTTGGTGAGTTAATAATGCGATTTTATGGTGTTGAGGTTTTTGAATGACGACTAGGACGGACACGGCTCGACACTTTGTCACGCGAACAGGCGTTGGCTAATGTGAGAAGGATAATCGAGGAAGTGAAGATGAGGGGTTTCTTTCAGACTCGAAAGCCTGAAGGGAACGCCAATGACCATATGCATTGACAGGCATGGTTTTAGAGGTTTGTCCTATTTTCTATTTGCCAACCGCCCCGGGCTGCAGCTTTGACTGTTTGGAACGACCTGAATTCATTTCCTCTGACGTTCCCCTTTCTTTTTTTTGGGAATCTGGCCCCAATTGTTTTAGGCAGCTTGATTGGACATTTTGGACAGATATAACACGTTTGGCTCGATGAACGACGGGCCGTCGTCTGTGTATTGGCCGAATTTCGAGGGTTTCCGTATGTCGCGAAATCCAGAGCATCATCTTCCCATTCGATCCGAGTCATTGTGCTAAATACCATAAATGAAGTAGGAGAAAAAATTGAACTGTTGAAATAGGGAATGTCGAGTCTCAGTGGATTTTAGTCCTTCGCTGCTCCTCTGCAAATAGACAGGCCGAAGTTTCTGGATCCATATGAACCCCGTCATCCTGGATCCGGAGCACAGACTCAGACCCGCAGCCTCAAGGGCTATGCCAGTTACTGCCCTACGATAGCGTAAATCACGTCTCTTTGCAAACTGCTTTACTTGTTCCTTTAATTCGAGAGCACGAAGTCGGCACACAAGTGAACATACGGGGAAATGGGTTTCACAACCAATAGGATGAAACAGATTTTATGAGAGCTGGGTCTTTATGGATATTCTAAAAGTAGCAAGACGTAAAGTAGTTTAAAAATACAAAATTCGGAGTGGTCCTGGCATTATAACGGTTCTGGAAAGCAATGCGAATCAACTTTTTAAAACAAAGGGTTTACTAGAAATAACCACGAGATGTTAGTGAATTAATGCCTGCTGGGGACTTTGTCACATGCACGGCCGAAGCAAAGCTCTGCTCAAAAAAAAAAGTTAATGCAGAAAATTTGAATAGGAAGAAAAAACTAACGGAAATCGGTTATGGACACTCGCTCGAAACTTGCCCATTTCTTCAAGAACCTTTTCGAGCTCAGCCAAAGGAACCCTATATTCCCTGCTGAATTGCTTGACGACCATTTCCCTGCGAAAGTCAGTGGCCTTGCGGATTTCGATGTCCCAGAGGACGCAATCGCAGATCAAGGCCGCATTTATGCGGTCTCCAGACTTCAATGCATCGTCACGATGCTTGCGAAAAATTGGACCAACGGGGTGGGTGAATTTCAAAAGACCGCATTTCTCCCCGTTGGTGTAGGTACTGCGCAAGACAGCATAGTCAAATTTGGGGTAGACTTTAAGATATCGCATCTGTATTTGGAGCTAGGGCAATAATGATAATTGAATGAACAATTGATGAATGAAAGTACTTACGTCAAGAGGTGGCCTAAAGCCATTTTCAGGAGGTGGGATGTCGGAAACATTGTTATGTGATGTTGGACTAGTCGCCAACTTTACAGCCATGTCGTAGTCCAACGGCTTGCCGCACATCAACTTGTGTTGCTTCCAATTTGCCCGTTGGCATGCCCTACATTTAGCAATAATAATAAGAAAAGGTGTTCCGAAATCAACAATGTA